>Ga0182030_10010732_pt1 | contig 18547 bp, 16 predicted proteins | sample 812S3MmetaG_FD_121299 | JGI IMG/M metagenome (GOLD analysis project Ga0182030, IMG submission 121299) | Permafrost microbial communities from Stordalen Mire, Sweden - 812S3M metaG (Illumina Assembly) | ecosystem: Environmental > Terrestrial > Soil > Wetlands > Permafrost | place: Sweden...
CGCTGATAGTCCCGCAGGAGCCGCCTGCTCTGCTCCTCGAGCCGTTGGTGAATCACGGCCTGTTTCACCGAGAAGACGAGATCGGTGGGGTTGCACGGCTTGATGAAGAAGCGATGCACTTCACCTTCGTTGATCGCGCGCACGGCCGCTTCCAGGCTCGCCTGGCCGGACAAAATCATGCGTATCGCACGGGGATACTGGCGCCGCACCACCGCGAGCAGTTCCGACCCGGCCATGCCCGGCATCTGCTCATCCGAGAGGACCACGTCGATGTGACGCGTCGCCAGGATGTCGAGCGCCTCCTTGCCGGAGGTTGCCGTGACGAATTCGAACGGTTCGCGTCGCAATGTCCGTTTCATTCCCTCGGAGACGTTCGGTTCGTCGTCGACCAGCAGAATGACCGCGACGTTAGGCTTGAGGTTCATCGTTGAAATTTCTCCGAGGTGGTGGAGTTGGAATGCAGAGCATCCAACGCGTAAATCCATTGCGGCAATTGCCCCGCCAGGCCGCGGCTCTCGAGAAAGCCCGGTTCGAGGACGAGGTCGAACGGGCCCCCTCCCGCTTTCATCCGGTGCGCGAGCCAGTCGGCGACATGCACGATGCCGGCGAGCCCGATACCGCCGCCCGCCCCCCGGCTCGGCTGGTGGTGGAAGGCCACGGCCTCGACGATGGGCGTCGGAAACCCCCACAATCCCAGCAGATAGGCGCCGACCTCCGCATGGTGCCTTTGCGCGTCGAGGTGCGCCTCCTCGGGGGACAGCGCCGGCGTCTCTCTGACGGCCGGAACCGCGGCAAACACGACCTTGCCCACGTCGTGCAGGACGCCCGCCAGAAAGGCCTCGTCCGCCTTCGCCGTGGGCAATCCCTCGTGCAGAGCGATGGCACGGGCGGCCGTGGCCGTCTGCAGGCTGTGCTGCCAGAGCCGTTGGTGGCTGAAGCCGCGGCTTTCGTCCGCCGCGCCGCCACCCAAGGCATTGTGCCCCAGCACGAGTGCCCCGACGGTATCGAGTCCCAGATAGGCCACGGCCCGCTCCGTGGTGCTGATCGGTTGACGCGAACCGAAAAAGGCGGAATGGACGAGCTTCATGATGTTGGCGGTCATGGCGACGTCGCCGTCGATGATGTGCGCGACGTCGGCGATCGAGGAGGTCGGGAGCTGCAGGCATTGCAGGAGTTTCTGAAAAGTGACCGGCGCGCTCGGCAGCATGCCGATCCGGCCGACCAGCGCAGCGAGCCGCGCGCTGCTCAAGAGGCTCCTGATCGCTTGGGTCTGGGTGATCGCCGCCTTCAGGGTCGCGCTGTCGCACGGCTTCGCCAGATATTGATGCGCCGTGTTGACCGAGCGCATGATCGACGCCGGATCGGCATGCCCCGAGAGCAGCAGGCGAACGGTGCTGGGATAGCGGTTCCGCACCTCCCCGAGGAGCTGCCATCCGTCCATGCCCGGCATCCGCATGTCGGATACGATCACGTCGGCGGGCTGGCGCTCCAGCGCCGCCAACGCGTCGATGCCGCCGGCCACGAACTCGACGCTCCATTCGGACCGCATGCTGTGAAACGACCGACGCATGGCATTCAGCACGCCGCTGTCATCATCGACGAAGACGATGCGAATCACGCCGCCGCCCTCGCCGAGTGCTCGGCGTCGACCGGCGGCTTGATCGGCAGCCGGATGAAAAACGTCGTGCCGACACCCAATTCGGTTTCGAAGCGCAGACTGCCCGCATGCTTATTGACGACCACACTGCGCGCAATGGCCAGCCCCTGTCCCGTTCCCTTGCCGACCGCCTTGGTCGTGAAGAACGGATCGTAGAGTTTCTCGCGCGCGGATTCCGGTATGCCGCCGCCGGTGTCGGAAATCGCGATCTCGACCTCGTCGTGAAGATGACGCGTCCGCACGACGATCTTGCCCATCCGTCCGCTGTTGCCGACCACGTCGCCAATGGCATGCGAGGCATTCACCAGCAGGTTCAGCACCACCTGGTTGATTTCGCCGAGATAGCACTGCACGGGCGGCAGCTCCCCAAAATCGGTCTGCATCTCCGCCACATATTTGTATTCGTTGTGCGCGATCACGAGTGTGCTCTTGATCGCCTGGTTCAAGTCGGCAAAGGTCTTTTGTGCCTGGTCGGGATGGGCGAATTCCTTCATGGAACGGACGATGGTCGTGATCCGCCCGAGTCCCTCGACCGCATCGCCGATGGCGAGCGGCGTGTTGTCGATCAAATAGTCGAGATCGGCTTTCTGTTCCGCATCCCGGGCGCGCAGCGCCGCGGCGGTCACATCGCCGCCGGTGGCCACCGTCTCCTGCAACGACCGGTAGGCGGCAATGACCCCGCCGATGTCCTCCATGCTGGTCCGCACGAACTGGACGTTGTCCGTGACGAACTGCAGCGGCGTGTTGATTTCGTGTGCGACACCGGCGGCCAGGCGACCGACCGACTCGAGCTTCTGGGCCGCAGTCAACTCCCGCTCCAGCCGCCGCAGCTCGGTCACGTCCTGCATCAGTCCGCGCAGGATCTTGCCGTCGGCGGCGATCTCGCAGGTGCCCGTCCAGCGCATCTCCATGCGGGCGCCGTCGAGACGCGTGAACGTGGCCTCGAACTCGAATGGCCCTGCGGCGCAATCGTCGAAGTGCGAGCGGATGTCCGGGTTCGTGCTCCGGGGAATGATTGCATCGAGCGCACCCGGCTCCTGCCAGCGCGACAACGCGATGCCGCTTTTCTCCACCCCCTGGTTCCCGATATAGGGAAAACACCCGAGCGACATGTCGAGCTTGAACGGCGTCGCGTTCGTGCTTTCAGCGATGAGACGGAACATCTCCCGGCTTTGCTCCAGCGCACCCGTCCGTTCCAACACCAGACGCTCGAGGCGGTCGCGCTCGGTGGACACCAGGCGCTCGTGTTCCTTCGACAGCCGGTTGAGTTCGGAGACCATGACGTTGAACGCGTGCGCGAGCTCGCCAATCTCATCCTGGGCCGTCTCGTCGAGACGGCTCTCGGTCAGGTCGCCGGCGGCCATGCGATTCGCGGCGGCGGAGATGTCGACCAGCCGGCGCGCGAGCCGTCGGGAAATCATCACGGCCGATGCCAGCGCGGCGAGAACCACCGCCACCGCCACTGCCGCGGCAATCGCCATGTTGCGCCGATGGAGCGCATCGATTGGGGCCGTCGTCAGGCTCACATAGAGCCGTCCGGCGAGCTTCTCGCGGGTGTCGATACCGGTGACGGAAACGATGTGGCGCTGGTCGCTGGCAGACTCGGCCGACGCGTCGCTCAACCTGTCGGGCCTGTTCCCGCGGCCTTCGATGAGTTCGCCGTCAGCCATGTAGACGCCGAGTCCGTCGACGTCTCGGTCCCCGATGAGCGAATCGAACAGTTCACGTGCCGTCAGCCGGGTGTCGGGTTCCAGGATGGATTGCAGCTGACGCTGCAGATGACGCGAATACTGGGCCGACTTTACCTGCAGCCCCTCGTGCAATCGTTGCCCGTCGAGGATCGACAACGTCAGGGTCGAGATCACGGTCGTGGCGACGGCGACCAGGGCAAATACCAGCATCAACTGGATGCGCAACGGGAAGTTCCGCAGGCGGGCCGCGAGGCCGCCCAAGAAGATTTTCAAAGCAGCCGCTCCCAACGAGTGTCCGTTCAACGAGGCCCGGAAATGCCCCAATACTATTGCCGTGCAGCAATCGCGAACCGCCACCGTGCTCGCTGCCCCTTGAGTCGGCCAAGCGCGGCGAAGCTTGAACTCAATCGGTCGTGAGGCGGGCGAGCATGCGCTTCAACGCAAAATGCCGGTAACTTTGTCCGGCGAGCGCCGAAATTTCGGCCGGATCTGCGTGCAGCGTCACATCCAGAGAAATCCAACCGTTATGACCAAAATAGGCGGGAATGGTGAACCGATCGTCGATGGCGAATACGGCCTGCCGCTCGACTCCCACCCAGAAGCCCACGGTGAAGCGCCGGTCGGCAGCCCGCACCATGGCAAACGCCCTCTTCCCTGCCCGCCAGACGGGGCATCCGAACTGCAACGCTTCATGGGTTTCCGGAAGGCTCAGACAGATCTTGCGCATGAGCTTGAGTATCGACCGTCCGCGCGACGACACCAGGGGATCGATGTCCGCGCGCGCCAGCCGCCGCACGGGACCCCTGACCGGCGGAGTGTCGCCCAGAGTGGACGTGAGTCCGGCCGGTGCCACGCGTTCATACGCCTCGCGCACCAGCGTCGCGATGCGTCGCCATGACAAGCCCTTGTCGAGATGCACGCCCACCCAGCCGCGGGATCCGACATAGGGCGGGACGAAGAATTGCCGCGCGGCGCTCCGCAGGTACCACTCCTGCGCACCCGGCGGTGAATTGAGCCACAGGGCCACCCGTCCGTCGCCGTGATGGTTGACCACGAACGTGGCAAAGGTCTTGCCACGCACCCTGAAATTCGCCGATCCATGCGATGAGATCTCATCGGTCTCGGGCAGCCACAAACAGGCGGCGCGCACCGCCTCGTGGACCTCGTTTGTCACGCCGTCCTCCCGGATGTATCCCAGCAGAATATAGGCAATATGCGGGCCATCGGCAACGCCGCCGCGATATAGTGCACGAATGCAACCGTTATTCCTTCTGTGCGGCCTGCTTTGCGATGAAACCGTCTGGTCCGATGTGCCCGGCAGGCTCGCGGACGTGGCCGACGTGCGGGTTATCTCGTTCAGCGGCATGTCCACGCTGGGCGCCATGGCCGACCGTGTGCTGTCGCTGGCCCCGGCTCGATTCGCCGTCGCCGGTCACTCGATGGGCGGACGAGTCGCGCTCGAAGTCTGGCGGCGTGCGCCGAATCGGGTGACCGGGCTCGGACTGCTCAATACGGGGGTTCATCCCACCCGCGAATCGGAATACGAAAGCCGCGGCGTGCTGGTGCGCCTCGCCAGGACTCACGGCATGGCCGCCCTGGCCGCCGAATGGCTGCCCCCGATGATGGGGACCTCGCCCGAACGCGTGGCGGAGCTGATGCCGGCGCTCACCGCCATGGTGATGCGCTCGACGCCCGACTCCTTCGCCGGGCAGATCGAGGCGCTGCTGGCGCGGCCCGATGCACGCCCGCTGCTCCCGACCATCGACGTGCCCACTCTGCTGTTGAGCGGGACCAACGACACGTGGTCGTCGTTGTCCCAACACGCCGACATGCAAAGGAGCGTACCGCACGCCACCCTGGTCGAGATCGCGGGGGCCGGGCACATGTCGCCGCTCGAACGGCCTGACGCCGTCTCGCGGGCGCTGCGTGCCTGGTTGGCCCGGACTAAGCCGCCGATATCAACCCAGGATCGTCGACACTGCGCGAGTTGATGCGCGGACTGACGGTGTATGCGTCCATACGTTCGGCTGGGTAAGGCTGGAGTGCCGCCCTGGCCTCGCTCGCGCTGCCCGACAACCACGCCTCGTAGTGCCGCCGCCGGAGGACGGCGGGCATGGCGAGTTGCGGATCGACGATACCCGCAAGGAGTACGTTCGCCGGCACGCGAATGAGGGAGCAGCTTTCGATCACGTCGTCCTCGTCGCTCACCCAGCGATCCCATAGCGCGGCCACACCAAACACCGAACGTTCCATCAGACGCACGAAAAACGGCTGCCGGTGACCCAGTGGCGTGTGTTGCCAGACGTAGAAGCCGGCAAACGGCAGAATGCAGCGTCGACCGCCGTCCCATGCGCCGCGGTATATTTTGCCGCTTTCGGCACGTTCGGCCCTGACGCCCCACTTCGGTTTTCCCGTGGGAAAGTGCTCGGTCCAGGATGGGATGAGCCCCCAGCGCATCATCACGCCTTCGCTTCCCCCGTCGTGCATGCGGATCGCGGGGACGTATTGCTCCGGAGCCACATTGAACCTGGGCTCGAATTTCCACCATGCCGTCCGAGGCAGAAACTCGCGTTCCGCGGCGATCTGATCCGGCACGACATAACGCTGGCACATGAGGTGGAAATATACGGCCGAACGGACCCTAAAAATGTGACCAAAGACCGGTCCCGCGCATCCGGGACCGACGTTCAGGCCACCTTGCTGTGTGCCGGCCACTCCGCGGAACCCGCGGTGTCCGCCCCGAGAGCGGCCGTGAGATCCTTCAAGAGACTGGCGAGTTCCCCGGCCATCACGGCGAAGTCGATGTCAAACTGTTCCGCGGGATCGACTTCATCGCCCTTCGTGTCGTCCTTGTTCATCTCGAGAAAGTCCAGCCGCTTGACCTGCAGCTTGTCAGTGAGCACAAAGGACACCCGGTCCTTCCACGTGAGACCCAAGCGCGTCGGATACTTGCCCGCCGTCAGGTGGCCGCGGATCTCCTTGCCATCGAGAGGATGACGCGTATAGCGGATGATTGCCTTGGTCTTGTCGGCGGTCTGCAACTCGAGATCGTCATCGATCGAAAAATGCGGCGGAGCCTCCCCGCGCAGCAGCCACGCCGCCATCGCCGCGTGCGGCGAGCGGGCCGTCTCGATCTGCCGGGGCGCGAAACTGCCGAGGGTGTCGCTCAGCGTTTCGACCACGAGTTCTGCCCGCGGCATGCCGGACGCGTCGACCGCAAACCAACCGCCCGGCGGATCGATCCACGCGCGCGTCACTCGGCGCCGTGTCAACGCCCTTGCGCGCAGTTCGTCAGCGACGCGGTTTCGCAGATCGCGCATCTGTTTTCGGCCGACCGGGAAGCCCTGCTCCCGGGCCTGAATCTCTGCGCGCTCCGCGGCGACCTGGCGCACGATCGAGGCAGGCAGCAGCTTTTCGTCCATGCCGAGCGCAATCAGGTGCTGCTGGTTGACGGAGTGCAATAACCGGCCTCCAGCCGTCACGGGGACCCAACCGCGGCTCTTCATGTCGAAGGGTCCGCAGGGCCGCAACGGTCGCCCGGCCAGCTGGGCCTCGAAATCGACCGCCGAAACGTCCCACCCTTCGGGCAGGCGATGGAACACCAAATTCTTGAACAGCATGGACACACCGGGTGTGAAAGGAGCGCGGATTATAGGGGGGCAATCCGCAATTTTTATTTTATTTTCGGCCCGGTCGGTGGAGACCGGAACGTGGTAGCGGGAGTCAGGCCGCTCGCAAAACGGCGCCCCAGCGAAGTCATGTCGCTGGGGCGCCGTTTCTTGGTCGAGTCAGCGCGATCTACCCGCTCGCCGGCTTACTTGACCACGGTATAGCGATACGGAATGCGCACCACTTCATCACCCGATATCACGGTCGCGTTGAACGTGTCGACGAACACGTAGCCACTGACCGTTTGGCCGACTTGAGATGCCACGGGGGCGATCGTCACCTTGATCGTGCCCGTCTGGCCGGATCCCAGCAGCAACGGATTGTAGGTGTTGGTCCCCAGCGTCAGATCCGCCCAAATGTCGCCGCTGTCCGATGATACGGCCGGGTCGAAGGGCAGCATCAGCGCATAAGCGCTGGTGCTTACCGGCTCCGTGGGCGCACCGCTCGGCCCGTAGGGCGCGATCAGTGACGGCATGACGTACCACGGTCCAAAGGGAATTTCCGGCTCGATCAAGGAAGCCGCGACGGTGTCCGGCGCGATCTTCTTCGCGAAGAGATCCGGAGCACCGGTACCACCCACGTTGAAGCCGGCAAGGTTGTAGGCATCCATCTCGATCGGCACCACCGATTTCGCGACGAACGCGATCCCGCTGACCTGTGTCGGCACGAAGTAATACGCACAGGCCCCCGGCAACGTGGGAGCAACGGAACAGGCTTGCGGCGCCAGCGCGGTGACAGCCGGGGCGTGCAGGCGCGCATCGGCAAAGTAAGCCAGCGTCTGATTGCCCGTGTTGACCACGGAAATCGTGGCGGTCACGGGCCCACCCGAGGCCGAAATCGTCGCGCCTACCGAGTTCGGCACACCGTTCGCCGTGATCACGGCGTCGTTGAATCCGATTCGCGCCGTGAACGGCAGCGACGTTTGGTTGCCCGAGGAATAGAAGTTCTGCAGCAAGATGAACTTCCATCGGCCCGGCTGGGGAAACTCACGGAATTGCTGCAGCCCGTACTGCACGGCACCGGTCGGATCGACGTTCGGCTGCACGCTCAACTCCATGCCCTGCGGATCGACCAGCACGCCTTCGAGGAGATAACCGTTGTCGGCGATTTCTAGCGCGAGGCTCATGTTGTTCACACCGTACGGCACGTCGAACTCGAAGGTCTGGGTCGGACCGGCGCCTGGACGCCCATTGCCGCCGCTCAGCGTGCCCGTGAACGAGCCCCCGGTCGGTCCGGTGGCGATCAACGTGCGCAAACTCACCGGAATCTCCGGAAGGCTGGCGCTGCCGTCGGCGGTCGCCTCGCTGAAACGGATGGCCGCCGCGACGTCCCCGGGTTCCGTCGGCATGAAGAAATCCGCCTGGAGCGCGTGAGTCTGGCCCGGCCCAAGATTCAGCGTTGCCGGATAGACCGCGCCCACGGTCACGAACTTCTCCGCGGCCCAGGTGAACTGCACAGGTCCCGCGTAACTGCCCGTGCCGGAAGGACGGGTCCAAATGATCGCCGTCCAGGTGCCGGGGGCCGGATTGCCGATGTCAACACGACCATATCCGCTGCTCAATCCCTGCGGAATCGAGTACGCCGCCTGCCGACCCGACGGATCCAGCAGCCCGAGGTAGGCGATGGGGGTCGCAGGGCTGCTGAGCGAGACCTGCCACGCGATTTCCGCATCGAGGTGCTGCGCGCCCACCGGCACGATGAAGGTACGCTTCACGTACGCGCGCGGCGCGCCTGTCGGATTGACGAACGTGGGATCGGTGGCCGGTGCCAGATTCACGTTGACCGTTGCACCCGCGATCGGGGCACCGAGCGTCTGCAGCGCGGGCGTCAGCTGGCGGGTCGTCGATCCCGTGTTGGTGATCTGAAAGGTGTGCGACTGATGGGTGTTACCGTAGGCGATGATCGAGACGCCGGTCGCGTTGGTGAACAAACCGGGCCCGTGCGCCGCATGACCGCCGGTATCGAGGGACAACGCAAGATTGACCGCGGCAAGCGAATTGATGAGCCCCGCACCTTGTTCGCTGCTGGGAACGCCGAGATCGGTGGCCGTGCTCATGATGATCTGTTTGACCAGCGCCGGCGAGGGGCTGTTGCCGCCGTGGGTGCTGCGATAGGCCTGGATCACCAGGGCGGCTTCACCCGCCGTCAGCGGCGCCGCTTCGCTGGTGCCCCCAAAGTCGTAAACCGCCGTCGGTTGTGCAGGGGTTTCGAAGTCGGTGCAATCGGCAAACAGCGTCACATTCGTGGAACACAACGCCCAGCCCAGATCGCCGGGCGCGACAACGTCGACCGTGCGGGCACGCAGTTGCGCGAATCCGCCGGAACTGAGGGCCGAAATGTTGTCGCTCAGCCAGCCCTTCGCCAGAGCTTGGGCGCCATAGCCCGTCTGGGCGTAGAGCCGGAATTGCGTGCTCGCGCCGGCGGCGATCACATTCGGGTCGGTGGACGGCGAGCCGAGCGTACCGGCCGTGCCCGCATCTCCGGTGCTCACGGTCACCACCGTGCCGGCGGCCACGGCCGCGCCATTCGCCAGTGAAATCGGATCGTTGGTCAGGTCCGGGAACGGATTGCCGCCGAAGGATTCGTTGATGACGTCGACATCATCGTGAACCACGGCATATTCGATGGCTTGAACGAAAGTCGACGTGGTGGTGGAAACCAGGTTGGAAAACACCTTGAGGCCGACCAGCGACGCCCCAGGAGCCATGCCACGGATTTGAATCGTGCACGGCGACGGCAACGGGTGCGCAGCGTTCACGAACTTCGATATGTCGAAGGTCAGTCGCCGGCCGTTCGACTGGTCCTGCGCGGCGATGGAACTCGCATCGCCAAAGGCCTCCCCTCCGGCGGTGGCCGTGCCGGCCGGATCACCTGAGAAATCCTGATAATCGATGAACACATGCGATCCGTCCGCGCGGATGAAGCCGGGCAGATTCGGATCCAACCCGTCGGCGATGTAGGCGACCTTCACGCCTCTACCAGTCACGGGCTGACCCTTGCCGTCGAGCACCCCTTGTGCCTGGGGAGTCGACGCATTCAAAAATGCGGTATTGGTGAGTTGCAACGCCTCGGGTTCCAATGTTCCGCAAAGCGGACCCGTAGATCCCGATGAGCTCGATGCGCCCGACGCGCCGGCACCCGCACCGGCGGCAGGCTCCCGGTGCTTCGGAAGCTGCAGCACCCGATCCGGCACGACGGCCTGCACCGTCGGATCGAGCGCCAGCTGGGCGGCTTCGGCTGCGGACACAGTCGTCGCAAACGCGTTGATGGTGCTGAATGATCGCACCGTGCGCGAACGTTGACGCTGCAATCCGGCGATCGTGGAGACGTGTGCCTCGGCGATCGCAGACGCCCGCGCGGCCATCGCGCCGCGCGTGGGCGGGGTACCCGCCAGTTGATCGCGCATAATTACGATCACGTCGCCCTGCACGGCCTGTTGTTCTTGCAGCGGCGTCAGCGCGCTGGGGATGGCCACCCCGGCGGCGCACGCACCAATCGCGGCTGCGAGACCCGCCCGCACAAAGAAAGATACAGAGTCCTTCATGTCATCCCTCTCGATATTGTTTTTTCTGGAACCACAGCCGCACACGCCCTGCAATTCTGCGGCCGCGACGCGCTGCGATCGATTGCGTACTTGACCACAGTCCTTGACTCATTCGCAAGTTAAATGAAACCCCGGGCGACGTCGTCTCGGAGCGACTTGCGTTTTCCTCAAACCCTGGGACACTTCGAAAGCTCGCGCCCCTTGACGGTCGACTTGACTTATTGCATTTCGGGAATTGACTTGCCGCCACTACACACCGAATTCGCCTTCACCGCCCGGGTCGCGCTTGCGCCCTTGATCGTAATCGGCCAAGGACCGGAGGGCTTGCGCCGCTACGTGCCGATTCTGGGTGGAACTGTCGAGGGACCGCTCCTGCAGGGCACCGTGCTCGCCGCCGGCGGCGATTCACAGGTACTGCGCGCGGACCACGTGCTGTCGGTGGAAGCGCGTTACATCATTCGAACGGCGGATGGAGTCAATGTGTCGGTCGTCAATCGCGGCATCCGGCATGGACCTCCGGATGTGATCGCGCGGCTCACCGCGGGCGGCCGCGTCAGCCCGGACGAGTACCACTTCAGGACCGCCGCGCTGTTCGAGGCGCCTCTCGGGTCGACTGCGGAGTGGCTCAACAAGTCGATCTTCATCGGCCGGGCCGAGCGCGAACCGGACGCGGCCATCGTTCACTTCTTCCGCGTGTTGTAGGCGACTGAGGCCGGGCGGCGTCCCCGGCTACGCGCCCCGGACTAGGCGTCCCCGGCTACGCGCCCCGGACTAGGCGTCCCCGGCTACGCGCCCCGGACTAGGCGTCCCCCATCACCCCCAGACGTCGCGGGCGATCTCGACGATCAGCCGCAATTTTGCGATCTCTTCCTCCAACGTGAGCGCGTTACCGTCGACGGTGGAGGAGAAGCCGCACTGGGGGCTGAGGCAGATCTGCTCGAGCGGCACGAATTTCGCCGCCTCGTCGATGCGCCGCTTGATAGCGTCCTTGTCCTCGAGCGCGCCGCGCTTGGAGGTGACGAGCCCGAGCACGACCATCTTGCCCTTCGGCACGAAGCGCAGGGGCTCGAAGCCTCCGGAGCGCTCATCGTCATACTCGAGAAAGAATCCGTCGACGTTCAGTCCGCCGAACAGGGCATCCGCAACGTGATCGTAACCGCCCGCGGCGACCCATGACGAACGAAAGTTGCCGCGGCACAAATGCGTGCATACCGTCATTCCCGTCGGCTTCTTGCGCAGCGCCGCGTTGATGAGATCGATGTAGACCAGGTGCTGATTGTCGGCATCGCCGCCGATCTGCGCCATGTGAGCCCGCTGCGCCGGGTCGTTCAGGTACGCAAGGCTGGTGTCGTCCATCTGCAGGTAGGTGCAGCCCAGGGCTCCGAGCTGTTCCACCTCATCGGCGTAAACAGCCGACAGGTCGTTCCAGAATTCATGCATGTTGGGATAAACGTCCGCGTCGATCGCCGCCCGTCCGCCGCGGTAGTGGATCATGCTGGGGCTCGGTATCGTGAGCTTGGGAGTTCCCTTCGTGATGGATTTCAAAAAGAGGAAATCGTCACCGAAGATGCATTTCTCGAGCGACAGCTTGCCCGTGACGCGCAGCGCCGCCGGCGTGAACTCGATGTCGCCCTTCTCATTGTGGAATTGGACCTTCAGATTGTCCTGCACCTTGGTGGCACCGCCCAGCTGGTACAAGAAGTCCATGTGCCAGGATCCGCGCCGAAACTCACCGTCGGTGATTCCCTGGAGCCCCGCGTCTTCCTGAAGCTTGACCACCTCACGGATGGCGTCGTCCTCGACCGTCCGAAGCTGGGCGGCCGTGATTTCGCCCTTGTTCAAGCGTGCGCGGGCCTCCAGCAGTGACGGTGGACGCAACAAGCTTCCGACATGGTCGGCGCGAAAAGGCGGACGGGTGGTGTTCATCGGCTGCTCCCAAGCTTGCGGTCGAGGCGGGGGAACACCCGGCGCGCATTACCCTCGAAAATTTTGTACCGGTCCGTTGCGCTGAGCGGCAGGGCGTCGAGATACCGCTTCGTGTCGTCGAAGTACTGTCCGGTCTCCGGATCGATGCCGCGCACCGCGCCCACCATCTCGGAACCGAAGATGATGTTGTCGGCCGGAATGACCTTGAGGAGCAGTTCGATGCCGGGAAGATGATAGACGCACGTGTCGAAGAAGACGTTCTTGAGGAGCAGTTCCCCGAGCAGCGGGCGCTTCAGATCCTGCGCGAGTCCGCGATACCGGCCCCAATGGTAAGGCACCGCCCCGCCCCCGTGGGGGATGATGAACCGCAACGTCGGGAAATCAGTGAACAAATCGCTCGTGAGAAATTGCATGAATGCCGTCGTGTCGGCATTGATGTAATGGGCGCCGGTGGCGTGAAAATTCGGATTGCAGGACGAGCTCACGTGGACCATCGCCGGCACGTCGAGTTCGACCATCTTCTCGTAGAGGGGATACCAGTGACGGTCCGTCAACGGCGGCGAGGTCCAATGCCCTCCGGAGGGATCCGGGTTCAGGTTGCAGCCGATGAACCCGAGCTCCTCGACGCAGCGCTCGAGTTCTGCGGCGCTTCCCGCCGGCGCGGCGGCCGGCGACTGCGGCAATTGGCAGACCCCGACGAAGTTCTCCGGGTACAGGCCGCAGACCCGGTGGATCAGATCGTTGCATGCCTGCGTCCAGCGCCTGCTGGTGGTCTCGTTGCCGATGTGGTGCGCCATCGCGGAGGCGCGCGGCGAGAAGATGGTCATGTCGGTGCCGCGCGCGCGCTGCAGCTTGAGCTGCGCGTTTTCCAGGCTTTCGCGGATCTGATCGTCGCTGATGGGCGCCTGCGCCTCCACGGGAAGGTCCACGTGGTCCTTGAGGCCCGCGATCTGGGCATCGCGAAACTTCTGCAGCGCGGCCGGTGCCGTCGTGTAGTGACCGTGGCAGTCGATGATCATGTTCCCTCGCCCTCTGCGGTTGGTGGTCAATCGGCCCAATACATGCGGGTGGGATTGTCGACGAGTATGCGCGTCCGCAGCGCCGCGTCAGGACAAATCTCGCCGAACAGATCGACCAGCTCCCCGTCATTCGGCATGTCCTTGGAAATGTTCGGGTGCGGCCAGTCCGTGCCCCACAGTATGCGTTCGGAATCGACTGCGATCAGCGCCTGGGCGAACGGCACCGCGTCGCGGAACGGCCGCTTGCCCACCGACACGCGCTCCGCGCCACAGACCTTGATCCAGGCCCGGGGGTTGCGGCGATACAAGTCGAGCAGTGATTGAAACGGTCGTTGTTCGAGTCCTTCCGCGGCCTTGACGCGACCCATGTGATCGATGATGAACGGCACGTCTATGCGGGCCAGCAGCTCGTGCTGGGTCAGTATGTCCTCCGCATCGAAGTGCAGGACGACGTGCCATCCCAGCGGCTTCACCCGCGCCACCAGGCGATGAAAGACGTCGATGTCGGGAACGCCGCCCAGATGCTTCACGAAATTGAAGCGTATTCCCCGGATGCCGCCGTCGTGCAGCCGCTCGAGCTCACGATCCGAGACCGTGTCCTCGACACACGCGACGCCCCGATACGCGCCGTCGCTGGACGCTATGGCGTCCAGTGTGACGGCCATCTCGGTGCCGTGACAGCTCGCATGCACGATCACCGCCCGCGACACGCCGAGATGGGCATGCAGCCGCCGCAGATTCGCGACCGGCGCGTCGGGCGGCGTGTAGCTGCGGTCGGCGGAATACGGGAACTTGTCCGCAGGACCGAATACATGACAATGGGCGTCGCATGCCCCGGGGGGTAGCACCAGCGTGGGTTTGACCGGATTTGGGTCGGGCGGCAGGCACGATTTGAGGGGATTTTTCGGTTGGACGCTCATTTGCGCAGTTCCTGCTCGTAGGCGGCCTCGTCCTCGAAATACTTCAGTCCCGCCTTGGCCAGCGTGTCGCGCATGCCGTAGACGTCGAGGCCGAGCTCACCGGCCGCCAGCCGTTTTCGCGTCGTAGCCTCCTTCGCCTCGCGCCGGCCGGAGGCCGCCGCAACTTCGGCGGCGCGCAATTTGGGCACGACCACGACCCCATCGTCATCCGCGACGATGACATCGCCCGGATGCACCAACGCCCCGGCGCAGATGATCGGAGTGTTCACGGAACCGACCGTGGCCTTTACGGTCCCCTTGCCGTTGACGGCCTTCGACCAAACCGGAAAACCCATGTCGCGCAATTCGGCCGTGTCGCGGCACGCGGCATCGATCACGAGACCGAGTCCGCCGCGGGAGCGGAACGATGTCGCCAGCAGATCGCCGAACATGCCGTCGGCATTTTCCGAGGACGTGCCGAGCACGGCGATGTCGCCCGGCCGCAGCATTTCCGCCGCCACGTGGAGCATCCAGTTGTCGCCGGGGTGCGCGAAGATCGTGACGGCCGTACCGCAGGCCTTCGCGCCCGGATAGATCGGCCGCATGCAGGGAGCCAGCAACCCTACGCGACCCATTGCTTCGTGAATTGTGGCAACTCCATATTTGGCGAGTTCGGCAACGGCGGCCGGCTCGGCGCGCGTGACGTTTCGAATGGCAATTCCCGATTGGCCCATCATGGCAGTGACCTTGTTGGCGGTTGGAGGCTGAGTGGTGAGGCACATCGATTATCACGTATACTATCAAGGAATGAAGGATATACCTGTTATTACGAAGGCGTATAGCTTGCGCCCCACCCGCTCGTGGAACTGAAGCAGCTCGAGTATTTTCGGCACGTGGCGGAACTCGGCAGCTTCACCCGCGCCGCGTCGTTTCTGTCGGTCGTGCAGCCCGCACTTAGCAGGCAGGTGCGCCAGCTCGAAGTCGAACTCGGCCAAAACCTGTTCGAGCGCAATGGCCGCGGCGTGGTGCTCACGGATGCCGGATCACGACTGCTGGAACACACCCGCGGCATACTCACCCAGGTGGGCCGGGCTCGCCAGGAGCTCGAGGACCAGCGCAACGGCGATTCCGGACACATTGCCCTGGGATTGCCCCCAAGTCTCGGCAGCAGCGTGACCGTGCCGCTCGTCAAGGCATTCGCAAGTTCCCTGCCGAATGCGCGCCTCGCGACCGTCGAAGGCCTGTCGGCGTACATACTGGAGTGGTTGAACGTCGGCCGCGTGGACTGTGCGCTGGTCTATAATGCGACCGCCTCCGCCACGGTCGACCTGCAACCGCTGCTCGACGATCAGCTGTATCTCATTGCGCCGCCGGCCGCAGGCGTGTCGCGCGGCGCACCGGTGCGCAAGGCTGCCCCGAGGGCCGGTCAATCCGAATCGATCACCCTCGCGGAGCTCTCGGACTATCCACTCATCATTCCGAGCCGCCCGCACGCCCTGCGCATGTCGGTCGAAAATGCCCTCGCGGGCGTCGATCGAAAGATACGCGTGGCGCACGAGATCGAATGCATTCCTGCCGTGATCGATCTCGTGCGACAAGGTCACGGCTTCGGCGTGTTGCCGCTCAACGCCGTCAAATCCACTCAATGGGCGCACGACGTACGCGTCTTGCCGATCGGCCACCCGACCCTCACGACCTCGCTGTCGATCGCCACGTCCGCCCATCGTCCGCGCAGCCCGCTGATGCGTAAAGCCATCGACCTCATCCGCAACATCGTACGGGCGGAAATCAATTCCAGCCAGACCACCCACGCCGTTGCAAACGGCACGGAGATCGCATGACACAGACACACGACTACGACAGCATTCCCGGCACCTATGTTTACGACTCCGAGCGCGGGCGCGTTGGTTACGTGCTCAACATGTTCTGCATGTCGCTCAACAAGGCCGAGAATCGCAAGGCCTTCAAGGCGGACGAGGCTGCCTACCTGGACCGTTATCCCCTGACGCCCGAGCAGCGCAGGACCGTGCTCGAACGTGACTGGCTCGGCATGCTCAAAGTGGGCGGCAACATCTACTACACGATCAAGATCGCCTTCTGCGACGGCCTTACCTTCCAGGACGTGGCCGGCATGATGTCCGGCGTCCCCAAGGAAACCTACGCGCAGATGATGCTGGCGGGCGGGCGCAGCCCGGAAGGCAACCGGTTCAAAGATCAGGCTAAGGCCGCGGAGTAATCATCATGGCAAAAATCGTCGCGGGGATCGCATGCTCCCACGTCCCGGCCATCGGCGTTGCAATGGACAAGGGCCAGACCGGCACGCCGTACTGGGACCCGCTCTTCAAGGGCTATGAACCGGCGCGCCACTGGCTCGCCAAGCTCGCGCCCGACGTGGCAATCGTCGTCTACAACGATCACGCATCCGCTTTCTCGCTGGAGATCATTCCGACTTTCCTCATCGGCGTGGCGGAGAAGTTTCCGATCGCAGACGAAGGCTTCGGTCCGCGTCCGGTGCCGGCGGTGCAGGGTCATCCCCGGCTGGCCTGGCACCTCGCCGAGTCGCTCATTCTCGACGAGTTCGACATGACCATCGCCAATGAGATGCCGGTCGACCACGGACTCACGGTGCCGCTGTCGGTGACCTGCGGTCAGCCCCCCGCGTGGCCTTTCCGGGTCATCCCGCTTTGCGTCAACGTCGTGCAGTATCCCCCGCCCACCGGTGCGCGCTGCTACAAGCTCGGCCAGGCCATCGCACGCGCGGTCGCGACTTTTCCCGAAGACCTGCGCGTTGTCATTTACGGCACCGGCGGCATGTCCCATCAGCTCCAGGGCGAGCGCGCCGGCCTCATCAACCGCAGTTTTGACACCGCGTTCCTCGACAAGCTGACGAGCGACCCCAAGTCGCTGACGAAAATCACCCACACGGAGTACATGCGAGAGGCCGGCTCGGAGGGCATCGAAATGGTGATGTGGCACGTGATGCGCGGCGCCCTGAATGACGGCGCGACCGAGGTGTACAGGCACTATCACGTGCCTGCGTCGAACACGGCGGCGGCGTTGATGGTTCTCGAGAACGGAGGTGCGGCATGAAGGTGTGTTTGGCCGGTCACGGCGCGTTCGGCATCAAGCATTTGGAAGCCATGGCGAGGATTCCCGGCGTAGAGGTCATTTCCCTCGCCGGCTCCAACGTCCAATCGGCGCGGGAAGTCGCCGAGCAATGGAAAATTCCGCACTCGTCGGCCAGCCTTGCCGAGTGCCTGGCCCAGCCCGGGCTCGATGCGGTGATTCTCACCACGCCGACGCAGATGCACGCGGCACAGGGCGAACAATGCATGCGCGCGGGCAAGCATGTGATGATCGAAATCCCAATGGCGGACTCGGTCGCCGAATCGGAACGCCTCGTGCAGGTGCAGAAGGAAACCGGCGTCGTCGCGATGGCGGGTCACACTCGCCGCTTCAATCCCAGTCACCAGTGGATTCACAAGAGGATACTGGCGGGCGAGATCAAGGTTCTGCAAATGGACGTGCAGACGTATTTCTTCCGCCGCACCAACATGAACGCGCTGGGCAAGCCGCGCAGCTGGACCGATCATCTGCTGTGGCACCACGCATGCCACACGGTCGACCTGTTCGGCTATCAGACCGGGGAGACCATCGCACAGAGCTTCGCCCTGCAAGGTCCGAAGCATCCCACCCTCGGCATCGCGATGGACATGAGCATCGGGCTCAAGGTGCCGTCGGGCGCCATTTGCACGCTGTCATTGTCCTTCAACAACGATGGCCCGCTGGGAACCTTCTTCCGTTACATCTGCGACAACGGCACGTACATCGCCCGGTATGACGAGTTGCTGGACGGCAAGAACAATCCGATCGACGTCTCCCACGTCGACGTCTCGATGAACGGCATCGAACTTCAGGATCGGGAATTCTTTGCCGCCATCCGTGAGGGCCGCGAACCCAACGCGAGCGTCGCGCAGTGTCTGCCCGCCATGCGCACGCTGGGTCACCTGGAGCACCTGCTCGCTGGATGATGCGGGCGGCGTACCGCGGGCCGGCTTAGCGGCCGGCCGCGGACTCACGCCGGACTTTCGAAAGGAAGGCCGACATAGTTCTCGGCAAGGCTGGTGAGCGCTGCCGACGAC
>Ga0182030_10010733_pt1 | contig 18546 bp, 16 predicted proteins | sample 812S3MmetaG_FD_121299 | JGI IMG/M metagenome (GOLD analysis project Ga0182030, IMG submission 121299) | Permafrost microbial communities from Stordalen Mire, Sweden - 812S3M metaG (Illumina Assembly) | ecosystem: Environmental > Terrestrial > Soil > Wetlands > Permafrost | place: Sweden...
ACCCAGCAAAAAAGTCAAGGACTAAAGCCTCTCCATCTGTTCCATGTTCAAGCATTCTTTGAATTAATTGAACAGGCTTTGGAGTATCAAATACCTTCTGTCCAAACAGTTCTTTTATCTCTCTATTTGCCTGATCAGTATGTCCTGCATATTGGTGAGACCAAAAATTAATAGGCGTCATCCCCTCACGTACTTCCGAGAGAAACGTTTTTATGTCGGGTACATCGCGCGTACTATCTTTTCCCCAATAAAGCCTATTTTCTGCGAGAAGTTTTTCAAAAACGGTACGTTCATATCGCCAAGCCTTTTTATCTGGATTGGTTGTTTTACCTGTTACTGGGTTTGTAATTGGGTAACACAGATTGGGCCGCCTTTCAGGTGCCACTTGGTTCAGAAAAGGAGTAGCTTTCCACGGACCTCTAGAGTCATCATCAGGATTTGTGAAACGAGCATTAGCGGCTTCATCGCGATCGAGGAGATTTACTTTGAAAGCATCGCTTTTGCTATAGATACAAATATGATCAATTACAGATGTGAAATCGTCCGTGTTGTTACTTCGAGTATAGCGTTTCTGCCATTCGACTTGGGCAACAAAATTTTCTTCGCCAAAAATGTCATTAAGTATAAATTTCATGGTGGCAACTTCATTGTCATCTATCGTAATAAATATTGCTCCATCTTCGCAAAGTAGATTCCTTGCCAACTTCAACCTTGGATACATCATATTCAACCAGTCGGTATGGAACCGTCCGCTAGCTTCGGTATTGCTGCTTATTTTTCTCCCACCTACCACCTGCCCGGTAAGTTCCAGATAGTTTTTGATGTTGTCCTGAAAGTTGTCCGGGTACACAAAATCCTTGCCGGTGTTGTACGGCGGGTCGATGTAAATCATCTTGACCTTGCCTGCGTAACTCTTCTGCAACAGTTTCAACACTTCCAGGTTGTCGCCCTCGATCATCAGGTTTTGCGTGGTGACCCAGTCCACGCTCTCATCCGGGCATGGGCGCAACGTACCAGTGCTGGGCGTCAATGCAATCTGGCGCGCACGGCGTTTGCCATGCCAGTTGAGGCCATATTTTTCTTCCGCATCGGTAGTAGTTGCATCACCCACTAATTGTTTTAGAACGTCCACATTGATTACGACGCCATCGGCGCTTTCCGTTAGCAGTTCAGGAAAAAGGGCCTTGAGCTGGGAAATATTCTCCGCTGTGATGTTGGCAGATTGTGCTTCAGGACTAGTGGCTTCAATTTTCTGCATAGTGATCTTTCGGAATTCAGGATTTAAGCGTGGTGAGCAAATGCACTAAACGGTGCAAGTCGGTATAGGGTTCTTCAGCATTGTGTGCGGTGGTAAGCTCGGTCAGATGCTCGGCGCGTTGAATTGCTTGACCCAAATGTTGCTGAGTTTGTGCGTAGTGCCCTGCCTGTCCTTTATCATATTGCGTTAGATATTGGCGCAAGCGTTGGTAAACCTCAGTACGATGCAATGGCGCAAGCACATCCTCGAAATGCAATAATAACCACAGCTCGAAGCATGGCACGGAAGCAACAGCTTCGAATTTCACGCGTTGTTTGTCTTCATTTCTGAGTTTACCGTCTAACGATTTTGCCTTGGCTAACGCATTGTGATAGCTGTCGTGTTCATCACGGTCAAAAACAACAAAGACTTGCTCGAAGGCGCGTGGCTGAATATCTTTGGTTTCATCACCATTTACAAATAGATGTTCTGCATATTCCACAACTTTTAAAGGAGAGGTGCCAAACTGGCTATGTTGCACTTGCACACTAGTAGTGCTGAGACGATAGCTCGCTCGAATTTCATTCAGGTAAAGTGGTTCTGTTTTACTACCTTCGCTAACGATCAGAATGCGGTCATAGCCCGCACGTTTACCCACTTTTCGTTCAAGTTGATTTGCCTGGCGAACTTTGGGTTGGTTATCCTTTCCCATACACCAGCCCTGCTAGCCAGCCGCCTGTATTGGCGTTACAGGTTCATCGAAGAAAGGCACAGCTCCGTACCGCCCGATCAAATATCCTTTTTCCCAAGCCTCTGATTCGCGTGGACCGAAGTCGGAAAGTGGATACAGGCGAGTAGCTTGATCGTGGTCTTTTTCCGTGAACCAGATTTGATCGCGCCGGAACAAGGTTCGGTCAAGCAGTGAAGTATCATGTGTGCTGAAAAGCAGTTGTGCGCCCTTCGGATTAAGCTCTGGCTGATGGAACATGCGAACGAGTCGACGTACCAGCAAGGGGTGCAAGCTACTGTCCAGTTCATCTACAATCAGCATACGACCATTCTTAAGCACATCTAACACAGGCGCTATCAAAGCATATAAACGCTGTGTACCCTGTGATTCTTCATGCAACTCAAAGGTGGCTGAGCCATGTTCAGTTCGATGGACAAACTGAGGCAAGAGCATCTCCCGCTCTTCACGTGAGAATTTTGGCCCATCCGGACCTAGCATGATGTTTTGCATAAATCCTGGACGTGACACGCTTACCACATCACTAATGCTGATATCTGCTGATACAAGGAAATCTCGTACTGACTTTTTGCCGATATCGGTCTGAAGCAATTGAGTAGTTAAATCCGGTAACGGCGACAACCCGGCAGCGAAATAAACAGGTTGATCAACCAGCCAGCGGAATATCGGCCCCAACAATTCGCTGTTAAGTTGAGCTGCGGTAGATAGGAATAAAGCGTTAGGGCGGGTAGTTTCCTGCCAGAGTTTGCGCGGACCCGTCAGATGATTACTGAACTCGTAAACTGAGCTTTGTGTTTTCTCATCATAGCTACGGCTGAACCACTGCTGAGGCTTGGCGGTGCGATACACCAACAGCCATTCATTTACGATTCTTTCAGGCGTAAGGCTAAAACCGTATTGATGTCTTAGTCCGCCCAGCAGAAATGTAATTTCAAACTCGGTGGGCTGCTTGGCATATTTTTCATCTAATCGAAACGGTTGCACACCAAAAGTCTGACCCGGTTGCATGACGGTTGCAGACTCTGCCACAACGGCTCTCATATATTGAAGCGCAAAAAGCAATGTGGATTTACCGCTTGCATTCGGGCCATAGACAACTGCACTGCGCAAAACATTAGGTATACTTGTGACGCCGGTAGCAGCGAGATGGGTTTCTGCTAGCTTCTTGTCTTTTGATGCGACGAAGCTAACGACGAGTTCATCACGAATTGAACGGTAGTTTCGAATTCTGAATTCGAGTAACATAGCGTGCCTCTTTTTAAGTATTAATCAATATTATGTACTTTTTATGCAAAAAGTCCATATATTTTTATAATTTAACTAATTATTACTCAATAGTTTTCTCAGCTAGAAAATGTTAATTGGTGCATTGCTTTATCAAGTTCTTGTTTCAGTCTCTGAATTTCGTTGTTCATTTCCACACGCCGCGCCAATTGCTTCTCCTTCGCCGCTAGATTGCGCAAGCGCGCAGTCTCAGACTCTAGTCGATAAAAATCTTGTAAAGCGGTTCGGCGAGTAGATGCTTGGTTTTCAGTCACACTTTGGACAAATACACCAGTAATTTGAGCTGCCTGACAGGCAGTTAGGGTATCCAGCCAACCTTGATAAAGTGCTTTTATGTTCTTACGTGGCTGGCGGGTAATGGATAAAGCCTGAAGGATATCTGAAAAAATATCAGGCGAGGTCGAGTCTTCTGCCAAGCTCACGACGGTAGGATCTCCATCAAGGACAACTTTACCCGCCTCATTCTGCGCCCAGCGGATGTGGGCCATAGAGAGAATCAACCAGTCTTGTGTCGATAGTAGCAATAGCAGCGGATACGGTATTGCCCGGTGCGTGAGTTCGGCAATGCGCGCGGCTTTGGCATCAGTACGCAATGCGATGTGCATTACTGCTATTTCGAGATACTCGCAGGTCTCATCACGAAATTCCGGTACGCCAATAGTTGATGGTTTCAACGAAGCCACCCATTGTATTTCTTCTATTCCCTCGTTGATGTTGCGCTTGTCAGCAGCAGTAGGCGCGCCGTTCTCCACCAACAATTTTTTGGGTATACGTTGATCAACTCGACTACTTGCCGGTAGCTCTAATGCAGCAATCAAGTCTTGCAGGATCATGCCTTTGCTTCGGGCAATACAACAAGGAATGCCACAACTTCAAAGTCGTTACTACCTGCAAACTCCCCCTTCATTGCATGCGTTCCACCCGGAGAAAACAAACTTGCGACTGCGCGTTCTTCACTCTTGCCTACAACCGAGGCTACCGCTGCTGCAAGCAGTTGCTGGGAATGGTGCATGACTTCGCCTTGTTTGGTTTCTTTATCGAAACGAGCACAGGCTGAAGCATCTGGCAAATCACGCCCCAGGCTCAGACGTTTTAGACGGTCAAGGATGAGCTTTGCCTGAGTGTAGGGTAATAACACGCTCCCCTCTTCGCCAACATGCACGAGGTAATGTGGCGCGAGTGGGTAGCCAGAATCAACGATCTTTATCGCTGCCGCACCTTCAGCACGCAAGCAGAAAACGATGCCCGGAGGAATGTCTGCATCTTCGCTGGTGGTTACAGCACAAGTACCCAACGGCATGTCTTCCAGTTTGCCCGGATGCGCTTTGAAATACTGCGCGAGGTCGATGCGGAAATCTGTAAGTGTTAGGTCGGTAATCGAAACACCGGTAGAGAGGTCTTCCAGATCAATGACGGTGTCTTGCAACTTTAGCAGTTGCTTACGGCGATATTCCAGGTCGTTCATCTGATTGCCGGATTGCTGTTCGATGAGGTTTTCTTCGCCGGTAGCTGAAATGTCTAGTAACACCATACGTCCGCTGACACGTTGCTCAAGGTTAATGTATTCCTCAAGCTCCATATTAGGCCAGAAGTTGACGAGTTGGATTCGCTGGTTAGGTGATCCTATGCGGTCTATTCGGCCAAAGCGCTGAATGATACGCACCGGGTTCCAATGTATGTCGTAGTTGATAAGCCAGTCACAGTCCTGAAGGTTTTGACCTTCCGAAATACAGTCGGTAGCAATCAACAAGTCAAGCGTTCCTTCGTGTGCCAGCTCTTCTGGACGCTCTTTAGATCGCGGAGAAAAAGATGTAAGAATGGTGGATAGGTCTTTGCGCATTCCCGGAATGGTTGTTTGGTTGCGTCCTGAGCCTGTGACTAGCGCAGTTTCTATTCCTAAATCTTTTTTGGCCCATCCGGCAATCTGTTCGTAGAGATATTGTGCCGTGTCGCTAAACGCCGTGAAGACAATCATTTTTCGATTGCCTTCATTAATTGGATTGCGACACTTGTGATTAATCATTTCGCGTAATTCGTGCAACTTGGAATCCCGGTCTGGATCAACCTGCATGGCAGCGGCCAACAGGGTGGCAAGTCGATTTCGGTCTTCGATGAGGTCTTGTTTCCAGCGGATAAGGTCAACATCCCCTAGTAATACTTTTACTTTTCTGCCGACAAGCAAACTCTCGAAAGTTGGGTCTTCAATGTTAACATCGGTGATGTCCAGCTCTTCAAGTTCAGCAGTTTGAGATTCAATGCGTTCAAGCACTGCTTCGACATCTTTAAGTTGCCGTTGAACCGTGAGCCTAAAAGAAGAAACTGCACTTTCCATGCGCTTAAGCACGTTGACACGTAACAGGTGGATCAAACTTTCTTCACGATCCACCTGACGGAAGAAGCTCTCGCCTCCGCGAATCTGCGTACTGTATTTGGCATCGTAAGCTGCTTGCTTATGAGGGAGTACATAGCGCAAGGGAGCGTAGCTGGCTAGATTTAAGCGGCGTATTTCCAGGTTAATATCCCGAATCGAACGGAACTCCCCTGCACGATCTACGTCTGCCTTAATATTGATGGGTGGTAGGCGATCCGGGAATCGCCCAGTTTCACTAGTGCCGTAATATTTTTCAATGTGCCTGCGTGAACGAGCGATAGTAAGATGATCAAGCAAGGTGAAGTAATCAAAGCCAAGCATCTCGATTAACCTCGTAGGTGTTTTTTCAGCCTCATCCATTTCCAACCATCGGTTGAACTGTTTTTGTGCCAACCGGGTTGTGCTATCAATACTGTCTATACCATGATCGAAAAGTGCGGCATCATCGCCCTCGGTGACGAAAGCGATTTGGTTCTTCAGGTCGGCTAGCCGATTATTGACTGGCGTTGCCGAGAGCATAAGCACTCGGGTTTTTACACCTTCTTTAATGATTCGACGCATTAGGCGGTCGTAACGCGATTCTTTATCTTTGTGTGTCGCCTTGTTGCGGAAATTGTGAGACTCGTCAATTACAACCAAATCATAATTTCCCCAGTTCACATGGGACAAGTCAATGTCACCTGAGCTTCCTCCATCACGCGAAAGGTCAGTGTGATTTAATACGTCGTAATTCAGACGGTCAGCAGCCAGTACATTGCGCTTGTCGTTGGTCTTGTAGAGTGTCCAGTTTTCTCGAAGCCTCTTTGGGCAGAGAACTAGCACACGGTCGTTGCGCAGCTCGTGGTATTTAATGATTGCCAGTGCCTCGAATGTTTTACCTAGACCGACACTATCGGCAATGATGCAGCCGCCGAAGCGATTGAGCTTATCAATTGCACCCACAACGCCATCACGCTGAAACTTGTAAAGTTTCTTCCATACTAGCGTTTCACGTATTCCAGTGGCTGACTTAACGATGCGGTCTTCGTCCATTTCATCGCCACTGCTCTTGAACAAATGGTGCAGCATCAAGACGTAGATGCAGTATGGATCGCGGTGATCGGAAATGGATTTGAGTTTTGCCAGCAAAGCTGCTTGGGCTTCGGGTTGTTCTTTTAGATTATTCCACTGCGCATCAAACCACTGACCAAGCATTTTGCTTTCTTCGGCTGTTTCAGATGCCTGAATAAGGTTAAGTGGGTTTCCCGGCGTGATACCTAGTCCATCTGTACTGAAGGAAAACGAACCCATGATGCCCAGTTGTGGACTGGCTTCAGTGTCTCGCAACACGGCAGCGCCTTGTGGAACTGCGCCACTTACACGACGTAACTCGGTCTTGCTTTGAATCCACTGCGTGAGCCGCAGTGCTAGCCATCGGATTTGTAGTCGATTGCGCGCAGCCCGGTCGTGATCCGTACCAAATATCTTCAGATCATGCTCTTCGCTTGGAAGAAGAAGGCGAGATTTTTGTATCGAGGACAGATCGTTGAGCAGTTCGGCAAACGCGAATAAAGACAGCGACGAAGTCGCCATGTCCATGCTTCTACCTTGCTTCAATAGCGGCTTGATGAGATCGAGGGTACGCTCAGTACCAGCATTTCGGAGGAATCTCATACTATTTGCAAACTACTGGGAACGAGGATAAAACAATGAATCGAATTGGTTATCAAGTTATCTCTCCGCATTATCGTTCTTAAGTGCGGGCAGATAATAACCCCATTTATCGAATGCTGGTATAGGCCAAATGGCTTATAAAAGAATTCAATCAGGGGCAGAATCAGAAAAGTGAACATCCGGTAAATCCGGCAGGGCTATTAACCTCTCTGAGGTGGTTTCAAATTTTTCAGATGTGGTTGGAGGTGGAGTTGTTGGTTTGATTGCTGATTCGTCTCGATCAACTATTACAGGGCTGGTAAAGCAAAATTGCGCAGTCTGAGAGGCGCCGATTAGCACACCACAGCCGATAGTTTTTTTGTCTTTATCTGGGATTGGAAGTGACTTGATCATGTTCTTGTCGATTAACCAGCGCTCTGACTGGCGAATGCTGCGACTACCAACAGTCTCAACTAATGCCGCGTTACGGTCTATATCCTTAATCTCGTCGTCAACCAATATTTCACCCGTGCAGGCAGCTAAGGCCTCGGCGGTCTGATCATCTTTGATGCGATACGACAATTGCAATGCACAGTTCTCAAGCGAAGCCCCTCGAACCATGTCGGCATCCAAATCTGCAGGTACATCGCGTAGATCTTCAAAGCTTTGAAAAGCCAAAATAGACAATAATCTCCATCCAGCCGATGCGCCCAGGCTAATAATAAAAGGGCGGCTGATGTGAACGCGATATTCATCTGCCATCACGCGAATGATGCGTTGCTCATCGTTCTGTAGACGATTTTTAGCAATCATGAGCAATCGGATTAGAATCATTCGCTGCATTGTGATGATGCGACTATTCATCATGTCGCCGATCACATACAGGCACCCCCCGGTCTCAACGAGTTTTGCAATGTCGATACCGCCGGTTCCACTTTTTCGATTTACTGATGGAAGCTCAGCCATTTCAGAAAACATCTCAGAACACAACATAGCCGTCAGGCCACTTTCATCTTTTTCCTTCCAGCCAGCACCAAGAGCATCCAGTACTTCTTTGGGGGAAGCGCCGGGATTATCTGAAACATAGCGTGCTGCCTGCCGCGCAGCTTTCCTATCCAAAGCACGAAACGCATCAGCATTGTCGCCCTTGGGTGTGAAGCCGAATGCGCCAATGAGCATGTTTTCTAGCGTTTCATTGTCACAACCTTCAAACATGTTAATCTGGGGATGAGCGCTTTGGCGAAGGTCAAGAAGTGCATAAGGTTTACCTGCTTCCAAACACGCTTTCTTGAAGACATGTGGCATGTGGTTGTCCAACTTGGGGTCAAGTATGACCAGCAGTTCTCCGAATTTGATCGACTGATATCCTAGACTCTGAGCTGAGATACCTTTACCTGAACGTGTGCGTCCGGACAGCATGAAGTGAGAGGTATCCCAATCACTATATCTGATGTATATCGGTTTATCTTCTTCCGACAGACCAACAAATATCCCTTTCTTTTTGTTAATGAATTTCAGCGGGTCGAATCGTTTTTTGTCATTCGGTAGATGTTCATGGATCGTGCGTATATCTGTCTTTTTATTTCGCTCTACCCGTGACGACTTTGTGAACTTCTTGGTGAGCACCTCGATGTATTGCACGCCGATCCGTAACCAAAGGCCCACTGCAATCAGCGATCCGATTGCATACCCCGCCCAATACCATAAATACGATTTGTCGGACTGTGCACCATACTGAATTTCTGAAGCGACGTATCCGGCAAGTACTTTTGCAAGCACCGGCAGAAATGATACGATGAAGGCAATCCAATAGATTCTTTTCTTAATTATGGACTTCTCATTGGCATCAACGATTAACAGTAGAACTCCACACAGGAATCCTAGCCAGAAGTATCCTTGATAGAAATTGAGCAGAGAATCGATCCAGTTAATTACAACCGACTGAGCCGAATCGTGCAAAGTGTTTACCAAAGAATCAACGTGATCTATTCCCGTGTTGCTGAATTTTGAATTTATTAGACTGATAACTAGCCAGCCGCATATCGCAAGAATCAAAATTAGTTTAAACATACCACCTCCAGGTTAACTGACTACTTGCCAGTAGGGAGGTAACTGCGAAATGCGTTTTAATATGAAGGTGTTTTTACAGTGCTCATTGAAATCAATGCAGCTAGGGGCCGTGCCGATTATTGCAGGAGACTAAAGGACTACGCTGCAAATAATCGTCTATGGGGCAAAGTAAAGTGAACAGATTATCTGTTCGCGTCATTCCGTAGTCACTGATGGTGACATCCCCCTAGGGGTGGCGACAGAGGACAGGGGGAGCCACTAGAAGGCACACGTCCAAACGTGTGAGCTGCCCCAGCAGCGTACTTCTTAGTGGGGGACGAAGTCCCGTGAGTCCCGAAGGCTTCGCCGCTCGGGCAACCCCTTTTCCTGCTTTCGAGGAACGAGAAAGTGATACAAGTCGCGGAGAATTTGCGAAGCAAAATTGATGCGACGATGTATCAGATTTAGGAAGCGAAGCGAACGAAACTGAAGGCGGCAGCCGAAGCAAGGCGGACACAGTCCGGCGCAGTCCTGCCAAGTCCGACAGGGCGACGGCAAAAGGGGTTGCCCGAGCGGCGAAGCGCGACAGGGACGAACCCCAAGACCACGGGTCGCGGAGGCAGCCGAAAAGTATGCAGATTGGCGTCCAGCCAATCAGGGTAAGGGTTGCCGCCCTAGCGGCTGGCCGTAGGCCACCCTTTCCGGTGCTTACTATGAGCGTTGCATACAAGATATTTTGCGCACCTTTGCTGCGCAGAGTCATGTACCTATACCACCCTGCGCAAGAAGTAACGAAAACGGCCAGCACTTTTAATGCTGACCGACTTCGCGTTTAGTTAAGTATTCGCCGAATACTTAAAAAGGATTACTTTACGTTAGCATTAGTGGTTTGAAAGATTTCCTGCAATAGCAGCCATGGCATTATCTAAATTATTTTCGACTGTAGCGACATCGCAGTAGAACAAATCGGAATGTTTTTGCAAAAGTTTAATAACAATTCTTTCCAGCTTTCCTTTGTTTTTCTCAGCAATCTCAGCTTGCTTGATCTGCGATTCGAGCTCTTCTTTTTGTTTCAAGAGTTTTTCAAGACTCATGGTATTTCCTTTCAGGTTAGTGATGAACCCAGTTCATCTAGAGTATAGGAAGACACCAGCGAAATGTATTTCAGAATTATTGCCAACTATAAGCAGGCTGACGGTTCGTTATCCCAATTTGACACGAGGCATTTGGTTTCAATATTCACAGGCAACAATGCGCGTAGCTGAATAACCTTTTCATTCATCAACCCGGCGTCACCTGACATTGCCATCAGAATCGCAACATCTGCACCTAACTCTTTTGCTGCTGACGCCAAGTCCTCGATGTCACTCTTTTCAATGCTGGCTACACTAGCCTTCACTTCCCCGATTACGAATTTTCCATTGACGATACAAACCACATCCAATTCGCGATCAGATTTTCCGCCTTGATTCTCCGGAAAATCTCGATAAAGAGCAGTTTGTGGAGCAAAGATAAAGCTGTTTATTGATTGCTCGCGCAAAGCGCTTAATGCCCAGGCCACAGTAATAGTGTCGTGTTCGCGTAGGCAGGTGGCAAAGAATTCATTTAGGCGGAAATCAAGTGAAACATCAATAGGAAGCTGATGTTCCTCGCGACAAACTTCGCATTGCATGGTGTCTTTTAGAAAACCAACGCTAGCCCAATTTCGATGTAAGCAATGTCTGCAACTCCATTCATGGCCGCGATAGAAAACGTTGCGTTCTAGTAAAAAGCTTAATGAGCGTTTTAACTCATCAGGAGCTTCCGCTAGAATTTCGTCATGGCGATCATTGAGATTGACGTCTGCAACCACAGCAGCATTAAGCTCCAATTTCCATGCACAAAGCAGTTTGTTGAAGCTAGTTTTTTGGCGAGGAACTCTTAGGCTGTTCGCTTTTTGAATAATTCGCTTGGCCAATTTCTGCCAGCCCGCATCATCGTTAATTTGCATGGTACCGTCTTTTGCCTTCATGCGCAGTTTCAAGTCCCTGATAACTTCTTCTTGTTGTTCTTGAGCTGGCGTAGCCATTCTTTCAAACTGACTTCGCCAAAAGTGGTTACCGAGGACATTTTCAAATGAACTGAGAGATCCGAAAATCCCCAGCATGCCCTGTAGATATTTGCCTTTATCAGAAGGAGCAGAATATTTGTAAGCAGCATTTTTTACCAAGCTGGTGCGCATATCGAGATGTGAATAGTGCGGTCTATCATTTAGAATGCAACGAAATATTGCTTCGTCCCCCGGCTGCGTAATCTCGACTACGCGCTTGGTGCTGTCAGCTCGGACAGAAATACTTCCGTATTTTGATAGGCGAGCACTTGTGCTTCCGCAAAACTGCCGAACCAATTGAGGACACGACGGTAGAACCCATTTTTCACGAATGTTGGAATAGCGACTATTGTCCTGTAAACGATCAATTGCCAAATCGACAAACCAGCATCCCTGCGAAAATATTGGGTGATTTCCGGCACAGTATCCAAGATGCATTGGTTCTGGTATTGAAACAATCGTCATGGCATCGCGAATAGCCGTCTCGGTTGTTGGCGATTGATTGCTGCCAAATTGGTATGCGGAGTTTATTTGGTTTGTGTCAGCTGGAATGCAATCGTCAATCGATTCAATTGCGCTGAAATCGACTTGTGACATTGTGATTTTACGAAGGTGGTCAATGAATTCATGGACATCTGTCGTCTTCAATGAACGCGAGCGCACTACTACTTTTGCGGGACCGTTGTTTCCCCCAACCCAGTTGCGAGTGCGCAAGAAGTTGGCGATTTGGCCGATTCTAATTGTGTCTGACCTAATCGCAGCGGGAACGCGCAAAGTCTTATATGTCTGGTTCTGTGCATCGTCAAAGAGAAGTCCAGCATTCCAGCACGAAACGCGATCTTCAAAGCTGTCTCCTACAACCAAGCAAAATCCTTTTGTCCAAGAGTGCTCAGTTCGATTCTGTTGCGAATGAATGTTTGATAGCTGACCAAGGGTCACGATGCCGTTTTCTTTCGACATACGGTCGATTACCTCGTAGCCATCCTGCACTTCTTCTGCCTCCCCAGTTCTGAAGTGCCAGCGATTTTCCGGAGGGTCCTTCGGTGTCAAAATCAGAGCGGGCAAGCCGATGTGCTGATGTGCTGGAAATGGATTGATACTACCGCACAGAGTCCCGAAATTATCGCCTATGAAGCCATCGTCTACCCAAGTCGGATAGCGATCTAAGATGTATTCTGGCGCAACACGAGGGATGCCAGAAACGATTTTAAGAAACGGCAGCCACGATAGTGAGGTAAGGCCAGTCGCATCAATTTCCACCCTTGGATTGTTCTTTGCCTCATCACGTTTACGCTTAAATTCTAAAATAGTAGTGTCCGTAAGCTCGTCAATCAATCCTGTGGCTGTAGTTAGGTTATCGTAAGTAAGTACAAGGACAAAGTCGGGATCGAGGAACCGCAACCATTTTTTGTAGCGATCGGAAATCGCTCCATTTACAACGGGAACTATTAACGACTGACGACCACCATGACGCCCGAAACAATTCGCAAAAATTGCATCTAGCCACGCATGCGCATCTAAACCATCTTCCAGCAGGTAGGCAACTCGTATGGGGCGTGGTGTTGCTCTAATCTTTGGATCTGGCTTCATTTTGTCTCTGGAAATGGTTGTTTGATGGTTTCAGCGCAGTTCCGAAGGGTGGAGAGTTAGCCAGGATGAAGTGAAGAATTCCCACCTTGCATCGTATTGAAGTAAATTTGAAAAATTCCTTAGGCTTTTCCATATGCAGCATATGTTACCAATCAATTTCACAATTCCCAAATATTTGAAATGGCTACATCTCACCGGACCATGAATTAATTTCAAATATCCTAAAACGAGCACGATGAGAGTCATTGAGCTTAATTTTTTGACCATCAATCGAAACAAATTGCACACGATCAAAAGCGCGTTGCTGCGCAGCTTTGTTTGGCACAAAATAATATACAAGTTCATATTTACCACTGACAATTTGCTGTAAATGCGCTCCCATTACAGCAGACAATCGGCGCGGTGACTTACAAAAACGCTCTAACTCCCCGCTGCACTTCCGCCCATCCGGGCTTGGACGTGTCATCAAGAAATCCGGTATTTTTTTAAGGCGATTTCCATTCTCGACAAGGAGTAACTTGCCCGGAACCCAATTCGTCCATCCTGAGCTTTCAGCACGAATGCGGATTAGCTGGCACTGGACGTGGTGTGCAACCCAAGATGGATTCGTTTTGCCTATTTGAAATGCTTTTATAGATTCACCTGCGCCACAAACAGCAAGTCCATGATCGCTGATGCCATATATCTTCAGATGTGAATACGGGAGTACCTGCGCATCTACTTTAAGCAGTTTTTCCTGAACCAATTTTTGAAGCAAGCGAAGCACATTGCGCTCGCTAGTTTGCAGAAGTTCGGAGGCAACATGTAGAGTTGTCCACACCTCGCCTGAACTTAGAAAGCCAAGCAACGCCACCCTCTTTTCAAAGCGACGCTGCTCGCGCTCCGCATAGTTCATGTTGAGTGCTTGGTTCGCCATGATTACTGCTGGTGCGCAAATGCACTAGCTGCTTTACCCTCGACAATTCGCTCTTTGTAGATACGGTCAACAAGATTCGCTTGCTTCTCACTGAAACGTGTGTCCTCTCCCCACTTTGCGACACGAGATGCATTGTCGCAAATGAAACCTTTTTCAAAAGGGGTAAGCTTGTCGCGGATTTGATAAAGCTCTTTGATTCTTTCAATAGTGTTCATTACATTTCCTTTTCTTATTCGGTGAAAGCCACCAATAAACAGGGACAGCACTGCGAAATCAACGCATGAACAAGGTTGCGCAAACATAGACCAACCATGCCACGGCAATAATTTGGGTGAAACGTGCGACGGTCATTGTTGGACTCTCGATGTTCCTAGCAAAATATTTGAGCAATCGCGGTTTGCAAATATAGCCTTGTCGATCTTGTCAAGTTTATGTTCGACTTCAGCTAGGCGAGGAACTTCGGCTTCGACTGCTGATCGCCCATCTGATCGGCCCGCGAAGTAACTAAGAAAAACAAAAATAATCAATACTGCCAAGCCGATCCATGATTCATTACCTGTGGATGCTTTGAATCCATTCTTTTGAAATTTTTCAAACATAATTTTCTCCATATACCCATGCATTTCGATTGAGGATGCTGCTAAGCCGATCAGAAATTGACCGTCTTACCAAATAGGGAACAGTGGGCGAAATGCACGGGTTTTGAGCACAAAAATCAATTTGCGCACGATGCTTTAGGTCGCGCTGGGGTGCAGGGTAAGTAGCTGGTTGTGGATGATCAAACGCAAACCCAGGCGAGAGTATTTTCTGGAAACTTCGCGCCCCAGCCTTGAGGGCGGGGCGCTAGGCTAATTTTGAAATTAATATATATGCGACCGAGGGCGGTCGCTAGCATTGCATTCGCGCGAACGTTGAAGTTCAAGCAAAGCCGACACCTTCATCGTGCGACTGTTGGAATAATTCTTTGCGTGATCTATCTGGAAGGCGTCGCCCTCGACGCCGATTTTAGTCTAGGGCTGGCCCCCAAGGCCAAGCCCGTTAAACCATTCCCTTCCCTAGATGGGAAGGCTAAAAGCAATTTAAATTTTGCCTTAAATCTCGGAGCAATATGACTTCCGTAGTTTTGTTGGTGTAGCTAAGTACGGTTGTCGGTGTAGGCCAGTACGGGGTGTGATTTTTTGAACGGCCACGATCTCACCTACTACCCTGAAATTGAACTTGTCAGAAATTTGTTCGATCTGCTTGAATCCGTTGCGAATCGCACGCCTATAGTTTTTCATAGAGCTTGCACTTAATTCATTTGAAGACCGACCATATACTCGCTCAACCAGCCTTATGATGGATGTTTGTTTTTGGCAATTGCACTCGATACACCATGCACACATATAAGCATAAAGAACTCGACTAGTGCCACGCAGTTTTCGGAAGGTGCGCATCTCGATGGCAGCGTAGCTTCCCTCGCCAAGCAATGCGCGAGTCAGTCGATACGACAATGTCAGCGAGAGACTTTTATTTTCCTCACCCGTTCCGTTTCCGATTAGATGAGTAAATGCCCGGTCATCATCAAAGCTTGCTTCAACAACTATGGTTGCCAAAGTAGTGATACTTGAAAATATGGCATCGTTGTTATTGCGGCCGTCAGACTTCAAGTCAAGTATTCGGCGAATTTCTGCATAGGTCGTGTTAATCGTAACCACATCTGCATCAGAAGCAAGATTTGTTTTTCGTGTTACCGGCAGAAGCCCTTGTGACTCTCGTCCCTTTTTTAATATTGGATTTTTCTCAGCTATAACTAAAAGGGCTAGCAATACACCAAATTCATTGTCATCGAGTTCGATTCCTTTAAAGGTTACCTCACCGCCTTTCCAAGGCTGTTTTTTCTCAATCGCCTTTTTCTCCAAACCAGATCGCGCGGGACGAACAATTGATGCAAGGCCAAACGCCATGTCCAGTCTGGCGACTTCATTTCGTGCATCAATCTCAAAAGATTGTTCTTTCCCGTTAGATTGCCCCATTGCGCCCCCTTGTCTTAGAGACAGGTACTAAATCAAGCTCACAAAACTGCATTCGTTCACCATCAAACCTTAGTTTGGCTGTCGCCAATTCGAACATTCGACGCTTTCCGGCTATGATCTCGGCAACACCTTTTTCTGGCGTGTCCTTGTTATAGATATCATCGCGGTACAAAAATATAATAGAGTCTGCCTCTTGCTCGATTTGACCGGATTCGCGGATATCTGACATTAGAGGACGTTTGTTAGGTCGTTCCTCCAACTTGCGATTAAGCTGCGCCAATGCAATCACTGGCACCTGTAATTCCTTAGCCAGTGACTTCAGCTTGCGACAGATTTCCTTTATCTCCAGTTCGTTTGTACCAGCTCTCTCAGAAGGCTGAACAATGGTGAGGTAATCGACCAAGATCAATCCCAATGGAGGCATCCCTGCGGAAGCCAATTTCGCCGAGTTCACTTTGGTCTCGGCTGTGATTTCGTTGATAGTCTTCGGTTTCTCATCGATAAACATCGGAAGTGAAGAAAAGTCTTTCAGGGCTGCTGCAAGGCCAAGCTCTTCATCATCTGTGAGAGATTCAGGATTGCGAAGCTTCTGCACAGATAAGCCGATGCTTGCAGCAATATGCCGTTCGACGATCTGTACATTACTCATTTCGATACTAAAGAAGAAGGTAGACTTACCAGACCGCGCCACATTTGTCAGGATTTGATATCCCAACGCGCTTTTACCCATGCTTGGTCGAGCAGCCAAGATGATGAAATCCCCAGCTTCAAGAAGGCTCGGCATGGCTTCATCAAGTCTGGCGATGCCAGTGTCAACATGCGTCTTGATGCCGCTACGACGTTTCTGCATTACTTCGTTGAAGACTTCCAATACTGCAACGGTTTGCTTCAAATTGCCAAACTTGATAGGAATTTGCTGAACGTTGATCGGTTCATCTTCAAGGAGGGATATATTATTCATCTCGCGCCCCTTTTGATGAACGCATTGCTTCTTTCGATGCCCGGTGCAAGGCGTCCGCAAAGTACACAACTCCGGCCAAATTTTTCTCTGACGGATCGTTAGCAGCTATCGCAACGGCCCAGGAAACAGCATCAGTCAAAGTGGCAATGCTCAACCATTCATTTGGTGGCGTGGGCTTGCGATAAGACATTGCTTGGTCAGGCATAATATCCGACCAGTTAATACCATAAGCCAAGCGAGTCGAATCTGTACCACAACTACAAAACGAATTGAATAAGATCGTCCCGTCGCTGTTTAATGCAACTGATACGGGCCCTTTAGCATCGCAGAGCAGGCAAGCTGCGCGATGAGCTTCGATCTGTCCTTTGTTCTTCCGTGGAGTCACTCGTCGAGCTTTTTGAAGGCGAGAGATTAGATTCTGATATTTCGTACTCATACCAATTTCTCGCCGTTAAAGTTGAACAGTGAACCTTGCCCTATGTCCCCATCTTCGAAACTTCTGGCTTGTAGTACATCCTCGATTTGCTTCTTTACTATTTGCTGGCCGCGACGCGCGGAAATTCCCAGATCGCGGCCAAGTTGTGCAGCACCACCACGGATGGTATCGATCACTGATTCCGTCTGATCATCAAACTTTTGAATGCGAGATTGTTTATATTCGAGAAGATCAGCTGGATCGCAGGCCTCAATTCGCTCGTTAAGGCTGTAATCGTCTCCATCGCGTTCATCAAGACTTACGAAGCCGCTTGGGCGGTTCTCTCTATGGATAATGTGACTAGCAAGCCCACGCAGATTACGAATTTGCTTGCCCTTAGCTAACTCGATGTACGCAGCGCCACGCAATTCACGAGGTAGCAGCAAGATGTCTTTCACGGTGAAGGAGCTCATGCTGCACCGTCTTTCTTATTGACTTGCTCGATCTTTGATTTCTTAGTCGGTCGACCAGGTTTACGTTTATTAGCGTTATTGATAACGGGTTGCGACTCAATGAACTCAATAAGATCAGAGACGCGAACTAGCTTGCGACCTCCAATCTTAATTAGAGGGAGAGGATACTCATCGCGGCAAATCTTTGTTCGGGTCGTGGATGGAGTCCAACCCAATGCTGCTGTTGCGGCTTCAGATGGAGATATGGTAAGACGTCCAGGAAATGGATGTTTTTCTTGATGCATTTTGCGCTCCTTGCGGACTTCAAGGCGCGGCAGAACAACTAGGGATATTGCCGCACCCCTAGTCCGACATTTTGATTAAAACGAGAATTAAGAAATCAAAAGGTCGAACTAGAGGAAAAGCGCGGAGGAGATAGAGGGACTGGGATAGTGCGACTAACTGGTTTAATTAACAGGGCTGGTAGTGTTGTGGGTTTTATTGGAGGACCTACAACAATAAGCTTGATTACATTATCAGCAGATTCTTTTGTTTCTTTACCCCAACCTGCTGCTGCAATGAGGAAATAAGGAAATAATATGGAAAGGACGCTACATAAGCCCACTCCATCAAAGCCGTTAATTGCGTACAAAAGAAAGCCGCCAATTATCATTGGCCAAAATGCTCTCGCACGTTCAAAACTATTTGCGGTATCAAAAGCATCCCTCAGCGCTTTTATACACTGAATGAGGAATAGTTCTAAGTCAGGCAATCTGTTCATGTGAGC
>Ga0182030_10010734_pt1 | contig 18546 bp, 12 predicted proteins | sample 812S3MmetaG_FD_121299 | JGI IMG/M metagenome (GOLD analysis project Ga0182030, IMG submission 121299) | Permafrost microbial communities from Stordalen Mire, Sweden - 812S3M metaG (Illumina Assembly) | ecosystem: Environmental > Terrestrial > Soil > Wetlands > Permafrost | place: Sweden...
ACACGGTTAAAACACGAGCTCTTTCCTTTCTTATCCGTGTTTATCTGTGTTCATCCGTGGCCAATAATGTTTGTTTGGTTCGTAGGCAGCTCATCCTCATTCCACGGAATCAGGAGTCCAGAGTCTCGGCGCTGCAGACACGAGTGTCCGCGCCACGTCGGCGTCACAGAGCAGATCTGGCTCAACTCAATTTCGTCGGAGATCTGAACTTGTCGGGGGCGACTTCAGGAGTTCGGAGTTTCCACGACGTCAGGCGAGAAATTCTCAACCCGTAAGCTTTTGGGGACACGATGTCCCGAAATGTCCAGCGCCTTATTGAAAACGTAGGCTTTGCAGATAAATCTCGGGACATGATGTCCCCAACGGGCGAGCTGGACTAGCGATACCGGCGCAGGAACTCGAGATTGTGCTCCACGTCATGACTGCTGTCTTGCGGCGCGGCGTACTCCATCCAGCGGTTGTCATCGGTGCCGATCGGCGGATGCTCGCCAGCCACCAGGCGCGCGACACCCTCGGAGTCCAAGAGTCGGGCTGCGCCGAGGCTCTCCACAAGTTTGGCTCCATCGTCGTTTGCCAGGCCGGCTGGCAGACGAGGGCCGCTCAGGGGATTGCCGGACGCGACCAACATGGCTTGGCCGCCGTAATACCAGAGCCCCACATGCGGGAAGACACTACCCACCGTGGCGAGCTGCGACGCGATTTCGCGAGGACCGATACGATGCAACTGCACCCACTGCTGCAAGACGCCGCCGGGCCGCAGCCGGCTGTGCGCCAGTTGGTAAAACTCGCGCGAGTAGAGGTTGGCAGCTCGGGCTGACCCGGCGCCGTTCCGTTCTACGGCGATCAGGTCATACTGGCTTTGCCGGTCGGTAAGCAGCATCGTCCGGCCATCTGCCAGGTAGAGTTTCAGGCGCGGATCGGCGAGAATCCCCTCGTTGAAACCGCTGAAGCTCTCTTGTGCAGCCTTCACCACGCCCGGCGAAAACTCCGCCACCGAGATCTCGCGATACCCGAGGCGCCTCAGGGCTGCGGCGCTCCGGCCCGTACCCAAACCGATGAGCAGCGCGCGGCCATAGTCGCGCACAAATTGCGAGGGGACAGCCGGGAATCCGAACTGCGCCTGTGCTTCCACCCACACCGGGTTGTCGTCGCCCTGGAAGCTTCCATTCGAGAAGAGGGTGCGGACGGTTTGGGCCACGTCGCCGGTCACCACCGTCTGTTCCACCACCGTGGTGAATCCACCTTGCACGTCCTCGTGTTTGAATACGAAGGCGGGCGGCAGGTAGTGTGTGTCGTCCGCTGCCTGGCCGAAATGGCTGTCGAGACCGGAGGTCAGGTTCGCCCAATTCCACCATCGTCCCAGGAGCACAATCAGCAGGATCGCACCGGCGGCAGAGGCGCTGACCAAGCGCTTGCGAGGGAGCGGCTCCCGCACTAGAAAAGCGACCCAGCACAACGCCAGGATCAGCGCCAGCGCTTTCAACGACACTTCCGATCCGGCCAACGGCAACAGCACGAAGATCGCCAACAGCGCGCCGCTCAGACAGCCTAATGCACTCGCGGCGCTCAAATATCCGGCAAGGTGAGAGTGCTGCTCGTCCCGCCGTTGCGGACTGGCCAGTAACCGCGGATAGATCAGTCCTAGCAAGGCGGCGGGCGGGGCCAGCAGGAGGACGGTCACGCACAGCTTGAGAACTTCCGCCAGGTAGAAAGAGTTCTGAAAGGCCGCGGCGCGCAGCAAGCCGGGCACGCGGTCCCAAAGAACCAGTTGTGCCGTCAGCAACAGGGCGGCAGCCTGGAAGAGCGAGGAGGATCGGATGGGGCGATTCGCCAGGAACGCGCCTGCCAGCAATCCGAGCAGCACCGCCGCCAGCACCCAGGAGAACGCATAAACGCTCGATCCCAGAGCGACCGCGGCCAAGTGCGTCCAAATCGTTTCGAGGGCAAAGAGGATTGCGCCTGATCCGAAAGACGCCGCGAGCAGCAGACGAAGCTTAGGACCGATCGGAGCACGCGCCTCGGCGGAAGCTTCGGCGATCGCCGGACGGGCGCCGGGCAGCAGAACGGAGAGTGCGCAAATCACCGCGCCGATGGTCAGACAGATCCACATTGCACCGCGTAGTCCCACCACCGGCATGATGAAGAGCGGTGCTGCCATGGACGCCGCGAGTGCGCCCGCCAGGTTCGCCGCGTACGCGTCCGTCCAGCGTTTTCGGCCGGCTGGCTGCGTGCTGTCCAGGGCGTACGCGATGAGCGGAAACGCGGCGCCGGCCAGAGCTGCCGGCGGCATCGCCAGGAGGCACGCGAAGCCGGCAAGCGGAGCCAGCGGCGGAAGGCAATAAGAAAAGAGGATGCACGCAATTCCCGCTGCCAGTTCCACCACGCCGAAGGCCGGCAGAGGTTGCCGGACCCGGCCCTGGCGGATGAACCCGGCGGCGCCGAGGCTTCCTAGCGCGAAGCCAACCAGGTACGCGAAGAACAACGCGGCCGAGGCCGACGCCGTACCTCCCGCCAGAAGCTGCCAGTATTTTTCGAAGGCTTGTTCGGCCAGCAGTCCGCCGAAACCCGCGAGCGCGTAGAGCGCCAAGGGCAATCGCCAGCCGGAAGCCACCGGCCGGGACACAGCTGTTGCTTCAAACGCTGGAGTGCTGGTCATCTGCGTTCGGACACTTCAACATCGTGCGGATTCAGGCTACTGGATACGGAGGTTAGCGGGCAAGACCGGAGTTAGATAGCCCTTGAGAGTTAACCAAGTGCAACCAGCGCCGCAAAGGCATTTGAGCCGCCGATGCACGCCGATAAACGCCGATAAACAAGAGAGGGACCTGCAATATTAGACAACTCACGCAGAAATATCGGCCAAATGCGTTGAAAGGGCCCGTGTTCTGCAAGTCCCTCTCAAGGAGTTTTCCTATCGGCGTTCATCGGCGTTTATCGGCGGCCCATAATGTTTTCGATGGGACCCGGTTCTGACTCAAGGAGCAAGCAACTGGTTCGACCAGTGAGACTTGAAAAGGTTTGACCGTTCCGGGAGTATGATCCTCCTCCGTAGGCGTCTTTAAGCTATAGTCAAACCATGCGCGCGAATCTCACACGGGAGCGGCTGGCCAAAGGCGAAACAGTATTCGGATGCGGACTGCAGGTGTACCGCTCGCCGGAGATTTGCCGAGCCTTTGCGGCGGCCGGCTTCGATTACGTTTTCATCGACATGGAGCACGGCTCCTACGATCTGGAAACGGTCCAGGACATGATCAAAGTCGCCCTGGAAAACGGCATCACACCCATCGTCCGGGTGGCTGAGTTGCTCTACTCGCTGGTGTGCCGGTTGCTCGATGCCGGCGCGCAGGGCATCATCCTGCCGCGGGTGGAAGATCCCAAAGTACTCGAGCAGGCCGTGAGCTGGATGCGGTTTCCGCCAGATGGTGTCCGCGGCTACGGCGTGAACCCCACCATGGTCGGTTATGAGGCGCACAGTTTCCCGGAGATCGTCGAGCACCTGAATCGCAACACCGTGTCGGTAGTGCAGTTTGAGACGGTCGCCGCCCTGGACCGGGCCGACGAACTGCTTTCCGTGCGCGGCCTCGACATCATGATGGTGGGACCTGCCGACCTGTCGATCTCCCTCGGCATTCCCGGCCAGTTCGAGCATCCCCTGCTGGTATCGGCTGTGGATCGCCTGATCGATCGATGCGTGATGCATAAAGTGGTGCCGGGCATCCAGACTCGCAGCACCGCCATGGCCAAGTTTTGGGCCGAGCGCGGCATGCGTTTCGTCGGCGCGGGCGCCGAACACGGACTGCTGCTCGAAAAGGCCCGCGAGACGGTGGCGACTTTACAGGCGGCCAAAACCGCCAACCGCGTCTAGGTCGCGGCGCCGTTGTGGACCGGCCACACCAGTGACGAATCGGCCCATTCCGGCAGGTGTTGTACCGTGTTCTAATAGGCTGAGCGTTTCTTTTCAATATGATTCGTACGTACCGTTTAATCCTGATGGGGTGTGCCGCGTCGGCCTTTCTGGCCGCGGGCGGCCCCGTCGGCCAGGACGCTGCTGTAGCTCACGCGGCGCTTGCCCAACTGCCCCTTCGTTTCGAAGCCAATCAGGGCCAGTTCGACCCCACTGTTCGCTACGCCGCCCGTACTTCCGCCTATGGCGTTGCGTTGACGGCAAATGGCGCCTCTTTCCTATTCCCCGGTTCCCCTCGGATTTCGTTGTCCCTGCCCGGTGCGGCCGCCGCTCCCGCCATCGATCCCCAGGAACGCATGGCGGCGCGTACGGAGTACATGATCGGCCGCCGCGAGAATTGGCACACTGGAATCGCCAACTACTCGCGCGTTCGCTACCGCTCGGTCTACCCCGGCGTCGATCTGGTTTTCTACGGCAATGAGAGCAAACTGGAGTACGATTTCGTACTGAATCCGGGCGCCGACCCCAACGCTATCCGCCTGCAGTTTAGCGGCGGCGCGAAACTCTCGGTCACCCCCGATGGCGACCTGGCGCTGGACACTCCTGGCGGCCGGATGCTCCAGCACAAGCCGGCGATTTATCAAGTGACCTCTCCGAGCCAAGTGACCTCTCCGAGCCAAGTGACCTCTCCGGGCCAAGTGACCTCTCCGGGCCAAGGGATCTCCCAAGGCCAAGAGACCTCTCATGCGGCGGGCCGTCGCGCCGTGTCCGGCCGGTACACCCTGCTGGCGGACGGCTTGGTGGGTATTCAGGTGGAAGGTTACGACCGTTCGCAATCGCTGGTGATCGACCCGATCATCACCTACACCACCCTACTCGGCGGCGGCGCTACCGAGACCATGGCGGGCATCGAGATTCGCAATGGCCTGCTCTACGTCGTCGGCTCGACGGCAGCTGGCGATTGGGTCCAGAAAACCACCGATAACCCATTCAGCTCCGGTGTGGATTGTTTCATCGAGATTATCAACATCGCGACTCCCGGTAATTACACCCTGAAATATTTCAGTTACCTGGGCGGCACCGCCAACGATCATCCGCTGGGGATGGATGTGGATTCTCTCGGGTTCGTGTACCTGGCAGGCTACACCACGTCCACCGATTTCCCCATGCAGGGCAACGCGCTCACCGGTATGGTTCAGGGCAATGACACCCTGCAGGCGGGGAACGCCACTGCGAACGCCGGGTTCCTGGCCAAAGTGGATCCCAACGCGGCCGGCACTGGAAGCTCGCTGGTGTTCTCCACCTTCCTCAACGGAACGTTGGGGAACGATCAGGCGGAGGGCGTTGCAGTCGGTCCGAACGGCATTGCCTATGTCATCGGGACCACCAAGTCCGCGGATTTTCCGATCACAGCCAATGCCTACGCCGCATCGCTATACGGCCCGTCGGACTGTTTCCTGGCACAAGTAGACACCCAGAACGACATCCTGCTGTATTCCAGCTTCTTCGGCAGCGAACTGGACGACGACGGAAAAGCGATCGCGCTGGGGGCCAACGGCCTGGTCTATTTCGCGGGCAGCACGGATGGTACGCAATTCCCGGTGGCTGGAGCGGCCTACAACCAGCTCAGTTCGGGCAATTACGACGTCGTCCTGGGCGCCTTCGATCTGACCCAGTCGGGCGTGAATACGCTGGTATACGGCACTTATTTCGGCGGCTCGGACGTTGACCAGGTGAACGCCATTACCCTCGACGCCAAAGGCCGCATGCTGCTTACCGGCTTCACCCTTTCCACGAATTTTCCGATTACTCCGCTTACCGCCGTGCAGGCTACTAACCACGGCAACGGCGACGCGTTCGTGGCGCTGGTCGATCTCACCAAACCCGCCAGCGGTTTTCTGGTTTATTCCACCTATCTGGGCGGAGCGGATGGCGATGTGGCCTATGGCGTGACCTTGGATAACCTGGGTTATTTCTACCTGACCGGGTATACCATGTCGGCCGATTATCCGAGTACTGCGAATGCTCCCCAGTATAATTGGGGTGGCGGCGTCAACGTATTCATCGCGCGGATCAATCCGGCAGTGGCCGGTTTGCCGGGGTTGGACTACTCCACTTACATCGGCCTCGACAACACGATGGTAGGGTGCTGCGTGGCAGTTGGGCCCGATGGATCGCTCTTCGCGGGCGGTTATACGGAGCAATATCTGCCGCTACTGCCGACCTACACGCCGCTCCAGTCGATTTATGGCGGCGGCTTCTCCGACGATTACATCCTGGTACTGTCGCCGGCCGCGAGCGGCATTACGGGCGTCACCACCACTCAGGCGGAACCGAAGACCTTCCGTAAAGCGCGTCCCGCTGGCGGCGGCACGGTCGTGCGGAACAACCAGTAGGGGAAAAGGCTTGTGGCTATTAGCTTTTGGCTCTTAGCTTCCAGCTTCCGGGCCTAATCCCTTCGACTTTCAGGCGAACAGCTTCCAGCAGGTTTCACCTTTGCTTCCGACGTGTACCGTGTATGTTCCATACTGCGGTGGCTGAGACGTATGGGCGACCGAGGCCAAACCCTCGGTACGTACGGAAACGACGCGACCAACGGCGATTGGCCGCGCACTTCAGGCGACTTTCAGTCGCAACCCCAACCTACCGGCTTTCAGCCGGTAGTCGTTTAGCTGGGAGTCGCGAATTTCCGCAGCCCCTCCGCGCAAGCGGGGAGCCAAAAGCCAAAAGCCAAAAGCCAAAAGCTAACAGCCAAGAGCCAGAAGCGGCCTTACCTAAACCTCTCCGTCACTCTCTGCCGGTCCGCGGTCGACATGCCCCAGTGCTTGCGGATGTCTTCCCGCGATTCCAGCAGCCTGCGGTATCTCCCAAAATACTCCGGGATGTCGCCGCCGAACTGAAAGCTGTACATGATGTCGGCGAAGTTCGCCGTGTGGTCGAGCCCGAGAGCGTGCCCGGTCTCATGCAGGCAGGTGAGATACACGATGACATCGCGCAATAACCGATCCTTCTCGCCAGGTGGGACCACGGTCGGCAGAATATAAACTTCCGCGCCACGCTCGCCCTCGACGTCGATCATGCGCGTCTCGCCGTAGAGTCCGCCGCTGCCGGTTGCCCAGTAGACGCGAATGTGCGCCTGCGCCTTGCCGGCGGTCTTCACCAAATGCAGATTGCCGCCGGACGCCGCCTGCCAGGCCTCCACCGCCCACTGCGCCAGTTCGGGATCGTCGCTCTTGCAGCCGCTCTCGGGATGCGAGCACGGTTCCACCCAGTACCGCAAAGTAGCGCCATCGAGGGCCGTCGCGAACAGCAGGACAGCCAGCAGTTTCATGCTTTCGGCGACCAGAACGGCTCGCCCGCCCGCATGAACTGGATGGGGACTTCGGTAACGAACCCGCGCAGCCAATTGGCGCAGTCCTCCATGCCGGGTTCCTCGGAGATGGCGTGCCCCAGGATGATCTGCCCCTTGTACTTGCCCAGAGCGGCCGCGTCCAGGATGTACCCGGTGTCGTCGAAAGTGCCGCCCGCCTCGGGATTCTCGCCGCCAATCACCACATCGACATCGGGCGAGACACGGGGAATGTTGTACCCCATCCCGACGGCCGCGCTGCTCACCTTCGCTTGGGGATCGCCTACCACCCGCAGCGTTCGGATCTTCATGCGGCGTTGGATATCGGCGGCCAACGCTTCCAGGGTTGTAGCGGGGAATGTGAATTGAGATTTGCCCCGCTCCTGCCAACCCAGCGCGCGTGCCAGTCCCACCCAGATCAGATCGGGCTGCTTCGCGTGGATGTGGTCGTGGTATCGCCAGACCACTATGTGATTTCGCGCGCAGAAATCCACTTTGAATTTGTAGATCGGATCGTCCGTCAGGTCGCTGACGGTATCGCGATCGCTCCAGAAAGTCGGTTCGTGGGTGATCACAAAATTCAGGCCCGCCGCCTGCGCCCGCTGGATCAGATCGAGCGTCGCCATGAATGTCGTGGCGATGCCTTTCACCTCGGTATTCGGATCGCCCACCTTGAACGTGTCGCGATAGGTCTTCTCGTTCCACGGGATGCCGAGATTCTTCTTGATGCGCTCCACAACGTCGTTCGCGGTCATCTTAAGCGGGCCTCCAATACGGATCGCCGGTACGCATCCAGCGGACCGGAACTTCGGGAATCAGCGTTTTCAACCATTGCGCGCAGAGTTCCATGCCAGGCTCCTCGGAGAGCACGCGACCCAGCGTGATGAACCCCTTCTTCTGCCCGCTGGCCACGGTATCCTGCGCGTACTCCACCGACTCCCATTCGCGCACCTCTCCAGCGATCACCACATCGCTCGCCGGCAACGCCTTCATCGTCGCAGGCAGCGCCGAGGTGCCGGGCAGCAGGCTGACGCGCCGCACCCGCGTCTGCGGATCGCCGACCACGCGGATGCCCGCGCTCGCATGGAGTCGCTGAGCGAGGTGGTCGGCCAGCGCGGCGAGCCTCATACCCGGCAATTCGTAGCGCGCCGGGTCGTCGCCGACCTGGTATTCGGTCCAGGCGAGCGTGACGCCTAGTCCCGTGGCCAACGGGTCGGGTTTGCGGGCGCGCCAATGGTCGCTGAAACGCCAGACTACCATCCCGTTCTTCGCGATGAATTCCTTCTTCGCGCGGTACACCGGATCGTCGGCCAATGGCGCGTCGAGGCGTCCGAAAAAGGCCGGCTCCAAGGTCACCACCAGATTGGCCTTCTCTTTCGACGCGCGCGTCAGCACGTCCATGGTGGCCATCGAGGTGGTGGCGATGCCGGTAATCAAGGCCGCCGGATCGCCCGCTTCGATAGTGTCCAAACTCTCGGGCAGCCACGGGACACCGGCATTCTTCTGGATGCGCTCGATCGCCTGTTGAGCAGTGAGCGCTGTCTGTTGGCCGGTCAGCCGAGGGCCGGCCAACGCGGCAGTCCCCGCCAGCCGGGCGAAGCGTCTTCGGGAAAGCTCCATGACGCATTCATCATAGCCTGTGTTGGCTTGCCGGCGAACGGTGCCGGTATGCCTCCCTTTTTCCCTCCGCCTGCATTTCCGTGCACCGTTCCGCGTGGCAGCCGAGGTGCAACGTTGGCGCGGGAGGTCGGCGTGAAACCACTCGCGACACTGCTCGCCGTCCTTGCCATTTCGTCGTCTGCGCAGACCGTTCAGTTTCCTGTGATTGGACCCATAAGCTTTCCGCGGCGGCCGGTTTATGGGTCCAATCATCATCCTCCGCAGGAGTTTACTTGACCCTGGAACTGATTCCAGCCTTTATACTGCTATCGTGACTTTTTCTGGTTTTGTTCAGGATTGCCGTTTTGCCGCCCGTATGCTGGTCAAGCAGAGGAGCTTTACGCTTACTGCAGTCCTTACACTGGGGGTAGGTATCGGTGCCAATGTCGCCTTGTTCAGCGTGGTCGATGCCACTCTGCTACGGCCGTTGCCGTATGGCAAGCCCGATCAGCTTGTAAGGATCTGGGAGAAACGGGCTCATCTGCCCAAAGGCCGTGTTTCTTGGGCGGATTACGCTGACTGGAAGGCCCAAAATAGCGCCTTCAGCGCAATGGCTGCATACCAGTCTGGCGACCGTAACCTGACGGGCAACGCCGACCCGGAACAAGTGCAGGGAGCGTCCGTGTCCGCTAATCTCTTTTCGCTCCTCCGGGTATCGCCGCAATTTGGACGGAGCTTCCTGGCCGATGACGAAAAACCAGGCGCTCATCGCGTCGTTATTCTCAGCCATAGTCTGTGGGGCCGTCGCTTTGGCAGCGATTCCGGCTTACTTGGCAAATCAATTCGAATCGACGAAGCTCCATTCGATGTAGTGGGAATTATGCCTGCGGATTTCTTTTTCCCGGATCAGAAGGTCGAGTTGTGGGTGCCTTTGGCAATCGATCCGAGTTCCCGGATGGCAGGGCGCACCATGCACATCCTCGACGTGATCGGCCGGCTCCGTCCGGAGGTGGGCATCGAAAAGGCGCGGGCCAATATGGGGACCGTCTCGGCCGGTCTCGAAAAAGCATACCCACGAGACAACACCGGACATAGCGCCGATGCGGGTTTGTTGCAGGATGTTTGGACAAGCAGCTACCGCACCAGTTTGGTCCTGATATTCGGTGCGGTTACCCTTGTTCTGTTGATTGCGTGCGCGAATGTCGCCACACTCCTGTTGTCGCGGGCAACGGAACGGCGCAGAGAGGTTGCGATCCGTTGCGCCCTTGGTGCTGGACGGAGGGAGATCATCCGCCAATTATTCACCGAGAGCCTGCTGCTGGCCCTGGTGAGCGCGGCTGCCGGACTCTTGCTGGCGCACTGGTTGATCAAGGCGATCATCCTCGTGACCCCCGCCGATGTGACCAGGGTCGGCGAGAGCGGTTTGACTCTTTCGGCATTGGCGTTCGCGCTGCTTGTATCTTTAGGTGCTGGAATCCTGTTTGGGCTCGCTCCCGCCTTGCACCTATCGAGCCAGACTATGGCCGGCCCGCTCAAGGAGAACGCAAGGAGCTCAACGGCAAGCCGGTCGGCCAACCGGCTTCGGAATGTCTTTGTGGTCGCGGAAGTAGCCCTGTCGGCGATTTTGTTGACAGGCGCCGGTCTGCTGGTGAAGAGTTTTTTTCTGGTGGAACACATCAATCCCGGTTTCAACGTGTCCAACGTCTTGACGGCGAACGTCAACCTGCAAAATGCCAACTATCGGCCCGCCCAACGGCAGGCGTTCCTGGCTCATGTCTTGGATCGGATTCGCACGGACCCCTCCGTTCTGGCAGCGGGCGCCGTGACCCATCTGCCGCTCGCCGGCAACGGACCCTCGTTCGATTTTCAAGTTGCGGGCCGGCCGCCAGCGGCGCCGGGCGAGGAATCGAAAGCACAAATCCGTTGCGCGACGCCCGATTATTTCCGCGCTTTGGGTATTTCTCTCCTCGGCGGCCGCGCGATCGCCGAGCGCGATTCCGCCGCCGCGCCCAACGTGATCGTCATCAATGACGTCATGGCTGGCCGATACTGGCCGAACGAATCGCCCATAGGAAAGCAAATCAGTTTCGATGAGACCCGCGACGGTGAGCCGGTCTGGCGAGAGATCGTTGGTGTGGTGCAAGGCGTGCGTCATTCCGGCCTGGAGTACGATCCGGAACCGCAGATGTATGCACCGTTCAGCCAATTCTCGATGCCGTTCGCGACTCTGGTAGTGCATACACGTGGTAATCCCTTGTCGTTCTCGAAAGCGCTGCGGCGTGCGGTCGCGGCGGCAGACGCCAATGAGCCGGTATCGGGCATCCGGAGCATGGAGCAAGTCCTGGAGCAGTCGATTGCTTCCCGCAGATTCAGCGCCCTGATGCTGGGCTTCTTTTCTGCGCTTGCTCTGCTGGTGGCATCGATCGGTGTTTATGGAGTTCTGTCGTACGCGGTGTCGCAGCGGCGGGCCGAAATGGGTATACGGCTGGCTTTGGGAGCTAGCGTTCGAGCGGTTATGTGGCTGGTGATGAAGCAGGGCATGAGCCTGGCCATCTGCGGCGTGTGTTTGGGCGCCGTTGGATCGTGGGCCGCGACGAGGCTGCTTTCGGCGCTTCTATACAAGGTGAGCGTGACAGATCCCGCAATATTCGGATCAATCGCAGTGTTATTGCTCGGTATCGCAATGCTCGCAAGCTATCTACCCGCTCGCCGCGCCGCTGACGTGGATCCTGTGGTAGCATTGCGGTCGGATTAGCGCCTGATGCGAGGCAGGAGATGGACTCAAAGGATCGTACCACCCCAATGCGGTCCGGCGAACTGGCCCAATTGTCCGGCGTGAGCACCGACACACTGCGCCATTACGAGCGGATTGGAGTCCTCGCCAAGGCTCCGCGAACGAAGAGTGGTTATCGCCAGTATCCTCCTTCCGCGTTGGATCGGGTCCGTCTGGTTCGGCGTGCGATATCGGTCGGGTTCACGCTTGAGGAACTCGCGCGCGTGCTCCGGATTCGCGATAAGGGGGGAACACCCTGCCGACAGGTGAGGGATTTGGCACTCGCAAAGCTTGAAGGGGTTGAACGCCGCTTGGAGGAGTTGGAACTCGTCCGCGATCACCTCCAGATGTTGTTGAAGGATTGGGACGATCGGCTTGCGCGTACCGCCCCAGGCCAGCGAGCCGGGTTGTTAGACTCTCTGGGGCGTTCGTAGAGGGTCTGGCCGAATACAATCGCTCGAAAGGAATCAGCATGAGATTGTTTCCGTTTCTCTTTTTCTGCCTGATAGTCGCATCGGGGCAAGTGCCTCACCAACACCATCCGCCGAACTCCGAGGAATACGCCAAGGTGCTGGAGGATCCGTCACGGGATGAGTGGCAGAAGCCTCATGAAGTGGTTATGGCATTGAATCTGAAATCGACCGAGACCGTCGCGGATATAGGATCCGGAACGGGTTACTTCGCGCGCCGATTCGCTAACCACGCCGCAAAGGTATACGCGATTGACATCGATGAGAAGCTGCTGGAAACAGCGCGCGCCGCTGGCTTGCCAAATCTCCAGACCGTTCTTGCCGCTCCCGATGACCCGCGCCTCCCGGCGAAAGTCGATACGATTTTCTTTTGCGACGTACTCCATCATATCGACAATCGCCCCGCTTACTACGCCAAGATGGCAAAGGCGTTGAAGGTGGGCGGAAGGGTCGTGGTAATCGATTTCAATGCCAAAGACTCACCGGTCGGGCCGCCAGAGACGATGAAGCTCTCAGAGGAGCAGGTGATTTCGGAGTTCGGGACGGCCGGATTTGTACTCGCCAAACGGCTCGACATTCTGCCTTACCAGTATTTTCTGTTCTTCGAAAGACGAAAATAAGCGAAGCTTCGACGATGGCTCGCCTGCCTGGCGCGTCTTGTCAAAGCCACTGAACTGACCCACCAGTATCGGCAGCTCGCAAGCATCGCGAGCTTGGGGTATTCTGAATGGGAGCAATGCGCCTGAATAGCCGAGGCGTTCCGATGCACTTTCCGGTGTCAGGGGTCGAGTGCGACGTCTGGCTCCCGCCCCTAGTGGCGTTCCTGGTCGCGCTGTTGACCACTCCCGCTGGCATATCCGGGGCCTTCCTGCTCTTACCGTTTCAAATGAGCGTCCTCGGTTTTGTGAGCCCTTCAGTGACGCCCACGAACCTGGTTTTTAAGATCGTTGCCACCCCTGGTGGTATCTAGAGCTACATCCGCTCAGGCCTTGAGCTGAATTCGGAAGGCCGGTATTTGGCCGCGGATGAACGCCGATAAGCACAGTTTTTCGTTCCATCGGCGTTTATCCGCGTTCATCGGCGGCCCATGTTGCTCGTCCGCGGTGTTGCCATAGATCGGCACGTCCGACGAAATGAGGCGCCTGCATTATTTGTTTCATCTATGATCTGCAACACGAGCATCACTACCGGAACCGCTTGCTTGAGAAGCCTGCGGAGCTTCGCCGTCAACACCCCGGTCTGCCAGATTTGCGAAGCTCGGGCTAGCGAGGTGAATTTGAGAAGGAATATCGCGGAGGGTTGCAGTACCTGCGAGGTTGGTGGGGGTGCTTGCGACTGGCCGAAGCGGATGGCCCGCTCCGGGACCTGGAGCAACGGGTGCGCAGACACATCCGGAAGTGCTTCTGGTTGAGATGGCACAGCCGTTGAGGGAGACTACGGAGGCTGCGGCACGTGGGACTGAGCGGCAAAGACCTGGGGGAGCGACGAGTAGTCGCGGAGGCTGGGGAGTGGCCAAACAGCCCGAGTTACACCGCGCGCTCAGTAAACCGGACCCTGCGCCGGTATGGATTTCTCCTACCATCGGATCTTGCGGCCGAGTGAGGCCGCGGCGTGCAACCGCCGGATGCTGAAAACCGCACGTCCGGTGGTGTGGAAGGTTGACGGGGCGCAATCCCCGTAACTCGACCCGATCTGAAGCCTTGCCTCACGGAAGCAAGGAGATGTGCATTCTGCATGACGCGTTACACTCCTCGCGTTACAATGCAGAGAACCGCGCCATGGCAACTAAGCTGGTCAAATTCCCAAAAATCGATGAACGCTACGCCTGCTACCGCCTGGCAATTCGAGAGTCCAAGATTCATCGCTTCGGAGTTTACGCCGCCGAGCGCATACCCGCAAACCGCAAGGTGATTGAATACACCGGCGAGAGAATCAGCCGGCGGGAAACCAAACGCCGCGGCAATGGCCGCTTCACTTACCTGTTTTCCCTCGACAGTTACTGGACACTCGACGGCGCTTTCGGCGGCAGTGGCGCGGAAATCATCAATCACAGCTGCGATCCGAATCTCCGATCGACCATCCTGCGCGGCCATATCCTCTATATCAGCAAGCGAGCGATCCGCGCCGGAGAGGAGTTGACGGTGGATTACCGCTTCTCCGACGATATCGAGCGCGTGAAGTGCTGCTGCGGCGCGAAGAATTGCCGCGGCGAGATCAATTTTAAGGAATCCTAAATCATGCGAAAGTTCGTGTTACTCACCGCCGCCCTGTGCGCGGCGGGGATCGCTGCGGCGATCGCCACGGCGCAGAGCGCGCCGACAAACCTGGAGATCATCGGCAGCCGCCTGACTGCCAATGCCCTGAAAGGCGATCTTTCCTTTTTGGCGTCGGATGCTCTCGAGGGGCGCGGGACGCCGTCGCGCGGTCTTGAGATTGCGGCGGAATATATCGCCGCGCAGTTTCGCCGCGCCGGACTCGAACCGGCTGGGGACGACGACTATTTCCAGACGGCCAACTATGCCATGGTGACGCCCAATATCGAAGGCATGGAATTCACGGTGGAGGCTTCCGGCGCCCAGGTGAAGGCCAAGTCCAATGGGATGGCGTTGCAGCAAGCGGCCGCGGCGGATTTGAGCGGTGCCGGCATAGTCAGAGTCGCGGGCAGCGACGCGGCGGCCGTCGGCGCCTTGACCGCTGACCTGGTTCGCGGCAAGGTGCTGGTGCTCGACTTCCCCGCAGGCACGAATTCGATGATGGTAACGCGCCAACTGCCCACTTTGACCGCGCGATTGCAGCCCGCGCTGGTAGTGCTGTTGCGCTCCGGTGCGCAGGCAGGCAATACGTCGGCGCGGATGCGCGAAGTGACGTCCGCTCCCACGGTCCCCGTGCTTACGGTGTGGGACGAAGGTGTGCGCACCGCGCTCGGCGCCGGCCGGCCGGAGCCAGTCAGCGCGACAGTGTCGGCGCACATCGCGTCACCCACGTCGACGCCGGTGAAGGTGCACAACGTGATCGGCGTGCTGCGTGGATCGGACCCCGTGCTGCGCGACACGTACGTGCTGGTGACCGCGCACTACGACCATCTGGGCATCCGCGGCACTGGCGAGGGCGACCACATCTTTAACGGCGCCAACGACGATGGCAGCGGAACCGTGTCGGTGATCGAAGTGGCCAATGCGTTGCAAGCGCTGCCCACGCGGCCCAAGCGCTCGATTGTGTTCATGACCTTCTTCGGCGAAGAGCTGGGCCTGGTGGGGTCGCGCTACTACGGCGCGCATCCGGTTTTCCCGCTCGCCAAGACGGTGGGCGATTTGAACCTGGAACAACTGGGGCGCACCGACGTGGATGGCGGGTCGAGCGTGGGGCTGGTGAACGTGACGGGCTTCGATTTTTCGACGCTCACCGACGCGGTGGTGAAGGCCGGCGGCAACACCGGGCTCCAGGTGGTCAAGAACGCGCAGCTCAACGAACGTTATTTCGCACAGAGCGACAATCAGGCGCTGGCCGATGCCGGTGTGCCTGCGCATACCTTGTCGGTGGGTTACGACTTTCCCGATTACCACAAAGCGGGCGACGAGTGGCCCAAGATCGACTACGCCAATCTGGCGCTGGTGGACCGCACCATCGCCGTGGCCGTCTACGATGTCGCCGATAGCGCGGACGCACCGCAGTGGAAGGACATTCCCCAGACGCAACGGTATATCAAGGCTCGCCAGGAGACGCTGGGAAAGAAGTAGCGAACTTGCCAGTGTGGCAGGCAATCGTGCCTGCATGCGGGCTTTCCAGCCCGCCGTTTTTCGAGGCGAGAGGAACTCCTCGCGTCTTCAGCCGGCCGCCCGGCCTGCGGAGGGCGGCCGCCCGACTCTCTTCGGCTTCGCCTATAGCCAGGGTCGGTGCCGATGCCAGAAGAATTCGCCGCGTATCGAAAACGGCGGCCTGAAAGGCCGCCTGCAGCCACGATTCGCCGCCACACTGTGCTTGCGCCTATTGCCCGCCGCTGCGACGTCCTCTGCCTGCGCCCGGGGGAGCAGCTTGCACGCCCGCGGCCAGATGATCGTAGTTGAACATCGCATTGAAGAGCAGGAAGTAGCTGCCCTGCGTTTCATTGCGCCACATGGGATTGTTGGCGAACATCACCACGTGACCCTTGCCGCGCGGCACGTCGACCACCGCGGCCTGATTGGCCAACTCCGACCCACCGGCGAGCATTCCGGAAACCAGCAGATCGCTCTCCGCTGCGAACCGGACCACGACGCGCGGCCGCATCTCGGGAGGCAATTGCGCTCCACCCCGGCCGCCACCGCCATTGAGATCGTTCGCGCCAGGATCTTCGCCCGGTTGCGCGGCCGCCATTTGCGTAGTCGGCGTATTCATCGATAGCGGCCGGGCCTGGGGCGTATCCTGGTCGTTCGCCGTTCCACGTCCAGTCGGACGCGCCGCGCCCTCCGCTCCTCGTCCGCCCGCGCCAACGGCGCCGCCACGGCCGCCACCGCCTCCGCGTCCGCCGCCAAAACCGCCCGCGGCACCCACCGAGAGCACCGGGGCCTGGCTGAAGTACAACGCCAGTTTGTCGCCATAGCCGTACGCGATGGGGCTGCGCTTGTCGGTGACGGTGGAATTCAGCACGCTGCCGCGCACGCGCAGGTTGGCCGCATTGAGAATGCTGACACCTTCCGCCAAGCCGTAGTCGATGGGGATGGAGGCGTTCCCCGTGACGGTGACGAAGAGGCCGCCGGCGTCGATGAACTTGCCGATGTTATTGATGCCCTGGAGCCCCATGCCGCCGCGCATATCGTCGGTGGTGTCGGGCGCGCCGCCCAGGTTGGGCGTCACGTCGGTCTTCATGAAAGGCACCGGTTCGCCGGTCTTCGGCGTACCGTTGACGATGCGCTGCGCCGTGCCGCCCACCGGTCCGAGCACGATCACGTCATACTTGGCGCGCAGGTCGGAGATGGCCCCGAGCTTGATGTCGGAAATGTAGTCGTAGGGGATTTGCAGGCGGTCGAAGGCGATGCGGAACCAGCCTTCGTTCTGGGTATTGGTCCAGGTGTGCACGAATGCGATGCGCGGCGCGGCCACTTCGTGCATCGGTACGTTGGGAGCTGTGGCCGTGGCGTAGGCAGGCACGCCGAGCGCCACGCCGGCACTCTGCAGGCGATCGCGCAGGCCGGCGGGATTGTCCTCGGCGCGGATCACCCACGACCCGGCGTTGAAATCGCGGCCTTCCGCCTTGAAGCCTTCCTCTGCGGCAAACATTTTTACGTCTTTGAGTTTGAAACGCAGAGTCGCCAGCGTGTTGTCGGCGTTGTGGTTGATCAGGTAGGCCGCAGTTGCGCTTCCCGTGACGCCGCCGGCCGGCTTGGCATCGGACGTCAGCAAACTCATCGGCGCTTTCAGGATGGCCGGCTCGCTCACGCGGACCGTCGTCACATTGTGGAGCGCGCCGAGCGTCCATCCGGTATCGTCATACGGCGCCGGATCGTTGATGTTGTAGTATTGCGTGTCGAGCAGCATGTCCGCGCAGCGGCTGTAGGGCTGATCCATGCGGATGACGTAGCTGCCCGCGGGGAATTTATCCATCGCGGTTGTCAGGCGATTCACTTCGACGCCCTGCATGCGCAGTTCGTTCACCAGTTCGGCGGACTCGCCGGGGCGCGGATCGTCGGCGGGAATCACCCACGCGGCGGGCCCTTCGGCGGTGGCTTTCGCGATGCTGCGCTGGCTCTTCAGATAGAAATTGTCCAGGTACTGTTTGCGGTTGTTGGCCACGCCTGTCATCGAAAACAGCAGGCCGCTTTGCTGCAAATTGATGTTGTTGCGGATGGACCAGTTCACGCGCGGCAGCGGCGGATTCGGCCGGTACCAGGCGCGGGCGGTGGAATTGCCGGGCACGGTACGCACGCCCGAGTCGGCGCCGTTCGCGCCAAACGTCTCGTAAAAGCGGCCGATGGAATTATGGCCATTGGCCACGTAGAACATGTAATTGGGCGCCCAGCCATCGTAATAATTGTGAGTCCATACGCCCGGGACGCCGCGCTTGGTGAATTCCTCGATATCCACGTAAGCCATCTTCTGCCACTCGTCGATCACCAACGGGTCGAGCCACGCGTTGTACGGCCCCATGCCGGTGGACACATACAGGAAGGGCTGCGATTCGTGCAGGTCGTGGAGCACGGTCGGGTGGTATTCGAGGAACGTGGCCATCATGGTCTTGCTGAGCTGGAGGGCCATGCCGATGCCGTCACGGTTATTATCGTGCGCCACATATTTGCCCCAGTAGACCAGGTTGGGCGCGGGTTTGTCGGGGAACGCCTTGCGGTAGTTGTAGACGTCGACCTCGCGGTCGCGGCCGTCCACCTCGGTGGTCGGCGTGATCAGCAGGATGGTGTTCTTGCGGATGTTCTGTATGGTGGGCGATTCCTCGACGGCGAGCCTATAGGCTAGCTCCATC
>Ga0182030_10010735_pt1 | contig 18546 bp, 18 predicted proteins | sample 812S3MmetaG_FD_121299 | JGI IMG/M metagenome (GOLD analysis project Ga0182030, IMG submission 121299) | Permafrost microbial communities from Stordalen Mire, Sweden - 812S3M metaG (Illumina Assembly) | ecosystem: Environmental > Terrestrial > Soil > Wetlands > Permafrost | place: Sweden...
AACGCCAGGACGCTATGCTCGATCTTGTCGACGCTGAAAAACAGGAAAGTCTGGATCTCATTCTTGTTATTGGCGGTTTTAATTCGTCAAACACAGGCCACTTGCAAGAAATTGCTGAAACGAGAAATCTTCCTTCGTACCACATCGACGGACCCGACTGTATTGGTCCGGGCAATATAATCCGGCACAAAAAGCTGCATGTGGAAGAGTACCAGACCACGCATAATTGGCTTGTCGCGGGCGCCGTCACCATTGGTGTGACTGCTGGGGCATCGACTCCGGATCAGGTTATAGCAGAAGTGCTGGAGAAAACCTTCTCTGTTGCGGCATTCGACAAATGACAAAATCGCCGGCTTGCGCCGACGATTTGAACCGATTGCTTTGCGAACTCGCTACGAGCTGCTTTTCTTGCCGCGCTTGGTCGTGGTGGGGGCTTCTTCGTTGCCGTTTTTAGCTTCAGCAACTATGTCGGCGACACGTTCCTTGGCTTCAGCCAGCAAGTCTTGACTCTTGCTCACAACGATATAACCAGCTTTGATTGCGCCTTTTGCTGCCTTCCGGGCGGCTTTGCGACCATCCTCGGTTGCGCCTGCGCCTACGATGAGCGCCACTGCGATTCCCCAGGGTCCCCATAGCAATTCGCCTAATTCCTCAAACATATTCATACTCCTGCATCAATGGACTGATTATCTGCTTTATGTCGCTAGTTGAGCGGAAAAGTTCTAATATTTATAGAAATGTATTTATAAAGTCCATGTTTGGGTAATTTTATTCGTCACTCGACAACGATTTTGCCGTCTCTGCGTTCATGGCGTGAGCCTTTTACCAAGATAAATTTGTATCGATTCTGCTGCTAACGATCCGTCCCCACAGGCTGTCGCTATTCGCGGGCAGGTGTCTGAAAGGATGTCACCAGCAGCATAAATGCCTGGCTCGCCAGTTCGTCGCTTCTGGTCGACGAGCAAATAGCCGGATTCGTTCATCGCTACTTGCCCTTTAAACGGCTCAGTGTTCGGGACATAGCCGATTTTGACGAATATTTTATCGATCAGTATGGTTCTTTCAGTGCTTGCTGCGGCGCCGCTTTCATTGGTTCTTTCAGCGGTGCTTTCACTTGCTGATCTACTTACCAGTGTGGCGCCGCGTAATGTTGACTCGCCCGTTAGTTCTTTTAATTCGGTGTTTTCTAAAATCTCAATTCGTTCATTTTCTTTTGCTGCACCTAAGAATGCACTGCGAGCGCGCCATTTGTTTGTGCGGTTGATCAGATAAACTTTTTGAGCAATTTCCGCCAGTTCAATCGCTTTCATCAGAGCATTGTCGCCGCCACCAATTACGGCCACTCGTAAATTTGCGTATGCTGAGACGTTTTTATCATCTCGATATAAGATGTCTCGTTGCAAGTTGGTTGAATTATGCAGCTCGAGTTGCTTCAATCGCAGCCCGGTGCTAACTAATATTGTTTTGGCTTTAAATGTTTCTTCTTTGCAGAACACAAGTTTGTTCCGGGCATCAATTTTGTCCACTGTTTTGTTCCTGACTATTTGTATGTTTGTTCTTTTCGTGAGTTTCTCCATTTGTTGTGCCAACATTCCTGCACTTTCAAAATATCCACCGGCAAAATTTAGCAGCTCGCCTCGGATGTCCCAGAGTTGCCCTCCGAGCCGCTCTTCCCGACAGATAACCATGCACTCGATATCGCAATAGCTTAATTCGAGCGCACAACTTATGCCTGCTGGACCGCCCCCAATGATGATGGCGTCGTAAATTTTATCGTCGATTTGCATGCTTTGTGGTTGCACTGTCAGGCTCCCGATGCCGCCTTAATAGAAGCTTTGTAGCTCACCAATCCGACTGGGTGTTTGTAACCGTTTACGCTCTGTAGGTCGCATAACAGGATTCGGTTTCCCAGAGAGTCACCTCTGTCACCGGAAAGTTCTCACCGCGCAGATGATCAAAAATGAGTCTGGCAAGGCTTTCCGCAGTGGGGTGCACTTTTAGTACGCGATAGTGCTCTCCGCAATCTTTCAAAACAGCAACTAGTGGGTCGTCTTCATGCAGCAGCATTTGATGATCGAATTGTTCGTCTATCCACTGCTTTGCCGCGGTTTTGATTACCGAGAAATCAATCACCATGCCTTGAGAATCAAGAGTTTCCGCCGCGAGCTTTATCGTAACGCGACCGTTGTGCCCATGCAGCAACTTGCATTTTCCGCCATGGTTCAACAATCGATGACCGTAGCTGAAACATAATTCTTTTGCGATTTCGTACATTGTAGTTCCTGATGCAAGTCATTGAAAACGGCTGCCCTTGACTGGCTCTATCTTCATGACTGCTCATTATACCTGGAGTTTTGGCAATGGCTCGTGATAGGATTTAGGTGCTTTGGAAAATAACAACAAATGGCTCAAACTCGCCCCTTCGCAGCAATACCGGATAATCTCCTGAAAGAGAACTTGGAGGAGTATGAAAAATCTGCATTCGTGCGCGCCTGTCTGCGCCAGGAAACATCTTTCACTCCAGTCTGGCTGATGCGGCAGGCCGGCCGTTACATGCCAAAATATCGGGAAATACGCAGTAAAGTAGGTTTTCTTGAACTATGCAAAACACCTGAGCTGGCGGCTGAAGTGACTGTAATGGCTGTAGAGGACCTGGGAGTTGATGCGGCAATTATTTTTGCCGATATCCTGCTCATATTGGAACCACTGGGCGTTGGGCTGGAATTTGCAAAAGGGGAAGGACCCGTTATCCACCGACCGGTCGCAGACGCAAATGATGTCGAATTACTGACCAGGTTTAAAATAGTCGATGAGCTCAGTTATGTACTCGATGCCATTCGCCTGACAAGAAAGAGCCTGCCTTCTGATATTCCACTGATAGGATTTGCCGGTGCTCCGTTCACGCTGGCTTCGTATTTAATTGAAGGTGGTTCTTCTCGTAACTTCGATAAAACAAAAACGTTTATGTATCGCAACGCAATGGTGTGGCACGAACTCATGGCTCTGCTTACCGATCTGACGATCGAGTATTTACGAGCTCAAGCAAAGGCTGGAGCATCGGTGCTGCAGATATTCGATAGTTGGGTGGGTTGTCTTTCGCAGCAGGATTATGTCGATTTCGTGCTACCTCATATGGTGCGCACGATTTCCAGTGTCAGTGACGTCGCGCCTGTTATACACTTTGGTACGTCGACAACTCATTTGCTCAGATATATGGCTGACTGTGGCGGGCATGTGCTGGGGCTTGACTGGCGCGTCGAGCTAGATCAGGGCTGGGCAATGGTTGGGCGCGATCGTTTCGCTATACAGGGGAATCTCGATCCAGTGATTCTGTTCGCAGAGCGTGGGGAGATCAAGAAGCGGGTACAGCGAATTCTTTTGCAAGCCGAGGGATTGCCCGGGCATATTTTCAATCTGGGTCATGGAATCTTGCCTACGACGCCATTAGACAACGTCAAATATCTTGTTGAAGTAGTGCACGAGCTGAGTCGTAAATAAAAAATGAGAATAGCAGTCATTGGTGGTGGCATAGCTGGTCTGGCTGCTGCATATCGTACTGCTAAATTATTTTCTGACTTGAATAAGCCTTTAGAGTTATCTGTTTTCGAGGCTGGTAGCAGACTTGGCGGAATCATCGAGACTCTGGAAGGCGATGATTATCTTGTGGAAATGGGACCAGACTCATTCACAACTCTCAAGCCGGCTGCCATTGACCTCTGCCGGGAAATTGGGCTGAAAGGCAAATTGATCTCGACGAATAAGGACAACCGCCGCGCTTTTATAGCTCGAGGCGGCGTTTTGAATGCAATTCCGAAGGGGTTTGTAATGCTCGCCCCGAATCAATACGATACGTTCTTCGAGTCGAATATTCTCAGTAAAACAGGTAAATTGCGCATGGCTATCGAGCAATTTATTGCCCCCATTGCGACAATTGCAGAAGACGAAAGTGTAGCTTCCTTCGTAAGACGCAGATTTGGTCCGGAGGCTGTTGATTCGATCGCGCAGCCGATGATGGGTGGCATTTATACTTCGGATATCACTAAGCTGTCTTTGCGGGCGACAATGCCCAAATTCCTCGATTACGAGCAAAAATATGGCAGTGTAGCAGCCGGGCTCAGGCGCGAAGAGCGAGAGTCTAAGCGGACAAATCAAGCGATCGCAGAGTCTACGTCCCCGGCAACTGATATTGCTTCGACTTCTCATGTGGCGGAAAGTGGTGGCGCCAGATACAGTGCCTTTGTGAGTTTTGACCGCGGTATGCAAGTCTTGCCAAACCATTTGGCAGAGCTGATTGGACGTAAAAATATTTATTGCAACTGTTCAGTCGATTCTCTTTCTCTAGTACCTGAGGGTTGGAGCATCGACCTGGCCACTGGTGGCAGTCTAATTTTTGATCAGGTCATTCTCGCCGTACCGACAGCAGTGGCTTCGCAGCTTTTGAAATCTGTTGACGGAGCTGCCTCCGATTTGTTATCGCGCATTCGTTATGCATCATCGGCGGTGGCATGTATAATCGTTGATCGTGCTCAAATTACGCACCCGCTAGACGGCTTCGGTTTTGTGGTTCCAGCTAAGGAAAATCGGTCCATCCTTGCTTGCAGCTTTAGTAGCGTTAAATTTGCCGGACGATGTTCGGACGATAAAATTATTTTGCGTATTTTTATGGGTGGAGAGTTAGACCCTCAAATGTGGCAATTGCCGGATCATGAACTTTTGGAAATGGCGCTTAGAGACCTGAACTTTTACCTTGGATTGTCTGGCGTGCCAGAGAGGCACTGGGTAAAACGCTGGCCGCAATCGATGCCTCAGTACGAAGTCGGACATTTGACATTGGTGAGATCTATCGAACAGGCGCTATCCAGGCTTAAAGGCGTGCATTATGCTGGTGCTGGTCTGCATGGTATAGGGATTCCGGATTGCATTGCTAGTGGCGAAAGTGCTGCGCGGTCTGTGGTCTTGTAGTCCATAACATTGAGGAAATTCGGCAATATTGCTTAAAGCAGATAGAATTACTGGGTAGCATTGGAATCTCCTGGCGGCAAATAAATTGACAGAACGGCGACACTCTAGAAAGAACGCAAAGTCAGGCTCATGGGTCAAAGTGCAGGGGGGACCGGTTCTGGCCTGTATCGACATGGGCACTAACTCATTTCACATGATTGTCTGTCAGGCTTCTGCCGATCGCGATCATTTCGAAGTAATAACCAAAGTAAAAGACGCTGTGCCTTTCTTTCGTGGAGCACTGACTGCTCATTACATCGATGAAGCTGCCATGCGTTCTGCTTTAAAGATACTAGAGAACATGACAGCAAAAGCCTCTGAACGCAGAGCTACAACCATCCTGGCCGTGGCGACGTCTGCTGTGCGAGAGGCTAAAAATGGTGAGGAAGCTTTGAGGCGGATCCGCGCCGAGTTGCCACTTGACGCTCGTATGATCTCTGGTAAAGAAGAAGCTCGATTGATCTATCTCGGTGTTCTCTGGAGTATGCCCTCCTTAGTGGAGGAGTTTGCGATAGTGGATATTGGTGGTGGCAGCACCGAAGTTATTCTGGGCAATCGTCAACAAATCCACTTCGCCGAATCTTATAAACTTGGCGCTGCTAGATTGACTCAACGCTTTTTTAAAAAAGGTGAACCGACCTTCCAGGGGCTGCGTGAGTTGCATAGCGAAGTTTTGGGCATGCTCAAGCCTGCTGCTGCTCGCATTAGCGAATGCGGCAGAATAAGCCAGTTGATAGGTACGAGCGGCACAATTCAAACACTGGCTAAAATCGATCGCGTGCGCAGTGGTAATCATAATGCTGATTTGCAAGGTTACAAAATGTCGTTGAAAAATTTGACTGAGATCGTGGCTTACATCGAAGAAGCCTCGCTCAGCAAGGAGAAAATCAAAGGTGTGAGCTCGGATCGAAATCAGACAATTCTTGCTGGTTCAATTGTGCTTCTCGAGACAATGAGGGCTCTCAATGTTGATGAGCTAATCGTTTGCTCAGCAGCTCTGCGTGAGGGCGTCGTTGTAGATAGATTCCTTCAAACAGGCTGGTTGAATGCCGGTCTAGAGCATCATCGTGATCCTCGTTCTGCATCTGTGCACAGTCTATTGGAAAAATACAACGCAAGTGTTGAGCATGCCGAGCAGGTTGCGCGGTTGGCCTCGGAAATATTTTTGCAGACGAAAGGTTTGTTGCACGATTATCCTGAAGAGGTAGGTCATCTTCTGTGGTCAGCTGCAATGCTGCACGACGTCGGCATATTCATCGGACGCAACGGTCACCATAAACATTCCTATTATTTGATCAAAAATGGTGGCATGCTTGGACACTCAGAAGAAGAAGTTTCGGTAATTGCCAGCATTGCTCGATATCACCGCGGCAGTCCCCCAAAAGACACACACGAAGCCTTTTACACCTTAACTGCTGAAAGCCGCAAGCTTGTATCTGATATGAGTTCAATGCTCAGACTGGCGGAAGCGCTCGACCGTGGACATTTACAGGTCGTGCGTACCTTAAAGGTCTCCTGGGAAAAGGCTCCTCGTCTAACTTACGATCGACAGCCATTAACATTCAATGTCACCATCAAACCCGGTGAAACGTTTGAGTCGGAAAGCTGGGCGTTGAGCGAAAAGAAAGGCTTTTTTGAACAGCAATTCGGTGTTCGCTTGAATCTGTGTGTTGATGCCAACAGCGCAGCAGCAGCAACTACAAGCCACTTTTAGTCCGAGCGATTCGGATCCGTTCTATCTTGCTATTTGGTTTCTATTAAAGCGATGACGTCTGGTTCGATTTCTCAGCTATTGCAGCATGATTCTTTTCGGCCATCAATTTGATGTGGGCAAGGCGCTTTTCCATCTTTTTAGAGGTGACGCCATCCATCAGCATTTTAGGAACGGGTAGCCCCAGGTCTAAGTGCGATGAAAATTCGAGCACTGTTGATTTGCCACCTTCTGATGGGCTCAATACCCAGCTGCCTTCCATCGCTTTAAAGTGATCCGATTTAATGAGCTTATAGTCTATGCGTTGATTTGGCACTTCTATCTGGTGGGTTACGCAGGTACTTGTGCCGAGGAACGGTATGAAGCAAAACTTCTGTTCAAGTTTGAACTGATTCTCGTTTTGCTCGATTACTTTACTGTAGGAAATATCCGGGTCGTTCTGGCGTTCGTCGTGGACGGCGCGCCATACTATTTCTGGAGGTGCTTTGATAGTTGTACGTGTGGTGCACCAGGTAGCGCCTTTACCATCTCCATGTGCGCCATGTTTGGCGACTGGGGATGCGACTTCCTTTTTGCTTGCAGTGCTTTGAGCTTCTTTGCACAATTCTGCGTCGGTCTCTACTGACTTGGCTTGAGCCGGCAAAGAGAACAACGTTAACGCCGCTGCTGCAACAAGGTTGAATGCCATTGTGGTGCCGCATACGGTGGCAATTGACTGGCGTGCTATCGAGCCGCTAGCTTTGGTGCATCTTCCGGTCAATTATCCTCCAGTGCAGAGCTATCAAGTGAGATAGCTACTCGGCAAATTCGATCGTTCGCGTAAGCGTATCATGACTACCGGAAATTGGAACTGAAAAAATACTAGTCAAGTGATGGAATTACGGGATATCTGTGTTCCTGAAGAGATAGCACAGGACTCACTCATGCTTGTAATCGTTGTGCTTTAGCGGCTAGGCAGAGATTGAATGAGACGCCATTGTTATGAGATTCGCTTCACGTTATTGCTTGCCCCTCGTGTGGGCTTGGGTAACGTTAGGCGTCAGGATAGATTCCTATATGCATTCCCGAATCTGTTCACACACCAATTGGGAAGAACTTAGGAACCAGCCTGCGCCAGCGCATATTTTCGGCGTACTGTTTGTAGCTCGGTCCAAGAGTCTCCATCAAGATTTTTTCTTCGTATTTAGCCCTATTCAGCCAGAGTGGAGCTACCACTGCTAACACCCAGATGGTAGCTACTGGCGAAGTTGCTGCAATGGAGGTGCCGAGCAGCGACTGAATAATGCCTGAATAAGCCGGATGCATAACAAATGCCAGCAAACCGCCGCTACGCACCTGTTGACCTTCGAGAATTTCGGCGTCTGTTGAAAAGGCTTCACCAAGCGAATACCAACCGCCAATCATGAAAATCAAGCCACTGACGAATATACCAACGCCCACCCATGAAACGATTTTTAAAATTCCAGCGGGCTCACGAGTCAATGCGAAAAATGGCATCAGCTGCGGTGCATCGATCAAATTACTGTAGACGAGAAACGAGAGAATGATGAATGCGATGTTCAGGTATGACATCAGCTGAGGCGCGCGTTGAATCTTGAAATTATCTTCGTACTTGACGCCTTTGCCTCGTCGGCTAATACCCTGAGCCAGCACCGGAACTGATACCACAATGCCGACGCTCGTTAAAAACACCGTTGCCAGTGTTGGACCATTCAAATGCACTACTTTTCTCCCTTTTCGACTTTGGTCGTTGCAAATATGCTATCTGATAATCCCGAATTGCCTTTGAAGTTGGTCCACAGGCTATGTGCATACACCTTGCCTTTCTGGTAGTCCCACCATTCAACCGGTATGTTGGTCGTTGGATCTACCAGTGCCCTCTTATATTTCTCGCCATCAGGCTTGGTCATTACCAGCATGAGCACTTTGCTTTTCTGGCTTGGATCAGTGACAGGTTCTGATGTCACTTTCGCCGGACACTTGTCTTTTGATTCGTATTTTTCCATCGCTTTCCAGACGGAACCGAAATCGGATTGAGCCATGGGCCAGCCGTTGGGCGAGCGCAGGTAATCGCTCGTTTGCGGTAGCGTTACCGTAATGAATTTAAATGCGCCACCACCATGTGCCTTCACCTGACCATCAGGGAGAAGCAACGCTACTGAACCGGCTTTGGGACCGGAACGCACTATCGCTTTGAGCAGAGGCTTTTTTACCAGCACTGTGCCTTTTTCAACTACCGTCCCGCTTTCTTTATATACAGTCTGCACGTAATCGAAAGAATAGTCGGTATAGGAGGTGGCGGCTTTGAGGCATTTAGCGATAAAGGGTGCACCGTTCGCCATCGGCACGTTGTTGTCTGCAGCTGGCGGCTCTGTTGACGCAGCTGCTTCGGACTGTGCATTGGCAGTCAATTGACCCCCTTCAGTCGGCACATTGGAAGCAGAGACCATACCTGCGCAAGTGAGACCGAGCAGCACTGCGGCTTTTTTGAACATAGCCTGAGCCGGTTGCCTGTTGCGATTTTTTATTTCCACAAATACCACCGTGTTAGTTCAACTGATCAGCGTAAGAGCATCGACCGATATTGACGAATTTTGTTGCTCGACTTGTAAAACAGCATACAAAGCTCGTAACACTTCAACTACGACCGGTGGCAAACTCTTGCCGCTATTCACTTCGTTAAGGTCGCCTAGCAATTTTCTTAGCCACTTAGCATGCTTCAAGTTCGGTTCGGCATGCAACCTAAGCCAGCTCAATCCCTCTTCAATCGCCACCGCGTCGAAAGCTCCAGCGTGGTTCGTAAAATATGTGTCGAAAACCGGTTGGGCGCTTCTGGCAAAGGCGGTCGCGGCTAGCTCTGCTGTAATAATGGCTAAAACGCCATCATCGTAACTGTCTGCCATGCAATGTTTTTTGATCACTGCAGACAATATAGTTGCACCAACACTTGGCACTACATTCTCGAGCTCTTCTTCAGTAATTCCGGCGAGTTGGCATTGCTTCAGATATAGCTGCTGGTAAACCCGCTCTTCATCGGCGAGTTGACTGAACAACTTGACTGCCGCCTCCTTGTGCGAGGGCGTTTTTTGTCGTATAGCAGACACATTTTCCGGTAGCTCACGTATGAATGGCCACAAGCTCAAACATACGTCTTTGCCTGTTTGAAAAACTTTTTCGTCGTCGGTAACTGTGAACATCGGGCTTTTCGCACAAGCCTCATTCAGTAGGCTCAGCAATTCCGGCATCCAGCCTGGCAACTGGGACATGTAAAAATTCCTTAAGCGATCAATATCTCCATCGAATACTTTACTACGTGCTTCTCCCCGGCTATACGTCAGGAGTGGTTAATCAGAAAACTCTTAATCTGCTTTATGCGAATATTGGCGATTTTTCCCATGAAGCAAAGAGGTGCTAAACTCAAACGACGAGCTACGAGCGCTAGATTGGTATTTAGTTCTGTCGTTTGTTCGATTTCGAAATGTATCGCAATCGGAAGCGCGCTTTCAATCAATCGCCTTGAAAAATCATTCTCCCATTCCACTGCCTGAAACACTTTCTCGTAAGTCTTCAACTGACTGTTCGACGATCGAATCGACTGTTGCTTCTGGTGGTTCCATGCTTGCATGTAGAGTATGGCACGGACTTCCCGACGGGAGTGTGGTCTTATATCTGCACGGAATCGAAGGGCACAGCCAGTGGTTCGAGCCTACCGCAAGAGTTCTAAATGAAAGGGGCATGACGGTTTATGCTCCAGACCGGCGTGGCTCTGGGCTAAACCCCGAAGAGCGTGGTCATTTAGTCAGCCTGCAAATTTTTGTCGCTGATGTAGAGTTGCTTTTGAGGCACATTCGCCGCAAACATCCTTCTCAGCCCCTCTTTCTCTTCGCCAACTGCTGGAGCGCTAAAGCAGCTGCAGTAATTGCCAGTCGAAATCATTCATACATCGACCAGGCAGAGCCGGTTAAGCTATCAGGAATGATCATGACTTGCCCGGCTATTGTGACCAGTGCTGATTTCGATTTCATTACCAAATTGAAAATTGCTTTTCACAGCTTCTCCGGCAATCAGGCGAGCAGACGCACCTGGCCAATACCTTTGACTACTGAAATGCTTACTGATAATCCGTCATATATCGACTTTTTGCACAACGATCCCTTGCGATTGAAGTTTGCCACTGCGAGCTTCTTTCGCGAAACTTTCGTACTTGGACTTTTGGCTCAAAATTCTGCAAAGCAAATTGATCTGCCGTTATTGCTTTTGCAGGCTGAGAATGATCGCATCGTCAACGTTCAGAAAACGAGAAAATGGTTTGAGCAGGTCGGGTCTACTGATAAAGTCTGGCGTCTCTACTCGAATGCCACTCACAGTCTGGATTTCGATGCTAACTGGTTCAATGATTACACAAATGTCCTTACTGAGTGGTTACTCAATAGAACTGAGGCGACTCGAGCATGAAAGTTGTAGGACTGGACGCCGTCGTCGTAAAGCTGCCATTTAGATTCTCTTTCAAGCACAGTCTTGCCAGTCGCAACAGTTCTGAAAACCTCGTAGTAAGGGCTCGTATTGAAGATGGTGGAAAAGTTTTCACCGGTTACGGCGAGGGCATACCGCGCGATTATGTAACAGGCGAAACTATCGATTCCGCCATGAATCGATTGAAAACTGAGTTTTTTCCAAGATTCATAAGCCGGAAATTTACAGACAGTGCCGATTTGATCCATGCTCTGGAGCAAGAATTTCTTGATCTGGAATTGGACAGACATCCGACTGGTGCAGCGTGGTGTCCACTGGAGCTGGCTTTGCTAGATGCTTTGGGTCATGCAGGAAACAAATCGGTAGCTGACTTTCTTGGCGGTGCTAAAGAGTGTTACGCGACCAATGGTATTGAGTACGGTGGCGTCATTCCGTTCGGTGGCAAGCGCGCAGTTACTGCTGTTCTGTGGTTCTATAAGTTTTTTGGGTTCGGCACGATCAAAATCAAATTAGGCAGGGATGACGAATCTGATCTTGAACTTCTGCATCTTGCACGCAGTGTGGTAGGCAACCAAACGACTCTTCGAGTTGATATCAATTGTGCCTGGAATGTGGACCAAACTATACGCATGGCAGAAAAGATGCGTAAGTACGGGATTGTTTCTATCGAACAACCTGTTCCAGCCGACGATCTTGCTGGTCTGGCCAAAATCACCAGATCTATACCTGAGCTTGTTATGGTCGATGAATCTCTCTGCACGATTGAGCAAGCAAGACTGCTCGCTTCAGAAAAAATTTGCAGCGCCTTTAATGTTCGAGTGTCCAAGGTCGGGGGGCTACTGGCTGCTCGCGACATTGTCAAAATAGGACGCGACCATGGAATGAAAATTCAAATGGGAGCGCAGGTTGGTGAAAGCGGATTGCTAAGTGCTGCCGGTAGGGCATTTGCGTCGTGCCATGATCCGTTCGATAATTGCGAGGGGTCAAATAACTTATTTCTCCTGAAACACGACTTGACCGAAGAGAATCTCAATGTCGGTTATAAGGGACGAGCTCGACTTTTAAGAGGCGCAGGATTGGGTGTAACTATAAAATCTGCCGAATTGGCTGAACTCATGAATGTTTCTGAAGTTGACAACAGGAAGCTGATAGCGTCAAATTGAAAGATCTAATGCGTCATTCCCCCGACATTCAAATCGGCCAGTTCTATCGCGCTGCAACTCATCTGCGTCATTTCAACAAGGCAGTACGTGACCCGGCGACCTTTCAAGAGGCGAAACTAATGAGTTTCGTCAAAGCAAACGCGGATTCCGTCTTCGGGCGTAAGCATAGTTTTTCCAAAATTAACTCCGTTAAGGATTATCAGAGTTACGTTCCCTGTTCCAATTATGAAGATTTGCAACCTTACATTGAGCGGTTAACGCACGGCGAGAAAAATCAGCTGACTACCGAGAATCCGTTCATGTTTGCCACTACAAGTGGTACCACAGCACTGCCAAAATTCATTCCTATCACAGAGTCTCATCTGCGCGATTACACTCATGCTTTTCAAATTCATAACTATCACATGATCGACGACTGGCCTCGTACTGCAGCTGGTCGATTTTTGATTATCACAAGCAACGACGAAGAAGGTTTCACTCCCGGCGGGCTGCCCTATGGCGCAGTATCCGGGCTCTTGAACAAACGGCAGTCGCCCATTATCCGGCGTCATTTCGCCATCCCTTATGAACTCTGCAAAATCAAAGATGTCGACGTTAAATACTATTTGATGCTGCGGGTTGCTATGGCACAAGATGTGACAGCCATACTCTGCTGCAATCCGTCTAGTTTGCTTTTGCTAGCCGAAGAGTTGAAAGAACATGCGCTTAACCTCGTTGCAGATGTTGGAGATGGCTCAATTCGTCGCCGTTATGCGCCGCCGGCACATCTGGCTAAGGCTTTCGAACCGTTCCTCAGACCGCAACGGCAACGCGCCCGTGAGTTAGACCAGCTGCTTACGAAGCACGGAACTCTTACTCCAGAAATGATCTGGCCCAGGCTTTCCGCGCTCTCTTGCTGGAAGGGCGGCCCTATGTCGTTCTATCTGGAAAAGCTGAAAGAGAGCTACGGCAAATGCGTCATTCGCGACTTTGGATACATGGCGAGTGAAGGTCGTGGATCTATTCCATTAAACAACGATGGTGCTGGTGGTGTTCTCGCTGTTACCAGTCATTTTTTCGAGTTTGTGCACGAAGACGAGGTCGATAAACTCAACGCTAGATTCTATTTAGCCCATGAGCTGAAGCCAGGGGCTCGATACTACATCTACTTCACAACGGCCTCTGGTCTTTATCGGTACAACATAAACGATCTTATTGAAGTCGTAGATATGTACCAGCAAACTCCTGTTATTCACTTTGTGCGTAAAGGGCTTGGAATAAGCTCAATCACTGGAGAGAAAATAACCGAAGAGCAGGTGCTGGTTGCTTTAACGCAGGCAACAAGACAGTTGCACCTTTCTCAAGTCAGTCACTTTACCGCCGAAGTGGAACTGGGTCTGCCACCACATTACGCTTTGTTTGCCGAGCTCAGTGACTTGATGACAGAGTCTGTGAGAAATGAATTCGTGCGAATTTTCGATCATTCTTTGAAGATGCAAAACTCAGAATATCAGGACAAGCGCGAAAGCAAAAGACTGGGGCTACCAGAGTTGCGCGCTTTACCACCAGGTACATACACTCGTTTGCGCCAACAACGGGTTGCCGAAGGGGCACCCGAAGCGCAGGTGAAGATTCCGCTTCTCAGTTCGCCAAATTCGTTCTCAAATCGCCTGGCCTTGCTGGAAGTGTGATAGTTTGATGGGACTAAATCCAGGCCAACTTAATGTCGATGACAGATTCTGAAATTTCCAGTGCAACCAATCGCCCCTTAATCGCCGTTACTGGCGCTGCAGGACTTGTCGGCGGATATCTCGTACAGTATCTGGTTGCTAAGGGATACCCGGTGACGGCAATTATTCGAACGCCCGGGAGGCCATCATATCTTCTCGATTGCGTTAAGAATTCTGATGGAAAGGCCGAAATCAGAATCGCTGATGTGAATGATGAGCAATCTTTATTGTCGGCGTTCAGAGATGCCAGAGTAGTAGTGCACGCTGCTGGTAACGTCAATCCCTACGGTTCACGAGATGAGATTTTTCGCACTAACGTAGAAGGCACTAAAACTGTCGTGAGAGCTGCTCGCCTGTCGCACGTACAGCAGGTCATTCACGTAAGCTCCTTATCTGTGATCACTGGGCAGGGTGATCAGTTTGATGTCGATGAAAGCGCTCCATTGCGATATTGCGGCGAAAACTATGCTGATTCTAAAGTCGCCGCAGAAGAAGCAATTCTGCAAGAAATGAAGATGCCTGGAATCAGCTTGACCGTCGTACGGCCTGGTTTTATATATGGACCTCATGAGAAAACCTGGATGCCTCGTCTGATTGAATCGATCCGTACATCTAAAGCCGCACTCATTGATGGTGGTTTGAAAGAGACGAATGTAATCAATGTCGAGAATCTTTGCCGTGCAATCGAGGGGGCTATCCTTCGGGAAGTGGCATTTGGGCAAACTTATAACCTCACAGATGGTCAAAAAGTCAGTAAGAAAATGTTGTTTGACACTATATCTGGTGCGCTGGGCTTGCCCCCTGTTAAAAAGGTGATTCCCTCGGCCGTAGCCAGACCCTTCTGTAATTTGATTTCGTCGGTCGCACCAATACTTCCGGTCGGCACGCAACAGAAATTGGCTCGCTATTCACGAGCTGCTTTCCGCCTCGTTGGTGTAAACCAGGGTTTCAGTATTGCCAAAGCGGAAGCTCAGCTCGGCTATCGTGATAGAGTGCCGTTCTCTGAAGGTATGCGTGCTGCTCTCACTGCTTTTGAATCTTCAGACAAGCCACCTTCTTCAAGCGATGGAGCTGTTCGATATGCTGCGGTTGGTAATGAAAAAAGCTGAAGATCGCAAGGCTCAGGCTCTTGCTTCAGGCGTCAATCAGGGAGTCGACTTGTTGTGAAATCAATCATCGCTTTTGTCATCGATTACTGCCAGCGTCATGCGCATCCGGTCAACGCGATATTGCATATTTTAGGAGTGCCGGCGGCTTTCTACGGTTTTTATCTTTTGTTTCGAGGGCAGCTGCTCTCATCTTGTATTTTCATAGTGATCGGTTACTTGCTTCAATTTCTTGGGCATCAAGCCCAGGGGAATGAAGTTGGCGAAGTCACCTTAATTAAGCACCTCTGGAAAAATTTAAAAAAGAGAACGAGTACTCAAGGCGAACATCAATGAACCAAGCACCAATTCAGGAACGAAATCAACAGGTGGTCGTAATCGACGGCGCATCGGGATATATGGGGAGTCATATCACTGCTGAATTGAGACAACTCGGTTATACAGTACGCTGCGTCGTGCGGCTTAAGTCCTCAGAAGAAGATTTGCGATTGCTGGAGAAGACGGGAGCTGAAGTTTATCGAGCTAATTTAGGGGCTCCTGAGTCCCAGGAAGTGCTGAAAAAGGCGTTTACAGGCGCGGGTTGTGCCATTCACACCATAGGCACAGTTGCTCCTCGTAGAGGCGAAACTTTGAGCGATCTGCACATCCACCAGACTGCGTCATTTGTTCTCACCTGCGAACGAAATAAAGTCGGCAAAATGATCATGATTAGCTCACTGGGAACTCGTGCAGGAGCTACAGCTAACTATCACCAGACCAAGTGGCTGGCAGAAGAAATTTTGCGCAAACAACAGATACCGTACTTGATATTGCGCCCTGCGTTTGTCGTGGGGAAGGTGTTCGGCCGCAGAAATAGCAAGCTGGTAGATAGATATCTCAAGTTGATTAAAGAGAAATCGGTAGTGCCACTCATCGCAGGTGGTGGCAACTTGATTCAACCTATTTTTATCTCGGATCTTGTAAAGGCTGTGGTCGAAGGGGTCTCTAGACCGGCTTCAGATCCAGACGTATTTAGCCGTACTCTCGATATAGCTGGTCCTGAGCAGATGACGATGCGCCAATTCGTTGAAAGACTGGCTCTTGAAGTGGTAGGGCAGAAGAGAGACTTTAAAACGATCTCGCCTGCTCTGGCTAATATCGCTGCGGTATTTTGCGAGCTGGCTCAGGATGTGCCGATGGTGAGCTCGGATCAAGTCAAGCTGGCTCAGGAAAATAACGTTTGTCTTGATAACGCGCTCGAGGCTGTCTTTCAAATCAAACCAACCGATTTGCATACAGCTCTCTTGACTTACAAAGATCAAGGGCTTGTCTCCATACAGGGCACGCCTCAGCAAGTTTCCTGATAGGATGCTATCTGAATCGATAGTTGGGTTCTTTTGATTAGGATTACCCGTGGACGCACCACTGCCCGGAAAAGTTTTTGTCACAGGAGGCGGTGGGTTCATCGGTTCGAAGGTCGTGCAGCAACTTTGCGAAAATAAATGTGATGTGCGGACTTTCGGGCGCTCTAACGCGGCTCCTCGCACTTTGCATGATCTGCCCATCGAGCACGTCGGGGGCGATATTACTAATTTCGAGCAAGTTTATTCGGCCATGGAAGGATGCAGCTACGTTTATCACCTGGCTGGGCTTGTGTCCTACAACAAGCGGGATTTACAACGGCAATATGGTGTCAATGTTATCGGCACGCAAAATGTTGTCAATGCTTCTTTGCGGCATCAGGTAAAAAGGCTCGTGCATACCAGTTCTGTTGCTGCGATGGGCATCCCTACTGCTGGCACCATCGGTACTGAAGCGATCGAATATAACCTCTACGGAAGAGAATTGACGTATTGTGATACCAAATACGAGGCCGAACTTGAAATTCACCATGCTTTCAAAAACGGCTTGAATACTATCATTCTCAATCCTGGCATAGTGTTCGGTGAAGGTGACACGCACCCGCACCACCATGCGATTTTTGCTGCCATGTCCAGGGGATCTATGATTGGAGTACCTGCAGGTGGTGTCGCATTTTCAGACATAAATGATGTGGTAGATGCCCACTTGAATGCCAGCACCATGGGCAGAGCCGGCGAACGATATGCACTTGTCAGCGCCAACCTGTCTTATCGCGATGCTGCGTTGATCTTCGCTCGTATAAATCACACACGTCCTCCCCTATTCACCATCCCGGGCAGCGTTTTGACCTGGTTGGGCACACTAGGGGAGTCTATTTTCCCTGCTATTGGAATGGGCGCTCCGCTGACGAAGCAAAACGCCTGGCTCAGTCAGCACAACATTTTTTTCAGCTCGGATAAGGCGATAAAAGAGCTTGCCTTCAAACAAACGCCTTTTGAAGACACGGTTCGCCGAACCGCCCCTTATTACCTGGGTCAAGCCAGGGAGAAGCCTGCTGGTCAGCGATCGGTCGGAATAACTTAAATGCGGCTCAAGTGCATTTTTTTGCTATCAGGCAGCATCTGGCTGGCTTTTGCTACATTAGATTGTAGTTAACGCTGGCGTCTTGAAGATCGCAAAGAAGTTAATTGGTAGACTTGCTATTGACGCGATAAGCGACTCCAAGGTAACAGAGTTCTGGATTCTGGCAATGCAAAACCGATCGAACAAACCCGACCAACCTTTGTTTAAGCCGTGGCATTTGCTTGTTCTCGTGCTCCTTGGTTTCTGCGGCCTCGTTTATAGCTATGGCGCCATGCAAAAGGCTTATACCTTCGATGCGGAAAGGACCTATGCTGAGTTTTTTACAAATAGTCGAGATCGGATCAAAGAATTGAAGGGAGATGGCACAGTTTCGAGTATGTCCGATGTCTGGTTGACATTTTGGAGTTCCGATATCATTCGTTTCCGACAACCTCAGTTCGTTTCGGTAGAGAGACCGGATCGCGCCTGGCATTACTTTACTGGAAAATTTCCGGACGATAAGAACGTGTTCAATCTCTCTGATCTGGAGGCTTGGTCGTATTACGACCATCCCGATCAAGTCAAATTGATCAACGGATGGTTACTTCACAACAAAAAGACTAATTACTACTGGTTCCGCACCTGGGGACGCAAATAACCTGTTTAGTGAGCTTGAGAGACGGAGACGCTTCATATGCAAATTGCAAATCTTGTTTTAAAGGCGAACCTCAGTTTCGCGCTTTTACTTATCGGCTTTTCATTGCTGGTTCCGAGTTCTGTGGCGGCTGATTCTTTCACAAAAGCCAGACAGATTTACAACACTGGTGACTATAAAAATGCGGAGCCTCTGTTTAGCGCAATCGCTCGAGCCGGCAATGAGAACAGCCCTTCAGCCATGTATTTCGACGCCTTGTGTTGTCAGTATCTCGGGAATCGCGCGAAAGCGACTCTTATCTTTAAGCAAACATGCGATCGTTACC
>Ga0182030_10010736_pt1 | contig 18546 bp, 19 predicted proteins | sample 812S3MmetaG_FD_121299 | JGI IMG/M metagenome (GOLD analysis project Ga0182030, IMG submission 121299) | Permafrost microbial communities from Stordalen Mire, Sweden - 812S3M metaG (Illumina Assembly) | ecosystem: Environmental > Terrestrial > Soil > Wetlands > Permafrost | place: Sweden...
GGCTCGAAGAAGCGATGGGTCCGGCGTCCGTCGGACTTGGCGCTGTACATCGCAAGATCGGCGTTCTTCAGCAACTGGTCCAGATCGGTGCCATCGCCGGGCGCCATCGCGATGCCGATGCTGGCGTCGGTGGTGAGCTGGTGACCGAGACATTCGCGGGGCTGCCGGATCACGCCGTGGATACGTGCCAGCAGCTCGGCGACATCGGCTGGATGATTGACGCCGGTTTGGACAATTGCAAATTCGTCGCCGCCCAGCCGGGCAATCAAATCGCTCTCCCGGACACAACTCCTCAAGCGAATTGCCACGGACTTCAGCAGTTCGTCGCCGACGGAATGTCCGAGCGAGTCGTTGATGCCCTTGAATTCGTCGATATCGATATAGAGAATCGCAAGCTGTTCGTTGCCATGAATTCCCTTGAGCTGCTGTTCGAGCTGCTCCTGGAACAACACCCGGTTGGGCAGGCCGGTCAACGCATCGTAATGCGCGAGATAGGCAATTCGCTCGTCGGACCGCCTGCGCTCGGTGATATCCTCGTGGGTGGCAACCCAGCCTCCGTCGGCGAGCAGCCGGTGGGTAATCCGGACCGCGCGCCCGTCCGGGGCCTGAAGGATGATATCCTCGCTCATCATCACATGTTGCATCATTCGGGAACAATGTTCGTCGACGTCAGCGTCGAGCGATCCGACCTGCTTCCGATGCGCAATCAGATCGTGCAGGCTGCAGCCCCGTTTTGCGATCTCGGGTGACAATCCATACATCTCGATATAGCGCCGGTTGCAGACGACGAGCCGCCTTGACGAATCGAACAGCGTAAGTCCCTGCGTCATATTGTCGACGGCGGTATCGAGACGCTGCTTTTCCAGCGCCAGCCGGCGCTCCGAGGAGCGATGTTGCCGCAACAGCTGGCGAACAATAAGCGAGAGAATGATGGCGATCACGACCGCGGACAAGGCGGCGACCATGATGAAGGACCTTGTTTGCTCCCGCCAGTCAGCGAGCGCCGATGCCATGGTCGTGGTCGCGACGACGGACAAGGGAAAGCGACTCAAGGCCCGTAGGGAGACCAGACGCTCCTGGCCATCGACGGGACTGATCACCCGGCCGTTGCTGCGGCCCGAGCCCAGCAAGATTGCCTGAGGCGTTGCGCCTGCTTTAAAGTTCTTCCCGATTATCGCTTCGACGTGGGGATAGCGTGCCAGCAGCGTGCCATCGCTATGGTGCATCGAAATCGCGGCGTCCTTTCCGAGCACAACCGACGAAAAGAACTCTTCAAATCTGGCCGGAGCAAATACTCGGGTGCTGACTCCCAGAAATTCACCGTTCGGTCCGGAAATCCTGAGAGCCAGGACGATCGTGGAATCTCCGGAAAAGCGACTGCGGAGCAGTTCGATCTGGGTAGGCATCTGCGCATAGCCGGTTTTGAGAGCCTTGAAATAGGCTCGATCGGCAATGTTGATGGCCGGGACAGCCGATTCTCCGGATAAATTTACCATCGTCCCGTTGGCATCGTAGATGCCGACGCCGGTTGCATCGGAAGACCCGCTGACTTTGGCCTTGAGCCACTGGTGAATTGCAGGCGAGGACATCTGGCGGCTGAAGACGTCGGGCGAGGTGATCCCGGCGGTGGCTATTTCCGCGATCAGCTCGTTCTGAACAGCCTCGAAATCCCCGAGCTGCTGGTCAAAATGTCGTGCGAGCATCAGCACGGCATTTTCCAGCTCGCGTTCGCTGTTTTTCAGCGCCCGCTCGCGAAAATTGTCGATGATGGACGCCGTCGCGATTGCGATGGCAGCGATCAGCAGCACCCCGCAAAGGATCAGCCACTTCGTCGGATTGTGCCGGATTGACGACGAACCGCCGGCCAGGTCGATCGTGTCCGCCGACGCTCCGCCGCGATTGTCAACTCGGGCGTTCAGGTGCCGCTGCCGCATTTGCTCCGTTCCCCCAGCGACTTGGGTACAATACGACAATGGATGCCCGGTTAGCATTGCTGGTTATCCAGACGTTAATTTGGCTGTCTCACCCGACAATGCTCGACATGCCCGGGCGGGCGCCTGCGCGGGATGGCGCAGGCGCGGCCAACGCGGCGATAGCTTCGGGACCGCGGGGATCCGCCGGCGCAGGGCTGGTTTGGCCGGATTTGCGGCTGCGTTCCTACCGGCCGATGGCTGCCGCCACTTGCGAAGCCAGCGCCTCGGCAAGCATTCGATAACCCTCCGGCGTCAAATGCATGCCGTCAGGCTGATGCGGCAATCCACCCAACATGCTGTTTGCGAGCATGATCACGGGGATGTTTCGGGCCGAGAGCCGGCTTTGAATCTCCGCCGTGCGGTCAGCCGAGCCCTTTCGCAGGTCGTTTCCACCGGGCTGCAAGATGACCGCGCGCGTTCCATTTGGCACGGCGCTGTCCAGGCGCCTCAGCATTCCTTCCGTGGTGTCGCCGTTGATGCCGGCGTTCACAACATGGATCACCATCCCCTTGGCCCGCAAGATCGCTTCGAGCTGGGCGGGATAGGCTTGGCTACGCGCCACGCCCTTGCCGTAGGTATTACTGGCGCCGAGTGCGACAACCGTGGCCGCATCCGCAGCCGTTCCGAACAGCATGATCGCCAGCAACAGCGCCAGGCATCCAGCACCCATTGAGTAAAGAGCACGTGCTTTCATGTTTCCCCCCTTCACAGAACCACAAAAACCAATCGGACGAAGACGCCGCTGGCCAATCCTCGGTCCTCCACACCGTGAGTCCGTCCCCTACGCCAATCCCAATTCGGCCGGGTGGACGCCGGCGAAGATCCGCTGCACGCTTGCGGTCTCCAGCCCGAACATGCGCTGGAACAGCCCTGCGAACATCGCGCGATAGTCGGTCAGGACCGGATAGTCCCGATTTTGAAACAAATTGGCCTGGTCGACCTTGACCTGTTCGCCAAGGATACGGCCGCCATTGACGCCCCCGCCCATCACCCAATAGACGCTGCCGTGACCGTGATCGGTGCCGCGGTCGCCGTTCTCGCGAAAGGTGCGGCCGAATTCGGAGATCACGACGACAACGGTGTCTCGCCATCCCGCCGGCCCGATTTCCTCGGAGAACCCGGCCAGGGCGCGGCCAAGTTCGCCGAGGCGATCAGCGAGGTAACCATTGGCCCCACCCTGATTGACATGGGTGTCCCAGCCGCCGACATCGACAAAACCGAGGTTGAACTGCTCGCGCATCAGCCGGCCGATCCGCCGCGCCGACAGCTCGAAGCCGCGCGGCGACACCGCGCCTCGATTGGCCGCCGTCATCTCTTCGGAGATCGAGCGGTAGACGTCGTCGCGGATCCTGAATCCCTCCGAGACCGAGGACGCCAGATCGCTTTGCGCGTACATGTTCTTGATGAGCGCGGCCTGCCGATCATCGACGCCCGGCTTGCCCACGCTGTTCAACCCGATGTTCGGAATCTGGGACTTGCCGCGAAAGATCAGCGGAAGCTGGTCGGTGAAGGAGATCGGTTTGACGCGGGTGAGTTCGGCGGCGAGCCTGCTCATGAAGCCCGACCGATAGTCGCGGGAACCGCCCGCCGATTGGCCAAGCTCAATGGTGTCCTGGGTCTCGAAATGACTTCGTGTGAGATCGTCGCTGGTGCCGGCAAAGGGAACAAACGCGATTTCCCGCTTGGCCCACAATGGATAGAGGCTCTCCCGCAGTGCGGGGTGCAGGCCCCACTCCGCGCCGAGCGACAGTGCGGAATTCGGGTTGCCGATGTCGGGCCTGGCGATGCCGAGCGTCGGTCGCGAATTGTAGTAGAAATCGCTCGATACCGGCACCACGACGTTGGCGGCATCATAAGCGCCGCGCAGGAATACTACCAGCAGCCGCGCGTCGGCAGCAGGTGCTGCCCAGACACGACCGGCCACCGTCAACGGGGCGATGGTTGCAAAAGCCTTGATCAGCTCACGGCGATTCATGGTGCGATCCTATGCATCTGTTAGCGCATGAATTCGGGCGACGACAGAAACAGCGTGTTCCAGTCCTGCGGGGAGATCGCCTGATCGAGCGCGGCAAGCGTGGTCGGGCCCAAGGTCTGCCGCAAACCGTTAAAGTAGAGAGCGTTGGCGATCAGCGGGAACGCCGGCTGATCGGCCGCGTTCGGTACGTCCGGCTTGAAGAGGCCCGAAGACCCCGAACCGATCTGCCGCGCGATCTCGAACCGCAGCATCATCTGCCCCGGTCCGTTCCAGGACGCAGAGGCGAGCGAATAGCCGTCCGGCGTCTCGTGATTGAACAATCCTTCGCCCATGCGGTTCAGCCAGCTCTGAATCGGCAGCGTGTTGAGGATAACCTTGTCGTCATAGGCGAGGCGGACGGCCGAGAACACATATTGCACCGGGTCCTTGAATTTGGCGCCGGACTTCAGGGACGCGGCAAACTCCGGCGCATGGACCATGGTGGAAAGCACCGCGGCGATATCGCCGTCCGATGTCTTGAAGGTCTGCGCCATGCGCTGCAACAGCGGCTCGGGCGGATTTTCCAGGAAGTAGGCTGCGACCTGCCGAGCCAGATGCGCAGCGGTCGCCGGATGGTGGACCAGGAGGTCGACCGCTTCGTCGACCTCGGCCAACCCGCGTCCCTTGATGGCATGGCCCAGGAAGGTCTTGTCGCCATAGTCGTGCCGGGCCGGATTGAATTCGAACGCACCTTCCCGTATCAGCTGCGATTGCAACTCCGGTTTGAGTTTGGGATCTTCCGGCTTCAGATCGATTCCCACCCCGGTCAAAATGCGCGCCAGAGCCTCGACATCCGATTGCGTATAGCCAGAGCCGACACCCATGGTGTGCAGTTCCATGATCTCGCGGGCGTAGTTCTCGTTGAGATGCCCCACCGCGTTGTCGGCATTGTCGAGATAACGCAGCATCGCCGGATGATACAGCGTGGCCGTCAGCAGATCGTGGAACTTGCCGAGCGCGAACGGACGGATGGCGCGGCTCTCATAGTCACCGATCAGGATGCGAAGGTTGGCCTTGGATTGATGGACATTGAAATGGTTGAACCAGAACCATGTCATGCGCTCGCGCAGTTGATCCGGCGCGTAGAGCGCGCGCAGGATGCTGCGCGCCGCCGCCTGTTTCGCCCGGTCGTTCATGGCCTGCTGATAGACCTGCTGCGCGGCCTTCTTCTGGTCGGGATCCGCGACCTGATTGGCGCTCTTGGCCTGCTGGTCGAACGCCACCGCTATGTCGAACGGAAGCTTGTGCACATCCGGCATGGCCTCGATTTGGCTCCGCACGGCATCCGGCAGAGCACCGTCCGGGGCCGGATGCAGTTGTTCAGCAAGCCAGCGTTCGGCACCGATCGCCTGAAAATGCGCGGCGCTTGATGCGTTGATCCCCCATGTCAGCCGGTCGAGCAGAATCATGTCCCGCGGAGTCAGTTCGGCCGCATCTGCGGCAACAGCGCCGAGGATTGCGCCAGCCACGACGAGCGCCGCACCGGCCAGCACGATGGTCGGCCGGCGGTGGCGGGGGTTTCTCGAAATCTTTGGTTCAACCATCGATCTCACCAATCTTGCGAGACGGCCGATCGGAGGCACGTATCCAGTGGAAATTGCCGGTTCTGCGAGCCTGGATGGACTGAGCGCCGTCCGCGGACGCTTCGCCATTCCTGCCGATCATTCTGGCCGAAAGGGCATGAATAGGTTCTGAACGAAAAGTAGATAAATGATGGCGGGAACCTTTGTTCCCGGCGATGCGGCCGCAGAACTCGCGGCGTCGCCAAAGCGCAATTCCAGGCATGTTCGGCCGGCAGGATCCTGCCTGGAATCGATCGCCCGATGCAAACAGGGATAGCACCCGCCGGCAGGTGCCGGCATAGTCTGACGGGGGAATCGCGGGCGGGGCATGTTTCGGGTTTTGAAGATATGTTCGATGCTGGGCGTCGGAATCCTGCTCGGATTGGCCGCCACCTGGGTGACCGTGATTCGCGGCACGATGGGCGGCGGCGTCAGCAGCGGCCCCTGGCAAACCAGCATGTTTGCCGGATCGAGCCAGGGCGGTCCCTACCTGCGTGCCCGGATTGCGGTGCATGGGCTGCTGGCACTCGGCCGCGAAGAGACAATCTATTACGCCGCCGCGCGCGACAGCGATGGCGAGGCGCTGGACGGCAATTGCACCTACCGGCTCGAGGGGCGCGACCCGCCGGCGCGCTGGTGGAGCATCACCGCCTACGGCGCCGACGATTTCCTGATCCCCAATTCGGCTGACCGATACTCGGTCTCGATGAACTCGGTGGCGCGCCGCGGCGACGGAACATTTCAGGTCACACTGTCGCAGCAACCGGCCGAGGGTAACTGGATTCCGCTGGCCGCGGGGTACTTCGACCTGACGGTCCGACTCTATAATCCGCAAGCCACCGTTGTCGCCGGCCCGGCGCAGGTGGCGCTGCCGGTGATCAAGAAGGCAAGCTGCCCATGATTGCCCGAAGCTGGAAATGGATAGCCGCGACCCTGCTGGTGGCCGCGGCCGTTCATATTGCGAGCCTGGAGTTGCTGCCGCGCCTGATCATGCTGCGTACGATGGCCGGGATTACCAAAATGACGGCGACCAACAGCATTCTGCATGCGCCCCGCGCGACCTGGCGCTCGCGCGGGGTCGTGCGCCCTTCCCCGGACCTGTTATATTCGATCTGCATCTATGACCTGAGCGCGGCGGATGGCGCGGTCCGGGTGCATACCAATGACATGCCCAACACCTATTGGTCGGTTTCGGTGTTCGACGCCAACACCAATAATTTTTATGCCGTCAACGATATCCAGGCAAACGACCGCGCGGCCGATTTCCTTTTGGCAGCGCCTGGCGCGCCGGTCGAGAACGGCGGTCTGGCTGTGGTCGCGGCCCCCACCGACCGCGGCATCGTGCTGTTTCGCACACTTGTCGCCGACGAGCCCGATCTGGCCGAAATCGATGCCGCGCGACGACATGCCGGCTGTGAGCCCTATCACGCCGCGGGCGGATAGTGGGTTCAATTGGTTGTCGCGGCCGGATTTTCAGGGCGCGCGCGGCATCTCTCCGAGATCCCAGAACAAGCCGGCCATCATGCCCATCGCTTCTTCGGTCACGGACAGCAGGATGTGCTCGTCGGGAGCGTGCTGCGAGCAGCCCGGATAGGAATGCGGCACCCAGATCGTCGGCAGCCCCAGCACTTCGGAGAAGACGTCGTTGGGCAGCGATCCGCCAAAATTTGGCAGCACGGCCGGCGCCTTGCCGGTGGTTTGCCGAATTGAATCAGCCGCCCACTTGATCCAGGGACTGCCCAGGTCGGTTCGCGAAGCCGCGAAACTCTGCGCAGCCCGCACCTGGACCATCGACAATCCGCGCTCGCCAAAATACCGCTGAATTGCAGCCACGACATTTTCGACTTCGGTGCCGACCACGAAGCGAAGCTGCAGCACCGCACGTGCAACCCCGGGAATCGCATTTGCGGGTTTTTCGATATTGCCGGAGGACATTGCCAGTACCTCGAGCGTATTCCAGGCATACAACCTCTCGGCCGGCGACAGCTCTTGTTCACCCCAGTTTGCCGATAGCGCCGGCTCGTCGGGGAGCGGCTCGATCTTCACGTCGGCAAGCATGACACGAATTTGATTCGAAATCCGCGGCGGCTTCAATTCATCGAGCAGGAGACGTCCCTGACCATCGACCAGCGAGCCGATCGCATTGGCGAGGATGGTGGCAGGGTTGGCCAGCACGCCGCCCCAGTTGCCGGAATGGTGCGCCCCCTCGCGCAGCTCGACGTCGAGATGGATCCGCAGGCCGCCGCGGCAGCCCAAAAATATCGTCGGACGATCCGCCGCAAGCCGCGGACCGTCGGAGGCCAGAAACAAATCGGCGGCGAGGTCCTCACGCAGCGTTTCGCAGAGCTGCCGCAGATCCGGAGATCCGATCTCCTCGCCCATTTCGATCAGGAACTTGGCGTTGAAGCCGAGCCGCCCGCCGCGGACCTCGCGAACGGCGCGCAGCGCCGACAGATTGATGCTGTGCTGTCCTTTGTTGTCGGCGGTGCCGCGGCCGTAAAGGCGATTGCCTGATGTCGTCAGCCGCCACGGATCCAGATTGTCGCGCCACTCGCCCACCATGCCGTCGACGACATCGCCGTGGCCATACATCAGAACCGTCGGAGCCGACGCGTCCTCGCGATAGTCGGCCAGCAAATAGGGATGCTGGCCACCGGGAGAATAGAGCAGCCGCGTCGAGAAGCCGAGCTGCGAAAACGCCGGCCGCAGCTCCGTTACCAGATAGGCGCGCAGCACCTCGCTGCGATCGGGGTTCTGACTTTCGGTCGGGTAGGCAACCCTGCGGCCGAGTTCGACCAGAAAATCACCGGAACGAAGGTGCTGGCCAACGCGATCGATAGCTTCGGCTCTGCTCACGATGAACTACATCCTGGTGTGGCGGGCACCGCGCGCCGCCGGCTTCAACAACCCGGTTGTTGGCTTCAACAACCCGGTTGTTGGCTTCAACAACCCGGTTGTTGGCTTCAACAACCCGGTGGCCGGCATCAGCAACCAGACTCGCAGGCCGGATTTTTGACATCGGGGCGCGGGTCGCCGACGAACATCCCGCGGTTCGGCATCTTGATCGCGCTCAGCGTCCTGGCATCGAGCGTTGCGTCGGCGGCAAGCAGGCCGTTGAGACTGAGAATGTAGGCGGAGACGGCATAGACGTCGTCGTTATCAAGCGATTGCGGCGCGTTTTGCGGCATCGCGCGGCGGATATAATCGAACAGGGTCGGCGCATAAGGCCAGTAGCTGCCGACGGTCTTGATCGGCTTGGCGGTCGCGATCGTGCCCTGACCGCCGACCAGGCGATCGCCCACGCCGCCCTCGCCTTTCGCGCCATGGCACGCGGCGCATTGCTGATCGAATACCTCGCGGCCGTGGTTGACGCTGCCGCTCCCCGGGGGAAGGTTTTCACCATTGCGGCCGATATCGATATTCCAGCCGGCAATTTCCGCAGCCGTTGCGGTTCGCCCGATGCCGTAGGGGCTCTGCGCGTGGGCGTAGGTGGCCGATCCCAGCGCCATCATGGCGAGGACTGTCAGGGTAAATTCACGCGTTCGCATTGGTAACCTGCCCCTGCGCGTCGATGCGCCACGGTTGAATGGCATTGTTGTGGTAGAAGGAATTCTCGCCGCGCACGGCCAGCAGCTCGGAGAATGTCGGCTGCACGTAGTCCGTCTCGTCGACCGCGCGGCTCTGGATCACAGCCGGCTGACCGTCCCACTGCCAGGGCAGCCGAAAGCGGGTCAAGGCGCGGGTCAAAATCGGCTCCTGCAGATGCGCCATCTGCCAGTTCTTGCCACCATCGACCGACACGTCGACGCGCTTGATCTTGCCATGCCCGCTCCAGGCGATGCCGGTGATCTCGTGGAAGCCGGGTGTACCAAGCTTCTGGCCTCCCGACGGCCGCGTGATGATGGATTTCGCTTCCATGTAGAACGTGAATTCCCGCGCCGTGCCGTCGGGCATCAGGTCGGTGTATTTCGATGTTTCCTCGCGCGAATAGGCCGGCTCGGCGACGGCTTTCAGGCGACGCAGCCATTTGACGTTCATATTGCCTTCAAAGCCCGGCAGCAGCAGCCGCAGCGGATATCCCTGCTGCGGGCGCAGCCGCTCGCCGTTCTGGCTGTACGCCAGCATCGCATCGTCAAGGCATTTTTCGATCGGGATGCTGCGCGTCAACGCCGCGGCATCGGCGCCCTCGGCCACCAGCCATTTGGCTTCCGGACGCAGCCCGGCTTCCTGAAGCACGAGCTTGAGGCTGACCCCGGTCCACTCCGCACAACTCAACAGCCCGACCAGGTCGGATGCGGTCTTGCCGTAGGGTTTTGTGTAGACCGGGTTGCCGGAACATTCGAGGAAGTGGATCCGCGACTCCGACGGAAAGCGGCGGATGTCGTCCATGGTAAAGATCAAGGGCCGGTCGACCAATCCGTGCAGCATCAGCCGATGCTGGTCCGGATCGATGGTGGGAACCCCGCCGTGATGACGTTCGTAGAATAATCCGTTCGGCGTGATGATGCCGTCGAGATCCTGCAGCGGCGTCCGGCCAGACGCCGAGAGGTATTGGGGCAGCTTCTTCGAGATATTCTTGACGACACCCTTTTCGAACGGCGAAGGCGTTCCATAAAGCTGGCTGCCCATGGGATCGCCGGGAGTTTTCATCCATTCCGGAATGTTGGGCGGCGCGTTGCTGGCATCCGGCGTGGCCGCCAGGGCTTCGCCGGCGAGACCGTTCGCCAGAACGACCCCACCCATCAAGGCGCCGCCCTCGCGCAGAAAGCGTCGGCGCGACGTGACGACGGGATCGTCGTCGAGGTCTTTAGATTCGGTCATGGCATATCCTTTGTCCGACAGCGGCAGGTATGGAACATCTCAATGAAGTCGTTGGCAATCCTCAAAATATTTCAGAACACGGCATTTTCCGCGGCGGCGGCGATCCCGATCGGACAATTCGGCCAGGGATGAAAAACGTCGGCAGCGGCGCTCCTTGTGGAACATATATCTCGCATCCGCATTTTTCCGGTGCGGCTGTCACCCGACGTCCGAGACGATGTTGCGCGACCCCGAGGTGGCGCTCTTGCCGGTTCATCCTGGCGTCCAGCCGCCGCGCCGAAATGGAAAGCTTCGAGAGCGACAAGCGAGCACGAAATGAACATCGAAATACCCCAGCCCGTTCCCCAACCCGGCGTGGCGGAACGCGCCATCGATACCGCGACCGACGTGACGCGTTCCATTACGGAAGTCTCCGCCGCCCTTCAGGCAGCGGTCGACCGGCTGAGCCGAGCCATTGCGACCGCGCGCCAGCCTGGAAAGCCGCTCTCGACCGTCAGCGCGATTACCCGTCAGGCGCCGCTTGCGAGCCTTTTGGTTGCATTCCTGTTCGGCATCGCGGTGGCACGTCGGCGCTGAGACGCGCTAGCGTCCCGGGGGGAGCGATCCGGCCCTTGGCCAGGTCAGGCCCTCACTTCCTGGCGCTGGAACACGACATAGCCGGCGACGAACAGCACGATCGTGCTGGCGATCAGCCCGACGGTCTGCGGCCAGGCGATCAAGAGGCTTTCGCCGAACGGCAGCGGGGCTCCCATGACGGCGCCACGCAGTTGCTCCAGAAACACCGGCCCGAGCGATCGCGTGGTTGGCGACAGCACCGCCAGCATCGCCTCGCCAAACAGATGGTTCGGCGACAGCCGCGCCAGCGTCTGCGCCCAGATCGCCGTCTCCGGCGTATCGAGTCCGAGCGCGGCATAACGCGGGTCCGGCGGGGCGATCACCTGGGCCAGCGCCGGGGCCAGCATCGGCCACAAGACGGTCAGGAACAGCCAGACGCCGAGCGCGACCAGCGCTGCCGTGGCAGGCGAGCGAAACACGATCGACAGCAGCATCGCAAGCGCGAGCCACACCCCGGCATAGAAGACCGCAATGACCAGGAACGCCAGCGAGCGGGCGATTTCCTCGCCCCCCGGCGGAACGCCGAGGAAGACCAGGCCGAGGCCGATCACCATCAGCCATAGCGCCGCGAGGCTGATCGCGAGGGTGGCTAGTCCGGCAAGGAATTTCCCCATCAACAGCGCATCGCGATAGATCGGCTGCGCCAGCACGCGCGAGAGCGTCCGCCGGTTGTGCTCGCTGTTGATGGCGTCGAAGCCGAGCCCGATGGCCATCAGCGGAATCAGGAATCCCAGGATGGCGACAAACGACGGCAGCGGCGCACGATCGACCGTGAACAGCCGCAGCAGCAGGAACGGATCTTCCGCCGTATTCTGCCGCAGGCTGTCGATCGCTCCGTACAGCGCGGCCAGCGCCGTCAGCACGATCAGCCATTCCAGCACCAGCATTCGCGCGCTGGACAGGTGGTCTGCCAGTTCCTTGACCGTAACGGTGCCAAGCCCCTGGAACGGAGAGCCTTCACGCCGCATGACGAGCTCCCCGGGATGGTGCCGCCTGATCCTGGAAGTAGCGCGCATAAATCGCCTCGAGGCTCGGTTCATCGACGGAGAGCCGGCGCAACGATCCGTTGGCGGCGACCACGGCACGCGCCGCGTCCGGCCGCACGTCGCGATCCGCGGTCATGCGAAAACGATCCTCGGCCAGCGTTTCGACATTGGTCACCCCGGCAATCGTCGCCAGCCGCCGCGCCAGCCCGGGACCATCGGCTTCGACCTCGACCACGAAGCCCGCCCCCAGCACCTGACGGGCGAGATCGGCAACGGCCCCCATCAGGACGATGCGCCCGGCCTGAAACAGCGCGACGCGGCTGCACAGCCGCTGCACCTGATCGAGCATGTGCGACGACAACAGCACCGTCACGCCTTCGGCCTTGAGTTCGTCGATCAGGCCGATAAATTCGAGCGTGGCTTGCGGATCGAGCCCTGACGTCGGCTCGTCGAGAATCGCGATCTCGGCCTGCTTGACGATGATCTCGGCCAGCCCCAGCCGCTGCCGCATGCCACGCGAGAAGGTTGCCACGCGCCTGTCGGCGACGTCGGACAGTCCTACCCGCGCCAGCGCCGCTGCAATTCGCCGTGCCCGCTCCGCCCGTGAAAGGCCCATCAGCTTTGCGGTGTAGGCCAGGTTCTCGGCCGCGGTCAGGTTGTCGTAGAAGCCCACCGAATCCGGCAAATAGCCGACCCGGCGCTTGACTTGCAGCGGCGCGCGCGCCGGATCATGGCCAAGCACGGCGACCTGGCCTGAAGAAATGTCGGTCAGACCGAGCATCATCAGGATCGTTGTCGTCTTGCCGGCCCCGTTCGGTCCGAGCAGTCCGAACACCTCGCCCCTGGCGATGTCGAAATTTATGCCGTCGACCGCGCAGGCCTCGCCATAGCGCTTGGTAAGGTACCGCGCCACGATGACGAGATCGTCTGCCTTGGTGCCGACCTGGCTATCCGCGTCGCTCATCGCCGTCCAAACCTTGCCACCGCGCCCAGCATCAGCAGCAGGGCAACCCCGATAACGCCTGCTCCGGCAATTCCCCACACCGTCGAGGTAGCCACCGTAATCCGGAACTGGCTCGACGCCGCTTCGCCCCTTGAGGTGGCACTGACCGACGTCATGTAGTCGCCCGCCAGCGACTTGTCGCTGGGCGTAACCAGCGCCTGGACCTCGGCGTCCTTGCCCGGAACCAGCCGGTCGATGGTGGCCGGCTCGAAGGTGACTTTCCAGCCGCTCGGCGCGCTCGCCGCCAGCGCGATGTTCTCGGCCGGCGCAGTGCCGGTGTTGGTGACCACGATCGGGATCGAACTCTGCTGGGCCGCGACCGCCCGGGCACTGAGCAATCCATCACGTCCGGACACCTGCAGCTGCGGTTCTCCGACCACGTCAAGCGCAAGGTCGGCCTTGGCTGAAGCGTCCTCCGCATTCACTGTCACCCGCACCGGAAAATGCCCGGCGTCGATCGTGCTGGGCGGCCGGACCTTGAGCTTGACGTCCTTGGACTGGCCGGCTTCGATCGGGATCGAAGAGAGTTCCTGGCTGCCATAGGCCTCGGTGAACGACGTCTCGAAATTGGCCGGCGCCTCGGCGGCAAAGCTCGCGACGAGATTGCGCCCGCTGTCGTTCTTGATCGTCAGCGCATATTCAAAATTCGATTTCGGGCTGCCGCGAAGCGAGGGCAGCTTCGAGGACACCGTCAGCTTGGCGGGCAGTTCCTTGGCGAGGGCGACGGCCAGCGGCAACGTCGCCTGGTTTCCCTGCCCTTCCGCCTTCACCGTCAGCGTCTGCGCGCTCAATTTGGCGTTCGCCGGGACGTCGAGGCGAAGCTGAAGCGCCACGCTGGCGTCCGGCGCTGGCATCGCCGCGGCGACCGGCTGGCCACCGCCCAATAGCGTGGCGGTCCAGCCGCTCGGCACGCCGGTCACCGAGAGCTGGTATTGCTCCGGCCCGAGCCCGTAGTTCTGCAGCCGCAGCGGGATGTTCGAGGTGGTCCCGGGCCTCACCGTGACGGCGGGGTAGTCGGTCATCAGATAGAGCCCCTTGATGTCCCGCGGCGCATCGGCGGCGTGCGCCGCAGGAGCGATCAGGGCAACGGCGACAACAAGGGGGGCGAGATCAATCGATCGCATTGCGGGCTCCTGCAATGGCTGGGCTCGAGGTCGTACCGCTGCTTCGGCCAAACGGCCAAAACAGCCGTGCGCGGGGAGCGGATTATCGAACCGATCGTGACGAAACCTGTACCAAGTTTCGGAAATTTTGCGGCGACGATTACGAGTTGGTGATCCCGGCGGCTTCTGCATCAATTTGCCGCGGTCCAGCCTTGCCTAAAATTAATCTCGCCGCCCCTGGCAGGCGGACTCGACCGCCGGGCCGCGGCACACCATATAGTGAACAGATTCAATCAAAAGTGATCCGGACGGAAGCGATGAAGAGGGCATTTGCCATTGTGGCCTGCGTCTGCGCGCTGGTCGGCGGTATCTATTTTGCCGCCAGCAAATGGGCCATTCGACACGAGACGCTGAACCTGTTCGACACCGCGCGACAGCGGCCGGTCGCGGTAGACCTTGCGGTGCGCCGCGACTACGAGATGAAGGCGGATGACGGCTACTGGAAACTGCCGGTCGCGTTCATCAGCAACGGCAACACCGTCAAGAACACCGAATATTCCTTCCTGGCCAACGTGCTTGCCGCCAGGGGATATCTGGTCGCCAGCATCCAGCAGGATCTGCCGACCGATCCGCCCCTGATGACCAAGGTCGGACTGCCCTATGTCGGCAGGGAGGGCGTGTACGAACGCGGCGAAGCCAACATTCTGTTCGTGCGTCAGCAACTGGAAAAACTGCAGCCCAACGCGGACTACGATCACCTGACCCTGGTGGGACATTCCAATGGCGGCGACATTTCCATGTACTTCGCCAAGCAGCATCCGGAGCTGGTAGCGAAGGTCATTACGCTGGACAATTTGCGGGTCCCCTTCGTGCTCAGCGACAAGATGAAAATCCTGTCGTTCCGCTCAAATGACCCGAATTTCAAAACCGATCCCGGCGTGCTGCCCGACGCCGCCCAGGCCAAGAAGGACGCCATCGATATCGTCAAGACCAAGTTTCAGCACACCGACATGAGCGACCGCGGTCCTGAATCCGTCAAGGAAACGATTCAGGCGACCCTGGATCATTTCCTGGGCGATAGCTCGAGCAGCGAACTGTCGCCGGTCAATACCGACAGGCCGCTGATTGCCGCCGTCGGCCCGGGCCCTTATCCATAGCTGACCGAGGCCGGCCCGCAAGCCGCAGCCGTTATTCGGACGCCTGCGTCTGCGCCGGGCGAAAAATCCCCGCCCCGGAAAGCTGCGCGGCGATCAGGAATGCCGCGACCACGGCAGGAACGCTGATCAGACGCAGCACTTGATCTACCGAAAGCATCGCTATCGTCCCCCAAGTGACGTCAGAGCGCAGCTTCACTCCGCCCTTTGCGCCGTCTGCTGATCGCTGGTAAAAAGCTGATCGGTGTAGACGGCGCCGGTGATCGTGAGCAGCGCCAGAATCGATATGACCGCCAGTGTTTTCATGGGGGAATGGTCGTTTTCGATTGTGGCCAAAAACGTCAAAGCTTGGCGCATTTTCACGACAATCAAGCGAACAATCATGGCGCGACGGCCGTGCCGGCGCGGCCGTAAAGGCCCGGTTCAGGCGGTGTTGCCGGCGTCGATCGTCAGCACCGTGCCGGTAACGTTGCGACCGCCCTCGCCGAGCAGATATTCCACCATGCGGCCGACATCTTCCGGCTCGGCAAGCCGGCGCAATGCGCTGCGGCCGGCGATGCGTTGGCGCTGGTCGTCCGAGAGGCCTTGCGTCAACTCGGTATCCACGAAGCCGGGCGCGATCGCGTTCACGGTGATCCCGAGCTTGCCGACCTCGCGCGCCAGCGAGCGGGTAAAGCCGGTCGCCGCGGCCTTGGTCGCTCCGTAGACCGACAGGCCATTGTAACCGGTGGTGGCGATGATCGACGACATGTTGATGATGCGGCCGGCGCCGTCGGCCATCATCTGCCGCACGACATATTTCGTCAGAATGACCGGAGACAGGACGTTGAGGCGAAGCAAGGCCTCGATCTCGGTGTTGTGCATGGTCGCCAGCAGCCCTTCGGTGCCGATCCCGGCATTGTTGACGAGGCCGAAAAGCGCGCCGAACTCGTCCCGCAGACCCTTGACGAAGCCGGGGATGGCGTCGATCTCGCTCAAGTCGAAGGCCCTGAAGTGCAGGCCGCCGGCGCCGCGGTCGACGGCCTCGCGGATCGCCGATTTCAGTTCGTCGCTTTCGCGCCGCGCCACCGCGATCACATTGTAGCCGGCCGCGGCAATCCTTCGGCAGATGGCGAGCCCGATGCCGCGGCTGCCTCCGGTCACCAGAACGTTATGCATCGTGTCGGGCCAGCTTTCCGGCTGCCGTCACGTCCAGCGAGCGGACGAACCTGATGACGGCGGGCACCTTGTAGGACGAAAGCTGCGCCCTGCAATCCGCCAGGATCTGCTCGCGGATATCGTTGCTGCGGCTGGCGTCGTCGGCATCGGCCAAAACGACATCGGCGACCACGATCGAACCGGTGATCGGACTGCGCCGCGATTTGGCGCGCGACATCCGCACCTCCTTGTGCCGGTTGATGACGGCCTCGATTTCTTCGGGGTGCACCTTGAGGCCGCCGATATTGATGATGCCGCCGCGCCGTCCAACGAAGTGATACCGCTCGCCACGCAGCTCGACCATGTCGCCGGTGTCGATGAAGCCGCAGCTGTCGGCCAGACTGGCGGCCTGCTGGCCGACATAGGCATGCGCCGTCCGCTTCGAGCGAATCCGCAACGATCCGTCCTCGACTTTCATCTCGACGCCATCGCGGCTCTGCCCGACCAGGGCGGCGGGAAACCCCTCGCGGCCGTCATTGACGGCAAAGCCGACCCCCGCCTCGGTCGAGGCATAGGCATGGCCGATCGAGGCTGCGGGGAAGGCCCGGCTCAGGCCGTCCAGCACGGCCTGGTCGGCGATCTCGCCCGACAAACGAATGTAGCGCGGCGCAAAGCCGCCAGCCGATCCGCTCATCAGAAGCTTGCGCCAATGCGACGGCGTGCCCGATATATGGGTGACGCCAGCGGCCCGCAGCCGGGCGACATGATCGGCGATCGGCTCGCCGGGCTCCGACAGCACCATCGAACCGCCGCCGATGACGGCGCGCAGGAATATCTGCAGGCCACCGTAGCGGCGAATATCATAGAAGGTCGCCCACACCGCCGAGCCGCCCCGCGTCGGGCCGTCCGCCACGATCGCGCCGGTCAGTCCTTCCAGGCTATGGCTGACGATTTTCGGCACCCCCGAGGTACCGGAGGTCAGCATCAGCCATTCCGTCGCCCGCTCGGTCTGCACCTTGCGCGGCTTGAGCGCGGCACGTTCCGGCGCCCGGGCCGCGACCACCAGATAGACCCCCGCATCCGTCCACCGCGCCGGCTGGTCGGTGACGACAGCCTCGATGTCGGCCTCCTCGACCAGGGTTTTGACATGGGCGGCGTCGAGATCGGGCGGGCACAGCAGCATGCGCCGGGCCACGCCGTCGATCTCCGTCATCGCGATGGCGGATACCAGTTGATCGGCGACGGCAAGCAGCACCGACCGCCCCGAAAGCTCGCCGAGGCGGTCCGCCAGCCAGGTCTCCCCGAGAATATGGCTCAGCGACACGGTCCGCCGCGCGTCCGAGATCGTGCGGCCGGTTAATTCCGGACCGAGATAATCACGCAGCGCGAACAGTTCACGCGGGGACATTTTCATAGGCCCTGATGAAGTCGCCTACCGTGAGAGGGAACGCGACGTCTTCCGCTATGGTAAACGGATCGATGCCGAGGTCGTCTTCGAGCCGCGCCACCAGGATGGCAAAGCCCAACGAATCGAAGCCGGTTTCGTGAAGCGACAGGTCGTCACCGAGCGGCGGCAACGTGACCTTCTGCTCCTCGGCGATCTGCCGCATCGCTGCAATAATTGTTAACCTTACCGACATGGGTGTTTTGCCTTTTTCGTCACGACGAGAGGCCAGGATAGCGGCGAAGATTTAAAATAACCCCGCGCTTGACCGAACTTTTGGATCGATTGGTAAACCGATGATCGCCGGCACCCTGCGGATTTGCGGGAACGTGGAATGATGACGGCTGAAGGCGTGGCACGCCGCGCTACTCCACAACCGGCCGTCATCCCCGGCTCGACCGGGGATCCAGTATTCCGTGACCTTTCGATTGAATCACCAGCGCCGCGGAGTACTGGATCACCCGATCAAGTCGGGTGATGACGGCTGGGAATGCGGCGCGTCACACGACAGATTCACTTGTCAAACAGCCAGGGCCGTCGCAAAGACGTCCAGACACGGCTTATCGGCCTCGCGGCGCCTAGCGTCCGAGCCTTGCGGGTAGTTTGGCGCCCTTTTCAAACTCAGGGCGCGCGGGAACGCCGGGTGCTCGATGCACCCTAGTCTCGTACGCAATGGTAGAGAAGGCGCGTACGAGGAGTCGGGGCACCGGATACACCCGGCGTTCCCGCACGCA
>Ga0182030_10010737_pt1 | contig 18546 bp, 16 predicted proteins | sample 812S3MmetaG_FD_121299 | JGI IMG/M metagenome (GOLD analysis project Ga0182030, IMG submission 121299) | Permafrost microbial communities from Stordalen Mire, Sweden - 812S3M metaG (Illumina Assembly) | ecosystem: Environmental > Terrestrial > Soil > Wetlands > Permafrost | place: Sweden...
ATGTATATCAATCAAATGAAGTTCTACTAGAGTCTCAATGGGACCTGGGCCTTATCTCGACTCTTCCGGAAGTCAGACTTCAAATACCTGTTTTTGCCCTGTAAAACGTCCGCGGCGCATCTCCAGCCATATCTGTCCACGGAGTCTCGCGATGGTATGTATAAGTTCCTCTGGATACTACCAATGAAACTAGCCATCCAGAGTTCAATCGGAGGCTAGTTCCGACCATGTAAACTCGATCCCGAATTTTTGGTCCAGATCTGAAGTTTGCAAAACCACCACCAATCGACCTGTGTTTCGATATATTGTCTAGTTAAACAAGTATCTACCGAAGCCTGAATGGAACCTGGGTCTTATCTCGACTCTTCCGCGCGCCTGACTTTTCAGGCCTAATCAGCCGATCCACACACGACAAAACAAAAGTTTACATGAATCTCTGCTCGTGTCGTGAAGATAGCCGAAAAAGGTACGTACACACACAAGTTGCCTCTTTTTCGTGTAAAAGGCTGTCTGGCGCAACCAAACGACAAAGGTTTGTGGACAGCACTGACGGATTTGTTAGGTTTGCCGGAAACCTAACAAAATCAAGTACCTTAATGCCGACGCGGATCGCCGCCAAATTAAGCAGGTGAGTACTTGATGAAGGCTTACAACACCTCGTTTCATTATTTAGGCCTCAAACGACCTCTGATGTGCTGCTGAATTTTCATTGATTTGTTAGGTTTGCCGGAAAACCGGAAAACTCAGGTGTCCCGAAGACAACTCTGACCGCCACCAAAGTTGGCAAGTAGGTACTACATGAAGGCCTTTAACATGCGCTTCGTTATCCGGATCTCAAACGCCTCTGATGTTGTGCTACTGCACTTTCATTGAATCAACCGGAAGTTCATTCGTCCTCTGCTGACTTGAACCTCCTATCGTTGGCGACGTCGGCGGCGGTGGTGGGCACATCGCTGCTTGTGCTGGCAGCCGCTGCCGGTTGCTGAGACAGAGTTGGCTGAGGCGCGTTGACAGTGGCTTGCAACACTCGCACGACGGCGTCGATTGAGAGACGTTGGTGCCAGTTGAAATCAACCATCGATTGAATGAGCAAGTTGAGGGTGAACGCAGTGGTGGGCGTTACGCGCCACTGTCGATCGACCTGCGCCGGCCAATAGGGCCAGGTGGGCAAGCGCCGTGGATTGCGCTGCTTCAGCACCGAGATGTCGCTCGGGCTCTCGAGCGCCTTTGGCGGTGGTCGGTACGCCGCGGCCTGCATCACAGCAAAATGGTCGACGTCGTCGTCCTGCGCGTCCTCCCAGCTGCCGAGGATGCGCCACGCGAAATCGTAGAACGTCATGCCGAGCGCGTACACGTCCCATGTCTTGCGAATGGCGATCGGTTGTTCACGATGGTCGGCGCTGCTATCGGCGAGCGCCAGACGCATCAGTTCCGGCGCCCAGTAGTCTTGTGTGCCGTAGATGCCGCGACATGTGCCCGCTGTGGGCGCCATTCGAGGCGCATTGACGTTGCGTTCCACCCGACACGCGCCGCCCACATCGATGAGTGTGCACGTTGGATGTGCATCGTTGCGCGAGGCTGGTGCGTATGGCGCCAACGCCGGTGGACGGATGGTGTCGGCCGCCGACAGGACGAGGCGTTCGGCGGCGGTTGGCGGCGGAACGTTGCTCACGAGCAGGTTCTCGGGTTTCACGTCGCAGTGCACAATGTCCAGTCGGTGCATGTACTGCAACGCCAACGCCGCCGAGAGGAATATGCTAACAACGGCGTCGAACGACATCGTGAGCGCCCAGCGACCGTTGCGCATGATCGTCACCAGATCGACGCCCGGCTCAAGTTTCGTCTCAATGAAGTAGTTCACTTGTTCGGGGTGCGCAGCACGTCCGCGCTTCGTGATCAGATCGGGATACTCGTCGCCCATTTGCGCCCAGAAATCAGCATCGCTGACGCCACGTGCGAATCGAGCGCGCATGTACCTCGCGAACGGCGTCACCCAACGCTGGCCGATTGGTGCGCGGTAGTGGTTGAGTGGACACGTGATGAACGGCGGACACTCGGTTCGACACGCAGCCACGGCGATGTCGCGCAGGAAGACGAGCGCACGCATCTCCTGCACGGCGTGCCAGTCCTGATCGCGGTTGTGTGCGAACATCTTCACGGCGACGCGACGTTTCGCCTGAATACCACGCGGCGGCAGAGTGGCCGAGAACACGAGACCGGACCCGCCCACACCAATCAACTGCATGTCGTCGGGCGCCAGTCCGCCTGGATTGCCCATGTACAGTGAGGTGAATTCGAGCTGTGTTTCAGCCCAGTCGTTTGCCGTGGCTAGCGCGTTCACCCATTCGCGCTCGAAGTTGTCTCGCGGAGGATTGGGCCGGCAACTGGTGTGCGGCAGCCAGGTGGACATTTAAAAACTCTCACTCGCATCGATGTTTACTAGATTGCCTCTCGGATTGATGTTTTCTTCTTCTTGTTCAGCTCAATTGATTCGACATCGTCGTCGTCATCGTCATCGTTGTCTTCAGAGTCATCACTGTGCGTATTCGAAGGAGACAATCGACGTTTGACGCGATTCGACGGTGTTTGTTGTTCCTCTTCGGCGGCAGCGGTGGCAATTCGCAGCGCGTTCTGGAGACGAGTGGCCGCCGAACGAGCGTCAATGCGAGCAGCATCTTCGAACTTCAACATCGAGAACAGCACCGAGTTGATTGTGTGATCGGAGTGCTCGACACCCATCCAGAACGGAGATTTCGGCAATCGAGATGCGTCGTCGCGGAGGACATCTCTTCGCTGCTCCAGATTGTTCGCATTGTACTCGTTTGGTTTCAACTCGTTTGGTCGGCTGTCGCCTTGATTCCAATCGTACAACACCATACCGAGTGCGTAGACATCCCACGCCGCTCGACGTTCGAAACTGACGCTCTCGGGACGCGTTTCGGTGCTGTTGGCCAATTGCAATTGCTCGGGCGCCATGTACGGCGGCGTACCGCCGGCAGTGTTGCACACACCGATCTCGCTCAGATTGTGTTGAACACGACACGCCGCACCGAGATCGATGAGCACGCTGCTAACGCCGTCGGGTGCACGTTCGTGCTCCAGCGCACCCTGAATGAACACATTCGACGCGCTCACATCTCCGTGAAGCAACTTCGCCTCGTGCAGGAACGCCAGCGCTTCGAGTGCCGTTGTTGCAATGCGCAGATTCACCAACGGCGAGAAATCACTGCTCTTCAAGCCGTACTGGCGCATGAGATCCAGCAACGTCTCGCCCTCGGCGAACAGAGTTTCGATGAACAGTAGCGGCGGACGACGCGACTGCGCCAGTTCGGGAAACGACTCGCGGATGATGCTCTCCTGGCCGGAGTCGCTGTTTACCATCTCACACAATGCGGTCTCCTCGGTCTCCGTGAGCGTCTGGCGCGCCATCAACGTCGGCAACAGGCCCGTAACGATGACCGCACGCAGATTGTCGCTGAACGTCGCTCGGAAATAATCGACCAATCGAACAACTCCGCCATCGGTGTGTTCGCGCTGCTGAAGCGATTGAACGAACAGCAGTGCTCGAATCTCACGCACAGCCGCCGTTGCACGTGCCACCGAGAGTTCGTTCGACACACCCTCGACGGAACCGAACGACTTCAGGCGAAACATCTTCAGCACCACATGTTTCTGATCGACCTTGCGCACGCCTTCGAACACGACGCTGTACTGACCCGACCCGAACATCTGCAAACTTCCGTCCACGTAACGATCGTAGACGTCTGCGGGCGTGCCGTTTGCATCGACCAACAACCGCCAGTGTTCGGGCAGCATGCGATCGAACGACTGACGCCACAACTCATCTGTCTCGCCTTCGTTGGCGATTGTGCGCAAGGCACCGGTGTGCACTTTCCAGACGCTCATCGAGTTCGTTGTGTGTTGGCGCGCATCTACGGTGCATCTATTCTCTGCGAAGTGAAAATTGGCGCCCCTCGCAAAACGAACGCAGAAGAAAAAGTGGATGACTCGCAAACGTTCACGCAAACAAGCGCAGTTGAAGGATGATTCGCCGCCTGAGCCGTTGGTCAGCGCTCGTTCCGCGCTCTCGTTTGGCGGTGCATCTCCTTCGCCGAGAGACACGGTAGCGGCTTCGTTCAAACTACACGCAGATCAAGCCACACGCCTTCTCGATGCAACAGGCGACCTGCGAGATCTGACGCAGTTGGTGAAACTGTCTGCGAGACCGCCGAAGGGCCAGAGCCTTGCCGAACTCATTGTGCAGCAAAGCGCGCATTTCGGCTCCGACGTTGCCGAATTCTACGCATTCCTGATTCCGCAGATGAGAACCGAGATCGCCAACGACGGCATCAACATCGGACCGTGGCTCAAGAAGATGCACAAGACCGTCTACTTTCCTCAGTGGACGGACGACTTGCCGGCGGCAGAGGAGGCTCAGTTGCATGAGTGCGCCAGTTGCAGTTGCCAACACGAGGCCGAGTTCTACCAGTTCTTGTTCGAGACGTTCACCGTCACGCCAAGTTTGAGCTGGACAGTCGATGAGTTCTGCTTGGCCGTGCGGGACCACAAGACGGCGGTGGCATTCAGCGCCGAGCGGCTCGAGGAGGCTGCGCATCGATTGTTGTCGCTGTTGCGCAGCAATTCGTTCTGGCGACGCGGGAAGAAACAAAAATTAAACCAGGAGTGAATTGCGCCGAGAATGAGTGAAGTTTTCGAGTCGAACGACACATCGATGCAGATAGATGAATACGCACACGAGCACGGCGATTCGGAGCTGCGGACGAGCCAACGAGCACTGTTCTCGTTCGCGCTGCGTTGGCACAAAGCGAGTCGTGGTTCGCCTGGCCAGACTTCGGCGCGTCAACGCCTCTCCTACGAAGCACTAGAGGCGTGGCGTGACGAGAATCGCAAAACAGTGCTCAATTCACGCTCGTGTGTCTACTTCCGTGCAGCGCCGCCGCGTGTGGTGTTGTTTCAGTGCACCGACTCGTTGGAGCGTTGCGTGCGCGCTCTGCGCCGACTCAGCGATCAGAGTGCAGCCACTTTCGTGCTGAATCAACTCTGCGATGCGCTGCGATTCATCGTCGAGAGCGAGGTGTGCGCAAAAGGCGAGTTGGCCATCACACGCTACTTCGACGAGTTCACGCGCCAACTGGTCGAGAACGTCGAGGAGTCGGAGCGCGGCGTACTGCGTGCAGCGATCGCCAACATAGCACACGAGACGCGCCTCTTTCACCCATCGGCGGTCGAGAGCCATCGATTGTGGCTCGTGCGCGAACTGGCCGACATGGAAGCCGAACCGGTGCGCTTCCGCGTGCGTTGTGCCGCAACGATAGCCAACGACGAACTGACGCTAGAGGAGCGGCTGTTCCTCACCGAACTGCCTAATGCCGAGCAGTCTATGCCACTCGCGCACTGGCAATCACGGAGCTCATCGATGTCTGGCGAGGCGCTCGATCTGCGTCGTTCGATGACGAATTCGGCGGCGTCGAGCGAAGCAGTGCTGGCGAACAGCATTATCGTGTCGTTTCGCATCGTAGCCGGCTCGCGCACACTGGCGCAAGTGTTCACCGAAACATTCAAACAACGTAGCACCACTGTGAAACGAGGCGTGGCGTACTTGCGCGTAGGTGATGCGCTCGCTCTCAGCACGGCATTGCTGCGCTCCTACCTGAGAACACACGCCATCTCTGAGGCCAGCGCACAACCTGCACCCAACGATTCACCCGAAGCAATGCTGATCGGCTCAATGCCGGTGGCGAAGGACTTCTACGACGAGAGTGGTGCGCGGCGGCACGAACTCGACGACATGTCCGTGTCGGGCGACATGTTCGACAAATTCGGAAGCAACGCCATTGCACCAGAACAACTGGAGGCGTTCATGAAAGCGCAGCCGACCGCCAATGCACCGATACTGCCCATTCCTGAGCCACATCTGTTCGACGAGGCGATGTACTACTCATTGATGCGGCTGCGCGCCGATATACAGAGAACCACTCGAACGCCCTACACACTACACTCGAACAGGCACGGTTCGGTGCAGATAGACAAACGCGCACTCGACGGAGCATTGCGAATCGTCACTGCAGCGCCGGTGGAGGTGTTCGACGAACTCACGCAACACGATCGACTCTTGGAAGCCGTCAATGCCGCGCGCGCCAACGGACAAGGCGGCGCATCGTTGGTCGACATTGAAGACCTGGTGGGAAACGCAGCCGCCAATCGTGCACTGCCGCTCTGTGTTCTCAATCTGATCGAGCGCCCGACCTACCCGAATCACTTCGAGCGCCTCTGGCTCTCGCAGACGCTTGCTTCGTTCAAGGCGCCTGCGCTGCACACCACTGCCATAGCGCGCTCGTTGATGCGTCGTTCGACACCGACTATGATCCAGGAGCATTTCAAGGAGTTGTGTGGCTTCTCCGAGAGTACACTGGAGAAGGGACATCAAAATGCAGCGATGTTTGTCGCGCGCAAGAAGAACTCGGTGGGCGAATTGACACCCGAAGAAGCGTCGGAGGCTCTTGCCAAAACGACGTGCGCCAAATCGTGCAGCACCAACTATCAGTTCGGAGACATGACTGGCCTGCGTCGGTGTCCATTCTCATGGTCGGGAGACCCACAACGACTCGACGCATTGCTGCTGCGTTCAGGCGTAGCCGACGCCGAAGAACGCACGCGGATCATCGAAATGGGCGGCGGAAAGCCACAGTGCATGGCACAACTCAAAGCTTCGCGCCTACCACCGCCAAACGGAATGGAGGCGGTGCCAGTCCTCCGCACGGAGACCGAAGATATCGTGATCGACCACCCGTTTCACTATTTTCACTTGGCGGCCGATCATCTGCAACGATCGAGAGCGATACATTGAAATTGAACATTTATGCGACGAGATTCGCCCGCCCGCACCGGTCGTGAAGAAGCATGAATTGATCATGGGAAGTGGATTGTTTAAAGATACTCTTCTAGACGCATTCCTCCTCCTTCGCATTGTTGCACGCGCGCCACGATCACAAACGGTGCAAAGTGCGCCTTCCTTCTCTGCAGACGCCGCAGGGCGTCGCGGCGAGCCGCTTGCGGGTGTGCGAATTGTGTCATGCGCGAAATCGACGACTCGGCTGTTTGAATGCGTGCGCTGTACACCTCGTTGGCGAGTCGTTCGATGTTGAAGCGCGCCGCCATGCGTTCGTACACCTCTGCGACGCTCAACCGAAACGCCTTCGCCGTGCCAGGGATGTCGACAACCAATACCATGCGCAATTGCAGCGGACTGTGCACCACGATAATGCCGTTGCGTTTGTCAGCGTTGGTGGCTAGGCGCACGAAATCCTGTGTCGAGCGGCGTTTCGAGATCGCCAACAACGTCCAGAAGATGGCGGGCACAGCGATGTACGGTCGTTCGAGCAGCTCGTGCACATCGACGCAGTGATCGATCGCCGTGCATCCGTGGCGCAGGTTCAGCCGCACCAGGTCGTCGTTGCGCACCGTGGGCATGAGATGCAACTCGGCGCACTGCACACACTTGGTGGGTGGATCGCGTGCAAAGTCGTAGCCGCTCGAGTTCGTTGCCGTATTGACGTACGCGTACGGGTGGAACGAACACGAGAGAGTACCGGTGTAGCCGCCGTTGAACAGTTCGCCGCATAGAACGCACCGGAACGCCAGCGACAGTTCGCGTTCAAATGCAATAAACGCGTCTGTGTACTGACTCGAGACGGTGAGCGTCCGCGCCGAAACACTAAACGCAAGCGCTTTCTCTGGCGATGTCAAATCGCCAACGTTTGCTTCTATCGGAATCTGAGGAGTCACGGGAGCCGTCGTCGTCGAACTACAGTGTCGAAATCGGAGATAATCCGAGCGGCGTTGCTCTATGCCGAGCAAGTAGCGCGACTTTCGTGCGTACGGCACCTGCGTCTGTACTCGCGCCAGTTCGTACGGCGCGTACATCACCTCTCCCAGCGGACCGAAGCGCGATGGACGAGCAACGGCGGAGTTTGTTCGTTGTCGATACATCGAAAAAGCGTGCACTCCCACCGCCCACGCAACCAAACTGGCAACAAAAAGCAGCCGACGACGATGTAATCGATCTAACTGGCAATGCGATCGAAGATATTCAAGAGCCGACTGCAGCGGCACCGAAGAAGAAACGAGCGAAGCGACAACCGTTGCAAATACTTCCAACGACGCCTTTGCCAAAGAAGGCGAAGAGAGCAACGTTGGCACGCAGTGGCACGACGCAAGACGATGACGAAGACAGTGATTTCGATCGAATACCACCGACACAACCTCAACAGCCACCACCACCACCAATCACAGTACCCATACCGAAGCGCAATCTAAACGATTGGCCCGGAATCGCTGAGATGGTACGAGTGACCGGCATCAACAGCGTCACGAGCGTCGACCCTGGAACGGTGAACTGTGCCATTATGCGCATGGAGTTTGGCGCCTGTACGCGCATCACGCACGCGAAAGTGCTGAACATGGACGACCTGTGCAAGGACTATGAAGCATCGGCGCCTTTGGTGCACCTGAATGGCGGCGGTACCACAGAGCGGCGTCTGTTCGCCTATGAGCGATTCGTCATGGCCGAACTGAAGCCTGGTGGTTGCTTCCACAGCGATATGCTTCTCGTCGAAGACCAGAGTTTCGATCGAAACATGGCACGCGTTGAGGCGGTGACGCTGGCACTCTTCAACTCGCACAGGCCAATGGTTCGCCTCAACGAGCACTGTGAATTCGCACCCGGACACGCCATCACCGGTCGGTCAGTCAAGGCGGCCTACCGTCCGTTCTTTCCGAAGCTGGATGGCACAGTGATGAGCGAGGCGGAGGCGGCACGCGAGTCTCGCACCGACAACAACACTGCACACGGCGTCGGTCAGGCGCACGGCTCCAACGACGGCAAGCAACGCGCGCTCAACAAGAAGAACGCCGTCAAGTACGGTGCGCTCATCTGCACGCAGAAGCGAATGTTGGAGATTGTGCCGAATCTCACATCGCGTGATCGCGAGCGGCTGAGCAAGGGGCAGCAGCACGACCTGTACGATTGCTTATTCTTCTGCACCTACTTCGCGTCGTCGGTGCTCTTCTACGTCTACAAACTACGCCGCGACAAAGCAGACGCCAAGCAGCTGGGCGCACTGGATAAGGCTCCTCAACGACCGCGCAATCGATGGCAGGAGATCGTTGAGATCTGTCACGATCTTGGTACACCGCTGGTCAATGTTGAGACGTTGCTCGACGTTCTTCAAGGACAACTGTTGTTGGCAGCACTCGAACCGGTCGTCCCTATCGAAAAGAAGTGAAACAACCGAGCGAGCGAGTGTGTTTGTGTCGATTTAATTGATAACAACAACCGGTCGCATGGTTAGACCACGATGCACCGTTTGCACTGCAGACGGGCACACAGAGCGCGTGAGTTCCGAATGGTCGTTTATCCAGTAGCTGTAGTAGGAGAAAAGACCAAAGTCGATCGTGTGCACCAAGTCGATCCACTTGTCTCCCTTGCGTTGTTTGTCAATTATGATTGGTGCTTGATTTCGAAACACCAACCAAGCTGTCAACGAACTTCCGAGTAGAAAAGCCACCGTCTCGTTCATTCGGTTGTGAATTTGATTCGCGCGGCGGTGGCGACAGAGGATTCACACCTCCTTCAATTCTCTGAGCACTGGTTTCACGCGAGTCGCGGCCACGTTCTCGTCCCACTGATCTTGGTACCAATCGCCGTGTTGCTTCGACTCGTAGAAATGTGTGAACGTTGACCAGAGCACCGGAATCGCATAGAGCCACGGAATGTACATGCCTGTTAGGTGGCACGACTCACACTCGCCACAGCAGAGCATCACACTGATCCACGCCAATGCCGCAGCACAGAACAACGTCGCTCGCAGTGGTACAGTGAACGGAGCCGGTGCCTGCTCGTCTTCTCTTTCGCGAGCCCACCGATAACCATCGTACGCGAACAGTGGAGTCAAAACGAACAACACCAGGCCATTGCCAAGCAGAGAGTACAAACACGGTTTCATTTTTTCGTTTCACCGCTCTTTTCGTTCGCGGAGGAAAACTGGGATCCGTGTCACGTCGATGTTCTCCTGCCAGCTATCGGCGTACCACCTCTCAAGCTTTCGGGACCAATGGAAGTACGAGCTCGCCACGATGGGGAAGGTGACGTTGAACACCATCGAAGACAGCACACCCAACGATTGGCACAGTTCACAGTCGATACACGAGAGCCAACAAATCACTACCGCAGATAGAGTTGCAACGCCATACAGACGAGGTAGCGTAATGTCAACACCCCGTTCCAGTGTGTACCAAACTCTATTGCGAATGGGCCTCCATCTGTCGTAGGCAGTTACCGACAACAACGAGACGATGGTGATGCTCCAATAGCTGCAGCTGGCAAAGCAAATTTGTTCGTTCATTTTTCTTCTTCCAAGTTTGAGGGTGAATTGCTCACGAACGTTGTTGCGGCCACTGTCGAGTGAACAGCAGGTTCGCCTTGAACGTTTGTCCGTTGGCAGCGCTGCTCATCTCAAACGCCTGCGCTTGTTTGAGGAAGCGTGCATCGAATGCCTCTCCACTCAATCCACTCGATGGACTACCACCGTCGAGTTGCTGGTACCCAAGCGCCTTCATTGCGTCGCGGTAGCACTCGTAGGTCTCGACGGGTTGAGTGGTGTCGATTGGGATCGTCACTGTGCCAGGTAGTGTTTTCTGATTGGCGTCGAGTTTGCCCGTGATGTAGTGCACCAATGTCGACACAATGAACTTGCACAGACCACTGTTGGGGCGTCCACCACCGTTGGTTGGCACTTGAATACCCTGCAGTGTGACAGTGTTCTCCTTGTCATCGTAGACCGCACTGCCCACAGGCAAACCAGGATTGCTCGCACCACCACCGCTGCCTCCTCCTCCTTGTTGATTGGTTGGTGCCAAGAAGGCCTCCGATTGATATTGATCGTTCGAGCGTTCGTTGTTCACCATTGTCATCGAGTATTGTTGCTGCTCCATTTCGAAGTTGATTCGATCACGTTCCAGTGCATCACGTGTGAACTCGACGTTGGCAATCTCCCACAGTGCCAACGACGAGTAGAACAGCGGGAAGTAGAAGTAGAGGAACGGCGCGTATGCGCCCCAGAACAGCCCACGACCGAATCCGTACACACCGAAGCCACGATAACGCCCGTAGCCGTAGCCACGACCGAATCGAGGCCCGCCCCCGAACCCACGACCTCGTCCACCGCCGAAGCCACGTCCGCCACCGCCGTGTGGACCACCGAAGCGGCCACCACCACCTCCGCCGCCAAAACGACCTCCTCCGCCAGCACGGCCACCACCGAAGCGTCCGCCACCTCCACCGACGCGCCCTCCTCCACCGCCGAAATGGCCACCACCACCAAAGTGGCCACCACCAAAGCCACCTCCGCCACCACCAAATCGACCACCACCAAAGCCGCCGCCTCCACCACCAAAGTGGCCGCCACCTCCACCTCCACCACCGCCGCCGCGTTCGATGAGTTCAACGTGGTTCTGCCACTGACTCATGGGCTTGTTCACTATTTTCACCTTCTGTGTGCTGTGAAGTATCTGTTAACGATTCTAATGTTGATCTTCCATGCACAGTGTTCATTGATCCGTTCTTTCCAGTCGGCGCAACAATTCGTAGATAGTGTTGTCTTCTTTGTCTTCCAACGGCTTTCCATTGAAATGGTAATCGATGCTTTTATAGAACGCTGGTGGACACTCGTTGTTGTCGGAATTTGATGTTAGTGCATGGAATGTGGCCAGCGTCACCGACCGCGGCGCAGACGCCAGTTCCGCACTCGTTGATTGTTGTTGTTGGCGCCGACGAAACTCGGCCGGTTGTCGAATGAACCTGTACAGAACAACCTCACCAGACGGAACGTCGTAGGCCGGTGCTCGTATCAACGCCGTGCTGCGCAACGAGATGAAATCCGGCAGTTTGTGATCAAAATAGACTAGTGTTGTTTGTGCGCCGAGGTGTATGAGCTCCGTTGCTGCCGATCGCCGTGTTGCTTTCAGGAACTCCTTGAACTGCGCCTCCTTGGTTCTGTACTCTTCATCCTGACCCGGGTAGTATTCGAAATCGTCGTTAATGCCAATGGTCGACTCCATTAGTGTGAAGATGCGAATGAGTCGTGTAGGCCACATAGCGGCGCTGTAGCCTTGGCGAGCGATGTACCGCTGCCCGTGAGAGGTCGCCGCAGAAACCAGCATCATCAACTTGACGCGACGATTGGTCGAAGAGAGAAAGTTGGCGAAATCGTTGTAGCCGAAGCTGACTATTGCCTGAGTGCCACTGAACAGGCCGTCGTCGACGTAGACAACAAGCAGGCTGCGCTGTGCTTCTGCCTCTTCGCTCACGCGCGATTCCTTCCAGCTGAAGATAATGCGCGTGACGTAGTCACGCAGCACTGGCCACACCAGGAGTGCACACCAGAAATTGCTCTTGTGCGTGGTTCCGCTAACGAGCAGGACGATACGTCTGTGTTCGCGTTGACACAGCGCCACAGCCTCGCGCGCCCCACCGAGCAGCGTCTCGTAGAACTGCGTGAATCCGATGTGTTGCACGCCGAGTGCCACCGCCGTGCTCGCCTGCGCAGCTATTGTATCTCCGCTTGCAGACACTGCCGCTTGCCACGCTTGCAGCTCGGTTTGATCGATTGGGAACGACTGTGTCATGAGCAGCCGATCCTTGTTCTCCTCGTACAGTCTGTTGAATACGACCACACTGGGAGTGATCTCAGCGGGCGGCATAGAGAACAGAAGCTGCAGCGGCGTCGACTCTCGTTCTCTGTCGTGAACGTTCCACGTGCTCATTGCAAACCTGCGAACAACTCGCTCCACAATGATGGTGAATCTTCGCTTTAATATCTTCGTCTTCATTCAGCTCGTCTCACGTACGAATAGTACGCGAACTTGCTCTCGCCAGGCTGAGGATCCTTGCGCGCGAACACCATAATCGCAGTTGGTGATTCGGCGTTGTGCAGCGCGATCGCTTCGAATTGTTTCTGCGTATCTTCGAAGCGCGAGATCGACAGTGGCAACGGCACCTCGGTGAGTTGATAGAGACGCGGATTCTCGATGCGATGTTCGCGAGGCCAGCCGTACCACTCGGTGTCAGTGGACGAGTCGCCATGTTTCATGCCTTCTACATGTTCGTAGTAGCCCTGGCCAACAGATTCCGCGACGAGTAAGTCGAACGCACTCGCCAGCAAGTTGAGTCCCTTCATCGAGAGCTTCTTGCCATCGTCGATCGGCGTCTCGAACTTGTACTTGTAGCCAACCTCGCCCTCGGCGTTTCGTGGCGGATCGCGACTGTACTCGCGCGCTCCTCCGCCGTAGTCTCTGCCATTGTCATCGAGACGGTACTTGTGCGCATACGCCGCCGTTGGAGTGATTGAACCACGCGTGTTGAGTTCGGCGAGACGCTCCATTGTCTCCGTTACAGTGCTAATTCCCACGCTATCGACTGTCGTTCGATCGATAGACGAGTACACCGATTCGGTGTTGGGCAGCATCGCCAGGAACTGCTGCGTCGTTACTTTGGGCGACACTCGGGTGTGCTTTTGCCAACGACTCATTGTGCACGTGCTTCTTCGAACCGGGGCGAACGAATTCAACATGCTAGTTCTCCACTTTAATGTTTATCGTTGAATCGCAGCAGAGGAGTTGCGTCACTGTGCTCAACTGGTGCACGCCGAACGAGCCCGTGCATTTATCCTTTGCGGCGACGGCCAGCGCTTTCAGCACACGAATCTGCGCACACAATTCGGAGCGATCCTGCAAATCGATGCGCAGACTCTGTACGTTCAGTGTGCGCGGTGCATCATCACGCGTCAGCCTGCCTTTGCGCAGTAGCACCGAGAGACTATTGAACGGCTTGGCATGCGACAACGACAAGCACGCTCCATCGGCTACCACCAAACTCGTCTCTCCGAGATGATTGAACGGGAACTCGGCATCGGTGCCCACCCAAAGATGCTCGCCGTTCACAAGCAGATAGTCTACACCACCGCCCGATCGCTCCTCGTCACTCAACGCACCGATGACCGTGAATTTTGCCGAGAATGGTGTTGAACCACTGTGCTTGACTAGTAGGTCGCGCGTCAGTTCGTCGTTCACTCTAATAAACAGTGTGCGATCGCAGCTCGGTCGTTCGATCACTCCGCGCGTTCCTTGCAAACCGAGCACACGACCATCGGCGGCAAACCGTACCATGCCACTGCCTTGAATAATAATACTCGTCGTTGTTGGTTCTAGGGTGGCCATTTTATAGGTTCGTAACGAGCGAGCCACTTCAGGCTAGTTTTATTAATTCCTTCTCGTGTGCCTGCTCGAGTGTGCGCTTCTTCGCCAGTCGCTCGGTGTCGGGCGGCAACTGCTCGAGCGGTTCGACAGGCTCGACTGGGCCGAGTGCGAGGTGCGCGTAAAGCAACGCAAACACCTGCTGTGCGGTCGGTCGGAGCTTCCACTCGTTGTGCATCATGCGAGAGAGTAGCTCGTCGGTGTGTTGGTCGTGTGTGAGCGTGCGCGAAAACGTCGTCTTTTGCAGCGGTTTCAGATTGCCGTTCGCCAGTTGCGAAAACGTGACGCCGAGTGCGTACACGTCGCGCGAACAGTACTCGGAGAACACCTCCTCGTTGCTCCACTTCTCTGTGCGCTTGACCGGTCGCGGAGTGTACTCACGCGTGTGAACGTGACCGCACTCCTCGTACAGGGTGCACGCGCCGCCCAAATCGAGCACCACCGACTCGCACATTCTAGAATCTTCGGAGTTGAGCGCTGCGATGTTGTCCGGCTTCACGTCGTGATGCCACAGACCGGCGGCGTGCAACGAACGCAGACCGTCGGCCGCCGTCATCAGCATGCGTTGGAACGGCAGCAACGTGAATGGCGTTGGAGACGCGCGCGGTAGGTGCATCGCCACACGCACCGCGCCCGGTTCGAGCAGAGAACGCAGCGTTTCGGAGCTCACAAATCGCGTCAGAATGCACCGGTAGAACGGATTGTCGTCCCGCACCGCCTTGCGTGCGCCCAGCATCGGCACGTCGGAGAGCGAGAAGTACTTGAACTGAGCACGGAAGTGTCGTACGAAACACACGACGTGCGGATGTTTCGTGCAGTCGCTCTTGTCGATGTAGTGGAAGTACAGCGACGCCAGCGCCTCCTGGTGCGAGAAACGCTCCGCTTCGTGCGCCAGGTTGTAGAAGAGTTTCAGAGCGTACTGCTCGCCCTTTGGTGCGCCTATGAGCGAGACACGAAACACAATGCCGAACGAGCCGGCGCCGATCATCGTCACTGACGTGAACAGATCGTCGACGTCGAGTTTCTCCATGGGCCATTCATTGGCGTCTGCGAGCGCTCGTTTGTAGATATCAGCGTCGATCGGATTGGTATGCACACGCCAATTGCTGGCGGCGCTTCGAGTTTCGACGTGGTGGTGTTCCTGTTTCGACATGTCCAATGATGTTCTTGACCAATGGAGAGCAGGTCGCCGGGCTCGTGTTCATTTACAGCACAAGTCGCTCGGTTGTGCGAGTGACTGCACACCACAGAAATTTGCACTCGTTGCTGACGTGGCACACACCCACATCCACCCGTTCACGCGACGCGTTTCAACTGAAAAGTCGAGAAGATTCAGTCCAACTCGCACACTATTCACTCAACAATGAACGACTCGTATTTGTGATAGTGTTTGTGTGCACGCCCACTCATGCAACTCTCTATCCTCGTTCTCCTGCTCACGCTCAGCGTGGGCGTCTCCGCGCAATGGTTGTGGTGGAAGGCATTCAACGGCAGCTTCCCGTGGCCAGCCCACGGTCCCAACGGTTGTAATCGCAACAGCACACCGGGCCACGCCGACGACGACGATGACAACAGTACGCCGCAATTGTGGCAGTTCCACAACTGGCTGAACGGTTCGCTACCGATCGACCAATGTCCCGACGACACTGGCCCACCAAACGATGAGTTCCTGCCGCCGTTGGACTGTCCGTACGTGGCGTGCAAACGCATTCCGTACTGGGGCGCCACTCGCCCGTGCAATCAGCATCAGATCGCCGGACGAGTCAACGGCACGAAATGTCTGTTCTATTCGTTGCAACTCGATGGCACAACTACGTCGGTGCTGTGTGGCACCAGTCCATTCTACTCGGGACAGAACTGCATGTGCACCGACCTCTCTGTTGCGCCACTCAACGTGTGTCGATGTACCTACGCACCGCGACTCAACACCACGGATCCGAACTGTGGAGGAGTGGACGAGTTTGGCGAGTGCATTAACATGGCTACCACACCTCTCTCGTTCCTCGATTGCTTGTCGCCGTGCAACACCACGTTGCCACCGCCCAACATCACAACAACTAGTTCTCACTCGACTCCATCGGCGACGACGCACACGACGACGCACACGACGACGAGCACGCGTTCGACGCTGCCAACAACCACAGTTGTACACACAACTGGACCGTCGACAACTACAAAGACACCACTCAACTGTCCAGTCATCGATGCACTATGCCCGGTATCCACAAACAACGGCGGACGAACGTGCTCCAGTGTCGGCGTGTGCGAAGACGGCTATTGTCATTTCGGAACCTCTGGCGGTGCGATTTGCGCTCACGACATTGTGCAGTGCTACGACAAGAAACGCTGGCCCACCAATGGTCACCAGTGCGTGTGCCCGACGTGTGTGTGTTCATCCGATGCAGCTGGGTTCAGCGCTCACAACTGCACCTCAATTGCGTCCACAACATCGACAACTACCACTGTGAAACCAACAACGACGTCGAGCACCACAGTGAAGCCAACAACAACAACAACGTCGACCACCACCGTGAAGCCAACAACAACGTCGACGAGCAGTAGCACCAGTAGTACCAGTGCCACACTTGTGCCAACGACGACGACAACAGCTCCTGCGACCACAACTACGGTGACTTGTGCAGCAAATACGTGCCCGTGTATCGATGGTTACACGACGCTCACTGCAACGTGTTCCGACAATACACCACCAGGCAACATTGACTACCTCTTGCAACAATGCGCATACTCGCAGCTGTTCGTCAATGGCACCATCATACTGGGTTCGGTTTGCTCGCAGAATACTACCTCTATGAGAGGGGAATGTCAATGTGCAAGTCAGTACGGAGTCGCATGCACGTGTTCGTACATGCCGATCGGCGTTCAAAATTACTATTACTACGTATGTGGATCGGACAACGGAGTATCGACGTGTGCAACGACGACATCGAAGTTGACGACTGCCACCACCACCAGCAGCAGCAGTGTGTCGAGTACATCGACAACGGCTCCGTCGACAAGCACCTCAACAACCTCAACCTCGAGTACTACGGTGAAACCAACGACGACCACCTCGACAACGTCGACGCCGACCACGACCACCGCCGCGACCACGCTAGCAAGTACGGTTAAACCGACGACTTCAACGTCTACCTCAACGTCTACATCAACGTCCACATCGACGATCAGTTCGACATCAAGTCCAACGACCTCGACGACAACCTCGACAACATTGACGCCAACAACTACCACCTCGACAACGTTGACGCCAACAACGACCGCCACCTCGACCACGCTAGCAAGTACGGTCAAACCGACGACTTCGACTTCAACGTCTACTTCAACGTCCACTTCGACGATCAGTTCGACATCGCGTCCAACGACCTCGACGACCACGAGTTCGCCGTCGACAGCGACGACGTCGACGTCGACGAGCACACTGCAGTTAACACCTGCGCCAACAACGTCTACGTCGACGACGACGATTCCCACGACGACAACTTCGACGTCGACGTCGACAGCCACTGCACCAGGCACCACCACTACGACGACTACTCTACCTGTGACCACGACCACTGTGGCAACAACCACGACAGGAACGATCACTTGTGGAGTCAACGTATGCGACGACGGTGATGCGTGCACGGTGGAATCGTGCGGCGCGAACAACGCGTGCGTGAGCACCATGATCACCAACTGTTGCACGTGCAAAATCGACTGCCCAACGGCGAACGACTGCTTCACGTACGCTTGTTTGGCGGACTCGGAGCCAGTGTCGTGCAACTCGACGGCGGTTGGCACTTGCGTTGCAACAGCTACTGGCCGCTGTCCGACGACGACTTCGACAGCAGGTTAGATTGCTTGTTTATTTCTGTTTGTCTCTTCTGTATGTTTGCGCACGTCGGTGTGGGTTGTCGTTGAACGCTTGCACTGTCGCGCATGTTGGCTTGCGCTTCTTCGCCGCTGCTGTTCGTGTGCTTCGCGCTGTTGGCGCGTTCCGTTGGCGCTCAAACAACAACAAACTCACCTTCCTCGTCCTCAGTGGTGACGAGTTCGACACTGCCGGTGTCAACAACGACGACGACCGCACTCACCACGGTCGCAGGCAAACGGTGCATCGGGACGACACAAGCGTGCGAGTGCATTCCAGGCTACACACTCAGTGGTGGTACATCAACGTGTTCGACGATCACGAACCCCGGTTTCGTGTTCGGAAAC
>Ga0182030_10010739_pt1 | contig 18545 bp, 19 predicted proteins | sample 812S3MmetaG_FD_121299 | JGI IMG/M metagenome (GOLD analysis project Ga0182030, IMG submission 121299) | Permafrost microbial communities from Stordalen Mire, Sweden - 812S3M metaG (Illumina Assembly) | ecosystem: Environmental > Terrestrial > Soil > Wetlands > Permafrost | place: Sweden...
CAGGCGGGTCATCTCGTCCGCCGTTTCGTCGGAATAGTTCATCGCCAGTTCGTTGTAGCGGTCGAGGATCGCCTGCTTGTCCTTGACGCCGAGCATGACGTTGCCGCGCACGCCGAGATCGGGATCGAGATGCGGCTCCTGCGGCAGGTAACCGACCCGCGCGCCTTCGGCGAGGAAGCCGTCGCCGGTGAACTCCAGGTCCAGGCCGGCCATGATGCGCAGCAGCGTCGACTTGCCCGAGCCGTTGACGCCGAGCACGCCGATCTTGGCGTCCGGGTAGAACGACAAGTTGATGTTTTCGAGCACCTTCTTGCCGCCGGGCCACGTCTTGTTGAGGCCCCGCATGTGATAGATGAACTGGCGGCCGGCCATGGGCGGAACGTCCTTCAACGAGGGGAAAAGCGGGCGCCTCCCGTAGCAGGGGCTCGGCGGCGAGACAAGCTCAAGGCCAGGAAAGCTGGCTCTTCGGCAGGCGGCCGCTCGGATCGAAGACGGCCACGCGATGCGGCCGGCGGTCGCTCCAGTCCCATAAAACGAGGTTGACGTCGTCGCTTGTCGCATTGCGCACGTAGCTTGGCGCAAGAATACCCGCCGCTCCGCCGGCGATCAGCCGCTCGGCGAGACGCCACGAAGCGGGCGAGTGGCCGGCGGCGGCCTCGGCGAACCACGGGCAATCCATTTCCCCAGAGTCGACCCCGGCCGCCGCGCGCGTCGGCGCCGTGCGCAAATCGACAATGTCTTCGCAGTCGATCTCGTAGGTGCAGAGCACGCACGGCTCGAATTTGCGCGCAAAACCCTGGCTGGATTCCTTGATCGCCGTGATCGGGTCGAGTGCGAGGTAGAGCGCGGCGACGCTCTTCGGATTGAAGCGCCCGCCGTGGACGGCGGCGCCGCCGCCCGACAGCGGCTTGAACGACCAGCGGGGGTTGTGGGCGCGATACGTCGCCCCCTGGAACCTCACGCAAACCCGCCCAGGGCGATCGAATCGAGATAGTCGCGCAGCGCCGCGGCTTGACCGGACTTGACCAGCGACTCGGCGGTGCGGTCGCCGAAGGCGGGGATCGGCTCGCCGCGATACCAGGCGACGGCCTGCGCGCGTCCGCCTGCCCAGCCGGCGACCCGCGTCAGGATCTCGGCCATCTCGGCAAGGCGCGTCAGGGTTTTCGTCGCGCCGGCGCGACGCGTCTTGTACAGCGCTTCCGGCCTGAGTCCGACGGATTCAGCGAGCTGTTTCTTCGACAGGCCGAGTTCCAGCACGAAGCTCCATGGCGGCGCCGCCTTTTCGTGACGGACAGGCGCGCGCTTTCGCGGCGGCTTGGCCTTCGCCGGCGCTTTCCTGGGGGCGCCTGACGGCATTGCCCGCTCCTTTGCCCTAGTTCTAGGGCATATTATGGGGTCTCACGGCCGGCAGCGCAAGCGCGGAGCCGCGCGCGACGGCCGGGGCGTTGTGCATTGGAATGGAACATTCAAGCGCTCCGCGCGTCATGCCCGCGAACGTAGAGCGGCGCAGCGGGAATACGGACGCCCGCTTTCGCGAGCATGGCGCCGATCTTGGCTCAACGAAAATTGAGAGCGCTCTACAATAGGGACGCCAGGCGTCGAACGCCTTCCGTGATCGCCGCCGGCTCCGGCAACGAAAACGACAATCGGATCGTGTTCGCGCCGCTGCCGTCGTGAAAGAACGCGCCGCCGGGCACGAAGGCGACCTTGACCTCTCGAACCGCCCGTTCGAGCAGTTCCGCGCCGGACACGCTCTCGGGCAACGTCGCCCAAACGAACAGCCCGCCTTCCGGCCGGGTCCAGCGCACCGACTTCGGCATATACGCCGCGAGCGCGGCCAGCATGGCGTCGCGCTTGGCGCGGTAGCTCTTGATCGCCGCCTCGATCAGCGCCTCGTGCCGCGTTTCCGCCAATCGCTGCATCACCATCTGATTGATGACGGAGACGTTGAGGTCGCTCGCCTGCTTGACGAGCACGAAGCGGCGGATCAACGCGCGCGAGGCGCAAACCCAACCGACGCGCAGGCCCGGCGCAATCGTCTTGGAGAATGTGCCGAAATAGACGACGCGCGAGGCGTCGAGCGAGCCGACCCGGGCGACGTCGAGCGCCTGAATCGACGGCACATTCGCGCCTTCGAAGCGCAGCGCGTGATAGGCGGTGTCTTCGAGAATGGGAATGTCGAGTTCGTCGGCGAGCGCGAGCAAGGCGCGGCGAGCCTCCGAGCTCAGGGTCTCGCCGGTGGGATTGGCGAAATCCGGCACCACATAGGCGAATTTCACCTGTCCGCCCGCCGCCGACGCCGCTTCGCGATAGGATTGCGGCGTGCGATTGCCATGCTCGGGCCGCAGCGTGTCGTAGCGCGGCTCGTAGGCCGAGAAGGCCTGCAAGGCGCCGAGATAGGTCGGGGCGGTGACGAGCGCGGTGTCGTTCGGGCTCAACAGCAGCTTGCCGGCGAAATCGAGCCCCTGCTGCGAGCCGGAGGTGACGACGATGTTCTCCTGGGTCGCCGGCACGCCGAGCTTGGCCATATGCGCGGCAATCCAGCGCGTCAGCGGCGGGTAGCCCTCGGAAACGGAATATTGCAGCGCGGCTGAAGCCGACGCCGGCGAGGCCAAAGCGTCGGCGTAGGCTTTGGCGGCCTCGCCGGCGGGAAAGAGCTTGGGATCGGGAATGCCGCCGGCGAACGAAATGACGCCGGGTTGATCGAGCAGCTTCAGCAGCTCGCGAATTTCCGAGGCTTTCATGCGTTCGGCGCGGCGCGCGTAACGCGGTTCCCACGATTCAGAATTCGACGGAGACAAGCGCACCCCCAGCCGAGAGCAGATAATAGGACAATAATGCTGCCGTAAATGCACCGTAGCGATCGGCCGATCGCGGCGAAAAGTCAACAGCCCGCATCGATCGACACATCAGACCCGGCCCATGGGGCTGCCCTGCCCTGGCGCGCCAACCTATTTCGGCGCGCCGACGAAACGCGCGGCCACGCTTTCGAGCGCCGAGCGCGCCTCGGCGCCGAGGCCGCCGAACAGCTGGTGCGCCAGGGTCTTGCGCTGCTGGGCGGCGATTTCGTAGAGCCGCGCCTCGCCGCGCGCGGCCAACAGGAACGCGTCGCTGGTCATCAGCGCGTCGACGAGGCCGAGGCCGAGCGCCTCGCTGGCCAGCCACACGTCGCCGTCGCCGACCTTGGCGATATCGAGGCCGGGCCGGCGCTCCTGGACGAAGCGCTTGAACGCCTCATGGGTCGCATCGAGCTTGCCGCGAAAATGCTCGCGCCCCTGCGGCGTGATCTCGCCCAGCACCGAGACGCTGCGCTTGTATTCGCCGGCGGTGATTTCCTCGTAGTCGATGTCGTTGCGTTTCAGCAGGCGATGGAGGTTCGGGATCTGCGCGACGACGCCGATCGACCCGACCAATGCGAACGGCGCCGCGACGATGCGGTCGGCGGCGCAGGCCATCAGATAGCCGCCGCTCGCCGCCACCTGATCGACGCAGGCGGTCACCTTCACCCCGCGATCGCGCAACCGCAGAATTTCGGCGGCGGCCAGGCCGTAGCCGGTGACCGTGCCGCCCGGGCTCTCGATCCGGATCGCGACTTCGTCGGTCCCCGGCCGCGCGACGGCGAGCGCCGCGTCGATCTCTTCGGCGAGGCGGCGCACCGCCCGCGCCCGCACGTCGCCCTTGAAGTCGAGGACGAAGATGCGCTTCTGCGCCGCGCGCTCGCCCGACTTCGCGGCCGCCTTGGCCTCGCGCCGGCGCGCCTTGGCGAGCCCCTTCAACGCCTTCTTGTCGAGGATTGCAGCGTTGATCGCCTCGGCCATCGCTTCGTAGCGCTGGTCGAGCGAGCGAACGGTGAGACGCGACCCTTCGCTCTCGCCGCCGCGCATCCGCCCGGCGATCAGCGCGACGACCGCAAACAAAGCGCCGAGCGCGGCGACGATCAGCGCCGCCTTGAGGGCGAATTCAGCGATGTCGAGCCAGAAAGCCATGAACGGGGTCTCCGCGGCGCGCATTCCACCCTGCGCGGGCGCGGCTGCTTAGCATTCCCGCGCCGCCCCGGCCACTCTGGCTGACCCGAGGCTTTCGCCCGCGGCGGTACGGATTCGAAGGCGGACGGCGGCGCTGCGATCGCCGTGGCGATAATCGCCCACAAGGCCCCATGCGAGGCTTGCTCCGCCCCTCCCCTCGTCGGAATTCAGGTCTGACGATTTCAGCCGCTTGGCCGTGCGGGCGGCAGACGGCGCGAGGCCGCATCGCGGCCTCGGAGTCGATCGTCAGATGACGTAGCTCTTGAGCGGCGGAAAGCCGTTGAAGCCGACGGAGGCGTAGGTCGTCGTATAGGCGCCGGTCCCTTCGATCAGCACCTTGGCGCCGATCTCGAGGCTCACCGGCAGCATGTACGGCTCTTTCTCGTAGAGCACGTCGACCGAGTCGCAGGTCGGCCCGGCGACCACGCAGGGCGACATGACGTCGTCGTCGTAATCGGTGCGGATCGGGTAGCGGATCATCTCGTCCATCGTCTCGGCGAGGCCGTTGAACTTGCCGATGTCGAGATAGACCCAGCGGCGCGGGTCCTCCTCCGACTTGCGCGAGATCAGCACGACTTCGGCCTCGATGATTCCGGCGTTGCCGACCATGCCGCGGCCCGGCTCGATGATCGTCTCCGGAATGCGGTTGCCGAAATGCTTGCGCAGCGCGCGGAAGATCGTCTGGCCGTAGGCGCGCACCCCGGGCACCGGCTTGAGATAGCGGGTCGGGAAGCCGCCGCCGAGGTTGAGCATCGACAATTGGATTCCGCGTTCGGCGAGTTCCTTGAACACCGCCGCCGAAGCCTTGAGCGCACCCTCCCAGGCGCGCGGATTGGGTTGCTGCGAGCCGACGTGGAACGACAGGCCGTGGGCGACCAGACCGAGCCGATGGGCGCGTTCGAGCACCGATACCGCCAACTCCGGCGTGCAGCCGAACTTGCGCGACAGCGGCCATTCGGCGCCGGCGCCGTCGCACAGGATACGGCAGAAGACCTTCGACCCTGGCGCAACGCGGGCGATCTTGTCGACTTCCGCATCGCTGTCGACGGCGAACAGGCGCACCCCGAGCGCGTGGGCGCGCGCAATGTCGCGCTCCTTCTTGATCGTGTTGCCGTAGCTGATGCGATCGGGCGACGCGCCGGCGGCGAGCGTCTGCTCGATCTCGGCGACCGAGGCGGCGTCGAAGCAGGAGCCGAGCCGCGCCAGCAGGTCGAGGATTTCCGGCGCCGGGTTCGCCTTGACCGCGTAGAACACCCGCGTGTCGGGCAGCGCCTTGGCGAAAGCGAGATAATTGTCGCGCACGACTTCGAGGTCGACGACCAGACGCGGCCCGTCGTCCCGGGTTCGCGCGAGGAACTGCTTGATGCGATCCGTCATGGCGGCGCCTCCGACGCGCGGCCGCAAGGCCGCCTGGCAAGAGCTTCAGGATCGTCGGCGATGCGCATGGCGGCCGCGCTGTGGAGACGCGAACCGCCGGCGTTGACCCGCCGCCGAGGCCGCTCGCCGCCCGCCCGACGCGGCCCGAAAGCCGCGCTCGGCGCGCGTCGCGCGACCGGATGCTGCGCCGTGGCTGCTTGAGCCTTACAGGCTGAGGGCCTGCGCCGCTTTCACAGCCATCGTTTGGAGGGGAGAAATCCCTTCCGCACGCCCGGCAAGATAGACAAGCCTCTTCGGTAAGCCGACCTTTGGAGGGCCAGCAGAGACCAAAAAAGCCCGGTCCGTCGTTGCTTCAAGTCGCGTCCCCCGTTGGGCGGGGTACGCCGGTTCGCCTCCGGCTGCCGGTCTTTATCCACGGGCGGTTAACTGGCCTCTTGTCCAGATCCCCGCCGACCGACACACGACCACAGGCACGTGCGTATTGGGCGGATCGTTATTTGTGCGAATCACCCTCAATTGCAAGCTGTTTTTTCGCCTGGCGGCGGCTTTTTGGGCAATGTCGCAAAAGAGTCATGAACGGCTTGGCGGCCGGCGGCGCGCGCCGCGTCGGCGAGCAACCGCCGCTGACCGGGCCGTGCGCCGCTGACGGCGACCAGCAAAAAACATCCCGTCTTCTCGCCGACCTCTCACCGACTATTTGTTGGAGCCGCTCAAATGCGCCATGTATAGATGGTGAATACACGCGCTTATTCCGCTCTTCGGGGTTGGATATATGGACAATATTGGCGTTTTCGTGGCTCATTAGAAAACTTCTAATCGGTCGCTGCTTGCTTGCAGCCTGGTTTCTTCTTCGCTATAGCATGGTCAGCGACAGCGGGCTTTGCCCCCGCCAGTTAGCGAGGACGGAATGTTCGACTGCGACGCCGCGCGCCGAAGCGCGCAGGAATTGCCTTCGGCCTGCAAGGCGGGCGAAGGCGGGGCCGATCCCCGAAAACCGTCTTTCAACCGGCCGCGCGCCGTCGCCGGCGCGCTGATCGCCGCGCCGCGCCGCGCGCCGTGACGGGCCTCCCATACGACGCGCCCCGCCCCACCCGAACGAGGAGAATCCCATGAACCGCGCGCCTGTCCTTCCGCTTCTCGCCCTGGCGACCGCGCTCGCCGCCGCCGCGCCGGCGCTCGCCGACGACGCGGCGACGGTGCAGATCACGCTCAAGGACCATAAGTTCGATCCGGCTGAGTCGACCGTTCCCGCCGGCAAGCCAATCGTGATCCAGCTCGCCAACCAGGATGCGACGCCGGCCGAGTTCGAAAGCAAGGAGCTCAGGGTCGAGAAGGTCGTCGCCGGCGGCGGCGCGATCACCGTCAAGGTGCGCGCCCTCAAGCCCGGCCGCTATCGTTTCTTCGACGATTACCACGAAGCGACCACCGAGGGCTTCCTGGTCGCCCAATAGTCGGAAGGAACGCCCATGCTCGGCGCGCTGATTATCGTTTTCCGCGAAGTGATCGAGGCCGGCATCATCGTCGGCATCGTGCTCGCCGTCACCAAGGGCATGCCCGGCAGCCGGCTGATGGCCGGCCTCGGCGTGCTGGCGGGAATCGTCGGCGCCGGCCTGGTGGCGGGCTTCGCCGGCGCCCTGGCCGAATCGCTGAACGGCGTCGGCCAGGAGCTGTTCAACGCTTCGATCCTCAGCCTCGCCGTCTGCATGCTCGCCTGGCACAACATCTGGATGGCGAGCCACGGACGCCAACTCGCCGGCGACGCGCGCAAGCTCGGCCAGGAGGTGCGCACCGGCGCGCGCTCGCTGGCCGCGCTGGCGATCGTCGTCGCCGTCGCGGTGATGCGCGAGGGCTCGGAAGTCGCGCTGTTTCTCTACGGGCTGGTCGCCGCCGGCGGGACGAGCTCAGACGATCTGTTGCTCGGCTCCGCGCTCGGCCTTGCCGCCGGCGTCTTTGTCAGCGCCGTCACCTATTTCGGCCTGGTGACGATCTCCGCCCGACGCCTGTTCGCCGTGACGACGGCGCTCATCACGTTCCTCGCCGCCGGCCTCGGCGCGCAAGCGGCGAACTTCTTCCAGCAGGCGGGCGTCGCTCCGTTCCTCAGCGACACCGCCTGGGACACCTCGGCCTATCTTTCCGACACCAGCCTCTTCGGCCGCGTGCTGCACACGCTGGTCGGCTATTCCGATCAGCCGTCGGTGCTGCAGGTGGTCGTCTATGTCGTCATATTGGCGGCGATCTTCACGCTGACCTGGGCGTTTGCGCCGCGCGGGGGCGCGCCGTCGGGTCAGGCGCCGGCGGCGCAGAACGGTTGAGGCTTGCGCGGCGACGATCGGCGCGGCAGGGTTCCTCGCCTCAACCGGGAGGATTTCGCATGGCCAAGCTCGCTCGCCCGCTCGCCGTCGCCTTTGCGCTCTGCTGCCTGGCGCCGCTGACGCTCGTCGCGACCGCTCCCGCCTCCGCCCAGGCGCAGCCGGCCGCTGAGTCGTTGAAGCAGATCGCGCTGACCGACACGCAGATCCAGGCCTATATCGCCGCCGCAGCCGACATCGACCCGCTGCTCGACAAGGCGCCGCAGGACGACAATGGCCAGTTCGACGCCAAATTCATCGGTCAGCTCGACGCCGCCGCCAAGAAGCACCAGTTCGCGTCGTTCGAGGAGTTCCAGGACGTCGCCGGAAACATCGGTCTGGTGATGGACGGCGTCGACCCGCAGACCAAAAAATATGTCGGCGCCGACGCGGTGCTGAAGCAGCAGATCGCCGAAGTGCAGGCGGACGCGAAGATGACCGCAGCCGACAAGAAGCAGGCGCTGACCGAACTCGACGAAGCGCTGAAGGCGATCGAGCCGGTGACGAACGCCGGCAACATCGAGCTCGTCATCAAGTATTACGACCAGCTCGCCGCCGCCCAGCCGTCGCAGGACTAGCCCGTCACGCCAGCTCCGCGACCGTGCGCAGCACGGCGCGGATTTGCGCGGCGAAATCGCGCTCGCCGGGCGCGTAGCGGCCCTCGATCGCCGCCGTGCCGATGGTGAAGCCGGCTGCGCCGCCGGCGACGGCGGCGCGCACGCGTTGCGACGCGTCGATTGAGCCGGCGACGATCACCGGCTTGGCGACCGCCGACGTCACCGCGCGGATCAGGTCGGCCGGGTCGACGGCGCTGCGATAGGCGAGCAGGTCGAGCCCGTCGACGCCGTCGAGCTCGGCGAGCGTGCGCGCGCTGGCGACGATCTCGTCGCGCTCGCCTTTGAGCGCGCTCGGGTGGCCGACGATCGCGCCCGGGAAAGGCGCGTAGCGAAGGCCGGAAGCTCTGGCGATTGGCGCGACCTCGTCGGCGCGCACGCCGCCGAGCAGCCAGTCGACGCCGAAATCCGCCGCAGCCGCCGCCGAAGCGAGCTCGCTGTCGCGGTCGAGCGACACGACCTCGAGGAACGAGGCGCCGCCGCCGGCGCGGATCGCCGTGGCCAGTTCGCGCAGCGCGGAGCGCGGCAGGCCGACGTCCTTGAAGCCGAGATTGACGACGCCGAGCGCGAGCGCCGCCTCGATATAGGCGCGCGCGTCGCTGAGCGTGACGTCGTCGCGCGTCGCCATGAAGATGAAACCGATGGTGAGCGCCATGCGCCGCTCCGCCCGAGTCCGGCGGTCGCTCGCGCGTCGGCGCGCGGCGCGGGCCGCCCTGAAGCCGAAATCGCGTCGGCGCCGCCGTCGCCGCTCGCTGCGCGCCCGTCGGGCGCGGCGTGAGGGCACCTTAGCACGGGCGCAGATTTCCAGAAGCCGCGGGACGAGCCTCGCCTCAGCTCATCAGCGGTCCCCACGACGGATCGGAGGCGTAGTCGGGGGTCGGCACTGGGAATTCGCCGTGGCCGAAAATGTCGGCCATGAAGATCTTCGGTCCCGACTCGCCGCCCGGATCGCGGAAGAACATCAGGAACAACCCGTTGGGCGCGAAAGTCGGGCCTTCGTTGAAATAGCCATCGGTGATGATGCGCTCGCCCGAGCCGTCTGTCTTCATCACGCCGATGCCGAACATTTCGTCCTTCTGGCGGGTGAAGGCGATGAGGTCGCCGCGCGGCGACCAGGCGGGAGTCGAGTAGCGCCCGTCGCCGAACGAGATGCGCCGCGCCGCGCCGCCGCCGGCGCTCATCACGTAGATCTGCTGCGTGCCGCCCCGGTCGGACTCGAAGGCGATCTGCTGGCCGTCGGGCGAATAGCTCGGCGAGGTGTCGATGCTGCTTCCATCGGTGAGCCGGGTCGTCGTGCGGCTCTTGAGGTCCAACGTGTAGAGGTTGGCGGACGAGCCCTCCGAAAGCGACAGGATCACCCGCTGGCCGTCGGGCGAGAAACGCGGCGCGAAGGTCATACCGGAAAAATTTCCGACCACTTCGCGCTGGCCGGTCTCGAGGTCGAGCAACGTCACGCGCGGCTCTTTATCGCGAAACGACATGTAGGCGACCATCTGCGCCGACGGCGAGAAGCGCGGCGTCACGACCAGAGAATCGCCGGTGGTCAGGTATTTGACGTTGGCGCCGTCCATGTCCATCACCGCTAGGCGCTTGCGGCGCTTTTCCTTCGAACCGGTCTCGTCGACGAACACCACCCGCGAGTCGAAGAATCCCTTCTCGCCGGTGACCCGGGTGAACACCGCGTCGGCGATGAGGTGGCCGACCCGGCGCACGTTGGCGGCGTCGGTCGTGTACTGCTGGCCGGCGACCTGGGCGCCCGTCGCCATGTCCCACAGACGAAACTGGGCGGCGATCTTCTCGCCGGCGGCCATGACCCGGCCGGTCAGCACGAACTGCGCATTGACCGTCTTCCACGCGTCGAGGTTCGGCCGCGCGTCGGGGTTGGCCACCGCCTCGGGAAACGTGGTCGGATTGATCGGCGAGAGGAAGATCGAATGGGCGAAATCATTGGTCGTCACCGCGCCGATCTTGGCGTCGTCGCCGGCGAACGGGGTCACCGCGATGCTGACCGGCGTGAAATTCGCGCCCGCCCGCACATAGACGTCGCCGGCGGCGAAAGCGGGTCTGAGCGCCAGCGCGAGCGGCGTCGCGGCGGCGCCGGCGATGAGCGAACGGCGAGTGAGGAGAAAAGAGCGGTTCATTGGCGTCGGTCTCTTGCAGCGGTTTCGAGAAGCGCGAACGACCGGCCAAGCCCATAGCCGGCCGATCTGGCGACGATGTGAAGGATCGGGCGTTCCGTCATCCCATTGCGTTCTCGGGATCGAAGTGAATGGTCTTGGAGCGCCACTGCTGGAAATAAGGCGCGAACTCGGGCGGAACGCGCAGCGGATTGCACTTCAGCACCGCGCGCAGCGCGCTTTCGGCGTGGGCGCGCCATGCCGGGTCGGACGGCGGATTGACCAGCTGCGGCGCGGCGGCGAGCGATCCGTCGGGATTGAACTCGACCGTCACCTCGGCGACGTAACGCTCGCCCTCCGGCAGAGTCGGCGGCGGCGCCCAGCAACTGTCGTAGGCGTCCTTCAACCAGCCGTCGATCGCGGCGGCGAGCGACGGCGACAGGCGCTCGGCGTGGGCGTCGGGCAGGCCGAGCGCCGTCGCGCCGGTCGGCGCCGGATCGGCGCTCGCCTTGGTCTGGTTGATGAACTTGGCGATCGCGTTGCGGTCGAAGTTCGGCTTCGCTGGCTTGACGAGATCCTCCTTGTCCTTCTCGAGGATCTTGGCGAGCGGATCGACCTTCGGCTTGGGCGGCGGCGTCTCCCTGGGCCGCACTGGCGTCGCCGGCGTCGGCGTCGGAGCCTCCTCGGCGGTCGGCTTGGGCGGCGGGGCCGGCGGCGGCGGCTCGTCGGGCTTGGCCTGCGGCGGCGGCGGCGACGGAGGCGGAGGCGGCGCGTCGGCGGTCTTGAGATCGGGCGGCGGGGGCGGCGGAGGCGGCGGCGTCGGAGCCGGCGGCGGCTCGACGGCCGCCTGGCGCTGTGGCGGCGCGGGCGGCGGCTCCTTCATCGGCTTGGCGTCGCGCTCGCCCTTCATGATCTCGTTGAACTGGTTCTGGGTGACAGCTTCGACTGGAATGGAATCGCCGGCGTCCTCGACGCTCGGCGCGAACGCGAAGCCGAAAATGAGGAACCCCAGCAGCGCCGCGTGCATCGCGGCGGAGGCGTAGAGTCCGGCTTTAGTCGGCTGGTCGCTCACGCCGGAAACCGCCTAGGGCTTGCTGTCGGGCTCGGTGACCAGAGCGACCTTCTTGAAGCCGGCCGCGGTCACCGCGCCCATGATCTGGGCGACGCGCCCGTAGGTAACCACCTTCGAGGCGCGCAGGTAGATGCGCTGGTCGGTCGAACCGCCCGAAACATCCAGCAGCTTGGCGGTCAGATCGCTGTCGGCGATCGGCTGATCCATCAGAAACAATTGCCCCTGGTCGTTGAGACTGATCGCGATCGGCTTCTGGTCGACGTTGAGCGCGCTCGCCTTGGCCTGCGGCAGGTCGACCGAGACGCCGCTGGTCAGCAGCGGCGCGGCGACCATGAAGATGATGAGCAGCACCAGCATGACGTCGATGAACGGCGTCATGTTGATGTCGGCCATCGCGCCGTAGCGCGGCACCCCGCGCCGTCCGCGCGAGGCCCTGCGTTTCCCGCCTATCGCGACCGCCATCGGCCTGACCTCCTTTCGCCGCCCGTCAGGCCGCCTTGTCGCTGGAAAGATGGCTGTCGATCTGCCGCGAAAGGATCGACGAGAATTCGTCGGCGAAACTCTCCATCCGCGCCTGCGCGCGCGCCACGTCGCCCTGCAACTTGTTGTAGGCGATCAGCGCCGGAATCGCGGCGAACAGGCCGATCGCGGTGGCGAGCAGCGCCTCGGCGATGCCGGGCGCGACAACGGCGAGCGAGGTGTTCTTCGAGGCGGCGATCGAGCGGAACGAGGTCATGATGCCCCAGACTGTGCCGAACAGGCCGACGAACGGGCCCGCCGAGGCGACGGTGGCGAGGAACAGGAGATTGGACTCGAGCCGTTCGACTTCGCGCGCGATCGAAACGTCGAGCACCTTGTCGAGGCGCGCGTGCAGGCCCTGGAACGAGCTCGACGGGGTCTGGAACGAGCGCTTCCATTCGCGCATCGCCGAGACGAACAGGCTCGCTGCGCCCGAATTGGGCCGCTGCGACAGCGCGCTGTAAAGCTCCTCGAGCGACTGGCCGGACCAGAACACCTGTTCGAAGCTCTCCATCGCGCGACGGAATCGCGCGAACAGCAGCGTCTTGTTGACGATGATGGTCCAGCTCCAGAACGAGGCGGCGAGCAGGCCGAGCATCACGATCTTGACCACGATATGCGCCGACCAGAACATCGACATCAGCGTGGTTTCCGGGTCCACGACGGCGGCGGTCGCGGCGTCGGTTGCGTTCATGGCGTTGGGGACCTCGTCAAGGCGGGAGGGGCGGCTTTCAGATTTGGGCCCGTCAGCCGGCGGCGCGCCTCGCGGTCTGCGCCGGAAATGGGCCGAAACTTGGGCCTCTGCGATGGTTCGACGGCGCGCGCCGACGGCGGGCGGAGGACGGTTTCAGCGATCACGACTCATGCTCTGCCGGGGATTCCGCGCGCTCGCGGCGGCCGACCGGCGTCGGAAACGCTCATCAGCGAAGTTTAATCATTCGCAAAAGACCCTGATAGGGTTAACTTCCGGTTAGCAGTGGCGCTTTCGGCGTTGAAGCGGCTTGCATTTTTCTCTCCCGCGACCCCAGCATGCGGCCTGCGGCCGAGGTCTGGCCGCGATTCGCAGGCCCCCAGCCGAGCCGAAAGCCTCCCGAGGTCATTCCTGTCATGAAGCGTCCGCCCCGTTCGTTCGTCGTCGAAGTCCGGCGGCAAAAGCGTCCGTCCGGCGAGGTTGCGTCCTCGTGGACCGAGGAAGCCCTGAAATCCAACCGGATGAAAGCGGACGGACCGCGCGTCCCCGCCGAGCCGTCGCCAGTGCGCGTCCCTGTCGCGCCGAGCGAGCCTGCGCCGGCGGGCGTCCCGGCCGCGTCGAGCGAGCCGCCCCGGCCAACCGGGCGCATCCTGCCGAGCCTGATCGAGACGCCGGCGCCGGCGCGGGCGCCTGCGGCCGCCGCCGAGAAAGCGAAGCCGACCAAGACGCGCGCGCCGCGCCGGCGTGGACGCCCCCCGGCCCCGGCCGTCGCCCCGGCGTCGACGGCATTCATGTTCCCCGAGCCGAAGCCGACCGCCCCGCCGAAGCCGGCCGCCGAGCCGTCGACCGAGACGGCGCGGACGCGCGATCTTGCGCGCCACCGGCGCATCCTCGCCCGCTACGTTTTCGGCGGCTCGCTCAAGTCCGGCGCCCGCTGGAAGCGCCGCCCGCGCAGCGACTCGCGCTGAGGCCGGCGCGCTTCATGCGCGGCGCATCGTCACGCCCCGCCCGGCGAGCGGCGGCGCTGCAAGGTCGCTCTGCGCCCTGGCGAGCGCGTCGAGGGCGGAACGGGTTTCGGCTCGCCACGCCGCGACGCGCGGCTTTGCGCCACTGCGATCGACCGACAGCAGGGTTTGCTCGCTGACAGCGAGCGCGACGCCGTCGCGGCCGGACATTTCCAGCCATACCCGCATGCGCTTCTCGTCATGCTCGAGCAGGCGAAAGCTGACCGCCAGCGGATCGCCCTGCGCCGCTTCGATAAAATATCTGTGCATAGCCTGCGCCGTGTAGAGCGTGCGGCGGCTCGCTTTGCGCTGGGCGACGTCGAGGCCGATGCGGTCCATCAGCGCGTCGACCGCGCGACTGAAGACCAGCGCGTAGGCGGCGTCGTTCATATGGTCGTTGTCGTCGATCCAGGTTGAATCGACGCGCGTTTCATAGACAAGCAGAGTCTCGCCGCGATGCATGGCGCCCTCCTCCGCGGCGGGCCGCAGCGCATGCGGCGCGGCCCTTCGCCGACATTTCAACACCGCCGCCGCCGGTCCGACAAGCGCAACGACGGCAAAGCTGACGATCGGCTGACGCAAACCGTCAGGTTCTCGCGGGCCGTCGCTCGTTAACCCTGACGAAGTCGACGGCTGGTCGACGCGAAATGGGAGAAACGAGGCGTCAGTAAATGCGTGGACCGCGACAAATCGACGTCGCCCCTCGATCGACCCGTCCGCTTGCCCCCGATGAGCGGAGAGCCCCAAGGGAAATCGATCGGCGCGTCGCGCCCGGTCAGCGGTCGTGTTTCGTGTTCCCCCTCTTCAAGCGTTCCCAGGAGGGGGGCGCCGCGATCGGGAAGCGTCCTGGCGTCGTAGCCGCAGTCGCCTTGCCGTGACGGTTCCCGCATTTCGCGCCCGAGGGGCGCCTGCAAGAACGCCCCGGGGGCTCCCTCCTCCGTCCCGCAAGCGGAGGAGGGAGCCGCGCGTGCGTCACGCGCCGCAGGGGGGCGGCGTCAAACGTGTTCTTGTCGCGAGGCGCAGAGAACCACTAGAGTGGAGCGCAGTCGTCTTGTCGGTCCGTACACGAAAGCTCACCGCCTTGGGATTTCGCTTTGCGGCGCTCAGGCCCATCGCGCTCGGCGTCATGTTGACGATCGCCGTCGCGCACGGCGTCGTCGGCGTCGAGCCGGCATGGGCGCAGGACACGAGTCCGAGCGACGACAACGGCGGCGCGAACGCGAACGGCGCCGCCCATCCGCAGGGCTCGCACGATCAATGGTTCGGCGCCGCCGGGCAGCGCTGGCTGACGAATTCGGCGACGAAGCTGACCGCGCCTTTGCGTGTTTTTCTCAAACGCACGCAAAGGGCCTCGGCGCACGCCGCCTCCGACCTGGTGAAGACGGGCCAATCGACGATCAGCGCGCCATTCAACTGGTTCGCCGGAAAGGTCAAAGCATCGCCCAACGATCAGGATAAGGCGATGGCGGCGGTGCGCAGCGGCGAGATCGTGCCGCTGTCGAGCGTGCTCAAGACAGTGGAGAAATCGGTGCCTGGCGACGTCCTCAATGTCGCGCTCAGCCGCGACGTGGTCGGGACCTGGAACTACACGATCACCGTGCTGACGCCGCAAGGCTATTACCGGGACGTCAACGTCGACGCCGGCCACAATAATGTCACGTCGATCAGGTCCCACTGATGCGCGCACTGGTTGTTGAAGACGAAGCTCAGATCGCTGCTGAGATCAGCGCCCATCTGACTCAAGCCGGCTACGTCGTCGAGACGGTCGCCGACGGCGAGGAGGCGTGGTCGCGGGCCGGCACCGAAGACTTCGACGGCATCATTCTCGACCTCGGACTGCCGCGGCTCGACGGGCTGTCGGTGGTCCGCCAGTTGCGAGCGGCCGGCGTGACGACGCCGATCCTGGTCCTGACCGCGCGTGGCACCTGGACCGAGCGGGTCGCCGGGATCGACGCGGGCGCCGACGACTATCTGCCGAAGCCGTTCCAGCCGGAGGAGCTGGTCGCGCGGCTCGGCGCGATCATCCGCCGCTCGACCGGCCATACCACGCCGACCCTCGAGGCGGGTCCGCTGCGCGTCGACACGCGGCGGATGATCACCACCGTCAACGGCGCGCCGGTCTCGCTGTCCCTGCTCGAATTCCGCGCTTTGCGCTATCTTATCCACAACAAGGGTCGGCCGGTGTCGCAGTTCGAGCTCGGCGAGCACGTCTACGGCGCCGACCAGGAGCCGGGATCCAATGCGCTCGAGGTGTTGATCGCCCGACTGCGCAAGAAAATCGGCGGCGAGCTGATCGAAACGCAGCGAGGGTATGGCTACCTCATCCGCGGTTGAACCCAGCGCCTCCGCGCCGGCCGAGCGACGGCCGACGTCGCTGCGCCTGCGGCTGCTGGCGCTCGCCGCCCTTTCGATCGCGGCGACCCTGACCGTCGCCGGTCTGTCGTTCGGCTACATCTTCGAGGACCACATCGAGCGGCTGATGGAGCAGGAGCTCGAGGTGCGTTGGCGCGAGCTTGCCGGCGCGGTCGCGCTCGGCGACGACCACAAGCCGATGCTGGTCCACGACCTCACCGACCCGCGCTACCAGTTGCCCGCCAGCGGCGCCTATTGGCGCGTCGCCGAAGGCGACAGGGTGTGGATGCGCTCGCGCTCGCTGTGGGACGAGGATCTCGGGCCGACCGCGACGGTCCATATGTCGCCGACCGGGCAGGCGATCGAACGGCGCGGGCCCAACGATTCCACCGTCTACATGATGGAGCGCGACGTGCGCTTCGAGGGCGACGGCGCGCCGCGCGTCTTCCGCCTCGCCGTGGCGCTCGACACCGCGCCGATCGACGCGCTGAGACGCTCGTTCGCCACCGACGTCGGGATTGCTCTCGCGCTGATCGGCCTGGTGCTGTTCGCCGGCGCCTGGCTGCAGGCGAGCGTCGGTCTGTCGCCGCTCGCCCGCCTGCGCGACGAGCTGGCGCGCGTCCACCGCGGCGCCAAACCGCGCCTCGCCGGCGGATTCCCGCTCGAAGTCGCGCCGCTGGCGAGCGACCTCAACCGCCTGCTCGACCGTCAGGAGCAGCTCGTCCACAAAGCGCGCGACCGCGCCGGCGATCTCGCCCACGGCTTCAAGACGCCGCTGACCATCCTGCAGGGCGAGGCGCGGCGGCTCGAGGCGGCCGGCAGTTTCGAATCGGCGGCGCTGGTCAAGCAGCAGGTCGAATTGATGCGCCGCCATGTCGACCGGGAGCTCGCGCGCGCGCGCACCATCGGCGCGACGGCGGCGGCCGGCACGCTGACCGACGCGCGCCGGTCGGTCGAGCGGCTGATCGACCTTGTCGGCCGCATGCCGCACGGCGAAGGCATCGCCTGGGACAACCGCGTCGACGCGGCGCTCAGGCCGCGCATGGATTCCGACGATTTCGGCGAGGTGATGGGCAACCTGCTCGACAATGCGCGCAAATGGGCGAAGTCGCAGGTGCGGGTGCTCTCCGAATGGCGCGGCGGCGCGGCGCAGTTCATCGTCGACGACGACGGTCCCGGCGCGCCGGAGGCGGTGCGGGCCGCCGCGCCGCGCCGCGGCGAGCCGACGAGCGGCGAGGACGACGAGAGCACCGGCCTCGGCCTGGCGATCGTCGCCGACGTGCTCGCGCAATACGGCTCGACCCTGACGATCGAGGATTCGCCTCTCGGCGGCTGCCGTGTGCGCTTCGCCGCGCCGACCTGACGCGATCGCCCGATAGAAACGCCTCGCCCGCGCCCCAATCCTTGGCGTAGAAGACGGCCGCGGCCGGCGGCGATCGCCCTGGCGGTCGGGTCTCGAGGAGCGGATGGCGCAAGACGACGAAGCCGATCGTTTCACCGCGCGGGCGCGACGTTACGCCAATCTCGGCGTCAGCGCCGGCGCCTTTGCAGCGCGCGCCGGCGCGCGGCGGCTGGTCGGCGGCGAGAGCGCCGACACTGCGCGCGACCTCGCCCAGGCGCTCGGAACGCTGAAAGGGCCGCTGATGAAGGTCGCCCAGATGATGGCGACCATTCCCGAGGCTTTGCCCGCCGATTACGCCGAGCAGCTCATCAGCCTGCAATCTCAGGCCCCGCCGATGGGGGCGGCGTTCGTCCGCCGCCGCATGCAAGCCGAGCTCGGCCCCGACTGGCGCGCCCGCTTCGCCGAATTCGACCTCGCGCCGGCCGCCGCCGCCTCGCTCGGTCAGGTCCATCGCGCCAAGGGCCTCGAAGGCGAAGACCTCGCGTGCAAGCTGCAATACCCGGACATGGCCTCGACCGTCGAGGTCGACATCGGCCAGCTCGAATTCCTGCTCAAGTTCCACCGCCGGATGGGACCGGCGATCGACGCTTCCGAGATCGCAATCGAAATCGCCGCCCGCCTGCGCGAGGAACTCGACTACGAGCGCGAGGCCAAGTTGACGCGGCTCTACGGCGCGATGCTCGCCGACCGGCCGCGGGTGCGAGTCCCGGCGGTGTTCGAGGCGCTTTCGACGCGCCGGCTGCTGACCCAGGAATGGCTCGAAGGCGAGCCGGTGACGCGTTTCGATCACGCCGAGGCGGCGACGCGCAACGCAATCGCGCTCGGTCTGTTCGAGGCGTGGTGGCGGCCGTTCTCCCGCTATGGCGTCATTCACGGCGACCCGCATCTCGGCAATTATTCCGTGGTCATGCGCGGGCCTGAGGACGCACGCGAAGTCGAGGCGATCAACCTCTACGACTACGGCTGCGTGCGCATCTTTCCGCCGACCTTCGTCGGCGGCGTCGTCGAACTCTACCGCGGCCTC
>Ga0182030_10010740_pt1 | contig 18544 bp, 13 predicted proteins | sample 812S3MmetaG_FD_121299 | JGI IMG/M metagenome (GOLD analysis project Ga0182030, IMG submission 121299) | Permafrost microbial communities from Stordalen Mire, Sweden - 812S3M metaG (Illumina Assembly) | ecosystem: Environmental > Terrestrial > Soil > Wetlands > Permafrost | place: Sweden...
AAGGCCTCGACCAGCAGATCGACCTTTTGAAAGGCGTCGATGGTTCCGGCGTAGAGAACGACCCGGGCATTTTCCAGGCCGAGAGCCTGGCGAAAGCGGTTCGGGTCGGCGTGATCGAACATCTCGAGGTGGATGCCCGCCGGGACCACCGTGATTTTTTCCGCGGGGACGCCCCCGGCCACGAGATCGTCGCGCAAGGTGGAGGTGAGGCTGAGGATATGATCGGAAAACCTGGGCGTGAGCCAGTCGAGGAACGTTGCCAGCCACCGGGCGAGAAAGTCCGGCTTGATGAAGTTGTAGGCGGTCAATTCGTTTTTCATCGTGGTGACGGCGTTGTAAAGCAGGCGGCGTCCCGTCAGAAGTTTGGCGCAGATCCCCACAAGCTGTCCCTCGTGGTTGTGGGAATGAAGAATGGTGCAGTTATGCTTCCAGACAATGCGGCAGGCGTAGAGGACCATCAGGAAATCAAGGAGCGGTTTTTGGGCGGTTGGCCCCACGCTGATTTTTTTGGACCACCCGAGAAAGGGCACCCGGTGCACCTTGATTTTGTGGATCGGGGAACCGTCTCCAAAGGGGTAGGTGAGGAGATGGATGTCATGCCCCATTTCCGCCATCATTTCAGACATCTCCCTGATGCAACCGGGCGTGCCGTAATTGGCCGGAAAGGGGCAGGCGGCCAGCATTAAGACCGAATACTTGATGGTCGGGGGATTCATGTGAAAAAAAGGCTTATCCGCCGCGGCATGGCATTCCGGCGGCCGTTAACTCCATGGGGGCTCGATAAAAAGTTCCCGCCATTGCCACGGAACGGCCCTGATCTCTGTCCATGGGGCGGCGGATCATTCCAGATAACCCAGATTTTTCAAACGCTCCTCGACGAGCGCGGTTTCCTGATCGGAATAAGCGTATTTGTCGCCGACGACCTCCTTTTCCGGGCTGGTGGACTTGACAATTGGGCGGCTGCCTTCCGTCGTGATCGATTCGTTGAGTATATTCTTCAAAATAACGCCATCCATATCGGCGGGAACCGGCAGGTTGAGCAAGTGGAGCAATGTCGGCGCCATGTCGTAAAGGCGGGCTCCCTGGATTATCGTCTCCCGCTTAAAGCTTGGTCCGCTTGCGATGAGAATGCCCTCCAGGGTGTGGTGGCCGGACCATTCCGGCACACGCAAGGGCCTCGGTTGCTCGATCGTTAAGACGGGGCGATTCGTCTCGCCGGCCAAGCTGGGTTTGGTATTGAAGGGGCTTGCGCCCCACCATTTCAGCGTCAGATCAGGCGCCAAGCGCGTGCAGGGGCCGGAATAAAGCTCGTTGCGGCGGTACGCGTGGGCGATCACCTGCGTGCCCGTGCGTGGATCCTTCACGGCGTACAAGGCCTCGAGCACCTGGCCGATCACCGTCTCATAGTCGCTTTCGTCCACAATTCCCTGCGGTTTGACCCCTCGCAGGTTGATGGAGACGCTGGGGGGCGTGGCCCAGGCTTCATGGCAATAGGCCTTGGTGCGGGTCCAGTCGATGTCGTTATAGGAGGTGACGATTCCGTCGGCGTTGTCCCGCAACTTCGGAAAGAGGCTGGCCAAGGCGGCTTTTTGGGAGTGGCTGAGAACCTTTTTCAACAGTCCGTGAATCGGGCCGATGGTTGCGGCGACCATTCTTTTGATCGGGCTCGACTTTTTGTAGTTTAAGAGCCCGGCTTGCTGCAAAATGCGATTGATATGGAGGGTGCGGTCCGAAACCGCCTCCTGTCCATGGTCGGAGAGGACGATCACATCCGTTTTGCTCCGGTCGATCCGTTTGAGGATTTCGCCCAAGGTGGCGTCAAGCCGCTGATAAACTTCCAGGATGGCATCCTTGAACAGATCGGCTCCCTCCGGGTCATGGTAAAAATGCTTCGGGTCCATGTAATGCCAGAAGTGGTGCTCGGCCGAGTCGATGGACATAAAGGTAAACATCATCAAATCCTGCGGGTGCTTTTCGAGACAGTAGAGGGATAGTTTGGACCATTGTTCGTCGACCTTCCTGAATCCGTCCAGCGCCAGCGCCCGCTTCTTCAGGTTGGTCATGGCGCCTAAATAGCGGGCATCCAATTCCAATCGACCAAACTGTTTTTCGATCTCCTCCTTGAGCTTGGGCGGATGGATAAACGAACTTTCCGAAGAGGGGGTATCGAGACCGGAGATCATGAATCCCTCGACTTTCTCCGGAGGGAAAGTGAAGGGCGTATTGATAACGCCGGTCGTTAAGCCGCCCTGGTTAAGCATCTTCCAGAGGCTTTCGGTCTTTCGATTGCCGCCGTTGGTGTAGACCATCCCGTACCCTTCGGCACTCGGCTCCATGAAATTGAATATCCCGTGCTTGCCGGGATTTTTGCCGGTCATGAAGCTTGTCCATGCGGCTGGAGTGAGGGGGGGCATGACCGATTCAAGCCGGCCATAACAACCGTCCTTCATTAAAGATGCCAGGTGAGGCAATTTACCAGCCTGTACCCAAGGCAAAAGCAGCGACTCCACGGCGGCGTCCAAACCGAAGATGATAAGTTTAGGCGTCTTCATTTTTGGGATTGGCGGAGGAATTTGGCATTGCCAGACAACAACATAGCACACCATATTCCAATGGTTCCCGTTAGTGCAAATTAAATTTGAATAGATAACAGGCGTCAAAGTTGCTAAACTATCATCCTAATCTGCTTTGGCATGGCGCAGGCTTTGCCCCTCAATCGAGCATGGCTACATCGACAAATACCTTGCAAAGAAAACTCACCAGCTTGTGTGTGCTGGTTCCCGGCCTTAATGAAGGCGAGAACCTCCTCGTTCTTTATGACGAACTCATGAGGACGCTCGGGGGGCATCACTGGTCGCTGGAAGTCCTCTTCGTGGACGATGGCAGCACCGATAACACCCTGGACATTTGCCGCAACCTTCATCGCCGCGATCCTCGCTTCCAGTATATTTCGCTCTCTCGCAATTTTGGCCACCAACGCGCCCTCACCGCCGGGTTGGATCTCGTTCGCGGTGGGGCCGTCGTCATCATGGATGCCGACCTGCAGGATCCGCCGTCCGTCGTCCTGGAGATGGTCCGCGTCTGGGAGCAAGGCATCGACATGGTCTATGGCAGACGCCTTTCCCGCCATGGAGAGAGCCTGACTAAAAAACTAACCGCGAAGCTTTTTTACCTCGTGTTGCGGCTGATGAGCTCCACTCCCATCCCGCAAGATACGGGAGATTTCAGGCTGATGGACCGCAAGGTTGTCCTGGAGTTGCGCAAGATGCGGGAACAAGCGCGATTTTTGCGGGGAATGGTCTCGTGGGTCGGCTTTTCCAGCCAGGCCGTTCTTTATCACCGTTTGCCCCGGCAGAAGGGCACCACCAAGTATCCCTTTTTTCGCATGCTTCGTTTTGCCTGGGAAGGGATCACGTCGTTCTCCGCCGCGCCCTTGCGCCTGGCCACCGTTGTCGGGTTCTGCTTTTCCCTGATGGCGTTCGGGATGGTCGGCTATTACGTGCTTCGCAAGATTATTTATGATGATCTCATCAAGGGCTGGGCCAGCGTCATGGTTGCGATCTTTTTGGTCGGCGGGCTTCAACTACATTTCATCGGCATTGTTGGGGAGTACCTGGCCAAGGCTTTCGATGAGTTGAAAGGCCGCCCCCTCTACATTCTCGCTGAATGCAGTTTTTCACCGGAAGAAAGGGCCGGTGAAAAGGCCTCCTCTTGCGCGTTTCCCATCGCAACGCCGCCCGAGGTCCAAGCGCATCTGCCGTAACTCCAAGATACCACCCGATGCTCTGGACTCGTTTCTCCGCGGTTGTCGACCGCCAGCCCGACGCAGCGGCCCTTGACGCGGATCGGCAAGCATTCACTTATGCGCAACTGCGCGGCCAAGCCCGCCATCTGGCGGCGCGGTTGCGGCAGAGCGGGTTTAAGGCCGGCGATGTTGCCGGCATCTTCATTCCCAATGGCCCGGCCTTTGTTTGCTCGGTCCTGGCCGTCATTTGCGAAGGGGGTATCTGCCTGCCTCTCAATACCAAATACAAGGAGCGGGAATTGGTCAAATACCTGGTTGATGCCAAGGCGCGCGTCGTATTGACCGATGCGGGCGGAGGTCAACAACTGGCCCGGCTAGGCCGGGAGTTCCCGGCGCATCGGACTCCTGTCCTCGAAGTGAATCTGGACGGGGAGCCTTCTGTTTCCCACCGCCCGGAACCGGTTCCAGGCGATAGTCCCATGCTTCTCCAGTATTCGACCGGTTCGACGGGTGAATCCAAACTGGTTCTTCGGACCCAAAATCATCTTCAGGCCGAGTTCGAGCACTATACGAAGGCCGTTGGCTTGTCGCCGGCGGACCGCATTCTGGGGGTTGTCCCCCTGTTCCATGCCCACGGATTTGGCAATTGTCTGATGGGAGCCCTCCTGAGCGGCGCGGAACTGGTCCTGCTCGATAACTTCAATCCACGCGCCGTCGTCCAGATCCTCCTCAAGAAACAGGTTACCGTCTTCCCCGGCGTGCCGTTCATGTTCAAGATGATGTCGAACCTGAAGATCCCCGAAAAACCGTCCGATTTCGCCCATCTTCGCCTCTGTTTTTCCGCCGGCGCTCCACTTGAAGAGGGGACGAGCGAACAATTTGAGAAGATTTACGGTCAGCCCGTGAGGCAGCTTTATGGCACCACGGAAACCGGCTCCATCTCCATCAACCTCAATCCCGACCGCGCGAGCCTCGCGGCAAGCGTCGGAGCGCCCATGCATGGAGTCGAAGTGGCCATCCTGGATGACGAGGGCCGTCGACTGCCTGCCGGCGCCCTGGGCGAGCTTGCCGTGAGAAGCCCGGCCATGACCGCCTGTTATCTTCATCAACCCGAGATTACGGCCCGGTTCTTTCGCGAGGGCTGGTTCCTGCCGGGCGACCTGGCCGTTTTGGATGAGAAATTCGGCATCTGCCTGCGCGGACGCAAGACGATCTTCATCAACGTCTCCGGCAATAAAGTCGATCCGGCTGAAGTGGAGCGGCATCTTCTCACCCATCCGGCCGTGGCGGATTGCGCCGTCGTTGGAAAACAGGCCGCGGCCGGATGTTTTGTAAAGGCCTTTATCGTTTCGCGTTCGCCCATCGAGAAGGAGCAACTTATCGGGCATTGCCAGGGAGCCATGGCTGAATTCAAGGTTCCCAAGGCCGTCGAATTCGTCTCCGAGATACCCCGCAGTCCCCTTGGAAAAATCCTGCGAAAGTACCTTGAATAATCGCCTTTTCGCGCCAAAGTCCGAGCCATGAATTTATCCTCTCCCGAGATCATCACCCAGATACGCCATATCGTCGGTTCCAAAATCCTGAGTTGCCCGCCTCAGGAGGTGCAAGACGCCGCGATTCGCAATCTCGATTCGATCGGAAGGATTACCTTGATGGTTGAACTCGAAAACGAGTTTAACGTCGAGTTGACGACCGACGAATACGACTTGGCCGTATTTGAATCGCTGGAGAATCTGGCGCGGTTTGTTCTTTCAAAGAAATCCTAATTATTAACCAAGATCAGATCGGAGGTGGCAGAGTAGTTGCTATCAACTAACTTTCACCCTGGAACTCACTGCAAGAGCAGACACGGGCTGCTTTTGCAAGGGGCTTCGAGGAATTAGCGAGCGCAACTTCAATAGGTCTTGCTTCTAAAGCGAGAAAATCTAGCGTACTGGAGATTGGTCTACTAAAGAGGAAGGAAAATGAGCCGTGTTTAAAGAATTTCAAGCTGAAATCAAACAGCTTTATGCTATTGCCAAAGAAAAGGTTAAGCGTACTTATGACGACCTTTTTCGTCAATACCAAGCCGCGCCTCCCGGGCCTCGCGTGGTCCTCAAGATTGCAGCGGTTGCCGTGGTCTGCGCCATTATTTTCTCCCTTGTATATAGTTCATGGAACTCCCCCAAAATAGCCCGGGCGCTGTTCCTTCCCATACCTGTGGGCGGGTACAAGGTTGAGGTCGGCGATGTCAGCACCACCATCGGCGCCAGCGGCACGGCGGAGGAGCATTCCCTCGTTTCGATCGCCTCCCTGGTCAACGCCCAGACGGAGAAGGTGCTGGTCAATATCGGCGAACTGGTCAAGCGCGGCGCCCCCTTGTTGGAGATGGATCAACGCACCTATGCTCCCGCCTTGGCCGCGGCGCAGCAACAGGAACTGGCCGCCAAAAGCACCGTCGAGAAAGACGACGCCACATTAAAGGCGACGCAGGAAATGATGAAGCGGGGCCTTGCCGAGCAGGTCGATATTGAGACCGCGGCATCGAATCTTGCCACCGCCCGGCAACAGGACGCTCAGGCGCAAGAGCAGACGGCCACTGCGCAGCGCGCACTCGATTTTACCCGCCTGAGTTCGCCCATCAACGGCATCGTCATCACGCGAAGCGTCGATCCCGGCGCGCCTTTGGTCCCGAATCAGGCGGTTTTCACGTTGGGCGATCTGGATACCGTCTATTTCAAGGCGCTCGTCCAGGAAGATGACGTGAGCTTCCTGGACAAGGGCGCGAACGCAGAGGTCATTTTCTCCTCACTCCCGAATCAGACCTTCCACGGAGTTGTGGAAAAGATCGACCCGACGACCGATTCGACCACCCGGACCTTCAATGCCTATGCGGCCATCCCGAATCCGGATCTCCTCCTCAAGCCCGGCCTGACCGGCTTCGCCCGCATCAAGCTCCAGCGCACCGGGCTTATCATCCCGGAGACCGCGGTCATGAACCAATTTGGAGAGGCGGCCAGCGTCTTCGTCGTGAATAAGGATTCCCGGGCGGTGCTCACCCCCGTCCGTTTGGGATTGCTTGGCCAAAATAGCTATGAAGTCTTATCGGGCGTGAAAGAGGGCGATGTCGTCGTGAATGTCGGAACCGTGTATCTCAAAGACAATGACTATGTCCACGTCACCTTCCGAAGCAAAAGCCTCTGAGAATGGCTTCATCCTCCTTGGGATCGCTCTCGCTTTCCTTTCCCTGTTTGGAGGCTGGTTTGACCCGGCCACCTCGCCGCGGCTCTCGGCCTTCCAAATCGGGCTTTGTCAGGAGACCAGCCTGCCCGCGGCGCCTTTCAATCTGATTTCGTTTGGCACCGTGGGCTCATTGTTTTGCCTGCTCGCCTGGCTGTCGGTGCGCCGGAAAAACAGCCGAATGCTCGCCTTGGCCGCGCTGGCGCTCTTCTTTCTCGGGATCGATTGCGTGATCCAGGTCGCCATCAGTCAACCCCTCTGGCTGGAGACAGGCCTTCGCGGGACCAACGACTTTCAGAATATCATGTCCTTCGCCAACCAATACAGCATCGATACGGGCTACGATGCCGTACCGGACAACGGTGTCAGCGTGACCCCGTCGACGACGAATCTCCTTGATCGCCTCGTGGCCGCCTATGATTGCCTTAGCTACGGCTGGCTCTGGTTCACGGTCGCCGCCGGCGTCTGCCTTTTCTCGTCCTTTTGGGTGACTGCCGACCGGGGCCCCCTTTTCTCGTCGCTGGGGGCCGTCTATCTGCTGCTGGGCCTCATCATCCTCGCTCAGATCATCTTGCCGGTGATCGGCCAATACGACCTTTGGATTGGAGACCGGGCCGCGGTGGCGGACGATCTTCCCCGGGCTGAACGCGACTATCGACAGGCCATCGCGTTGGATGAGTGGTACCGATTGCAGCCCACGGCCTATCTTAAGATAGGGGCCCTGCACAGCAGTGAAGGGGACCACGCGAGCCCCGCCGCCCGTTTGTACGACGGGATCAACCTGATCGACCGGAAGTTTTACCTGGAAGGCATGGACCAGCTTACGCAGGCTTCCACCGCCGATGACCGCGTACTGGCTGCGCTGGTTCGCCGAAAGATCGCCGACCTTTCACTGACCCAGGCCCTCTCCTTCTATTCCAAGGGAGCGCAGGGTGAAGCCTGCCTGGAGTTGAAGCGTGCCTTGCAAAACGATCCCCGCCAAGTCGCCGCCTGCTATATGCTCGGCAAGGCCAATGCGGACGGCTCCACGATGGATCAGGCCCTGGACTGGTATTTAAAGGCCCAGCAGCGTACAAATTTGCCGGTCTTGCGGGCCGTATGCCTCTCGGCGATGGGCGATTGCTATTACAAAATGGGGCAGGTAGCCAAAGCTCGCGACTACTACCTCGAATCTTTCAAGGTGGATAAAAATACCAACTATCGCGCGGCGAAGAGTCTTATCGACGATTACTACCAATGAACGGCCCGTTTCCTCTCATCAAGTGGTATGGATCCAGGGCCGGTGTCACCGGCGCGCTTCTGGTCCTCCTGACCGCCATGGCTTTGGGACTTTATGTGTCCGGGGTTTATGTGGATTCTTCTCCACCGGTCTACTCGCCCGACTTTGGCAACGCCCAGTGGATCACGCCGCCGCAGGCGCAGGCGGTCGGTTATTTCCGGAAAAACCTCTATGTGCCCCAAACGGTCCGACATGCGTGGCTCCTGGTCACGGCGCCGGACTCTTTCAATGTTTACATCAATAATTCACGGATTCCGGGGAGCGATCCCGTGTCAAGGCGGGTGGGCGCGACCGCGGCGCTCATACCCGGTTCACCCACCGCGCTGATCGATATCACGCCGTACCTGAAGAGGGGGACCAATACCGTCGCCGTTTTCGTCATGTCGTCGTCCTATGGGCGCAACGCCGCGTTGCGGGTGCGCGGAACGATCCATTACGATATGGCCAGTCAGGATTTTATCTCGAACGAATCGTGGCGGGCCTCCAGTTATTCCGGCGTCCTGAAAGACCTCATCCCGTGGACCGATCCCACCTTGGATGACGTTCACTGGCCCCTGGCGCGGACGTTTACCCCGTCGCAGGTCGAGAAGGAACAACCGCTCACCGTTCCGCCGTGGCTTTTTCAGGAACCGCTCAAATCGCACTGGATTTGTTCTTTTGCCGGAAGCCCGCAGCGCTCCACGTTTTCGACCGTGATCCAGGCGCCGCCGGATTATCGCGACGGATGGCTGCAGATCTCCTCAACGGGAAAGAACAAGGTGCTGCTCAACGGCCATGTCGTGGCCGATTCGTCCCAACAAAGCGACGTGGCCGATTCCTCCAGCGACACCAGCATCCATTTCTTTTGGATCCAACCCTGGCTCAAGGCGGGAAGCAACGACCTCGTTGTCCGGGTCGACGATCCCCGGGAATCGCCCACGCTTCTGGCCCAGCTTTCGTATCAGGACGGGGCGGGCGGCATCCATCATGCGGTGAGCGACGGGACGTGGAATGTGCAGGGTCTCACCGGTTTCGAGGAGAAGGCCGTCGATTTGGGGCTGTTGACTTATAATGGAAAAACAACTCTAAGCCTGCCGCCCCGGCAAAATTATCCGACCCCCTTCGCGGCCTCGACGATTTCGAACCAGGCCATCGAGGGATGGTTCTGGGGCATCGCGGTGGCGGTCATCGTTCTCATCGTTCATCTCCTCGTCTCCGACAGGATGGTTGCCCGGGGGACGCTCCCCGCCACCCAAGCCCTGTCTCTGGATGCCATTTTACATTTGCCCGTTCTGCTTCTGCTGGGCGTCCTCGCTCTCTTGAATTACGATGCCGATCTCCAACCGGAGTGGTTGAGCAATTCGGCCTGGTTGGGGCTCATTCTTGCCGCCTGGGTCGGGCTGAGATGGTGGGTTCTCCGGCGGTTGGATAAAAAGGAGGAGGCCCCGGTCGCCGGCGTTCCGCCGTTCTTCGCGTGGATTGGGGCGGAGGGTTTTACACTTGCCCTCGCAACGGTGACTTTAATTGCCTTTGCCCTGCGCTTGGCGGGCATCGATCTTTTCAGCCTCGATCAGGATGAAACGCTGGTCTATTACGCCGCGCAGGGGGTCTGGGCCCGGGGGTACCCTTCGGTTGAAAACCACGGCGAAATCGTTCGGCTGACAACCTACGAGTTGTTGCCCTATCCCGTGGCCCTCTCCGCCCTCTTTTTCGGCTGGAGTGACTGGTCGGTGCGCATTCCCGCCCTGCTCTTTGGCACGTTTACCGCGTGGAACCTGGGGCGCATGGGGCGGGAGCTCTTCGGACCGCTGGTCGGCTTGTTGACGGCGGCCTGTTACACCGTCATTCCATGGGATGTTTATTATGCCAGGCATTGCCTCCATCCCGCCCAAACCCAATTCTTTGCCCTCCTCTGCTTTTGGTCCTTTTACCGGGCCATCTCCGTTCCGGACGCGATTGAGAAGAAGGAGTTTTACAAGTGCTGCCTCTTTTTCGTCTGCACTTACCTGACGTGGGAAGGCAGCGCCTTTATCCTCCCCGTGCTCGCCTTGATGCTGCTGATCATGCACCCGGGGCGTTGGGGCTGGCTGCGCCAGCTTCATGTCTACGTCGGCCTGGCCTTCGTCGCGATGGTGGTCATTCTCCAATTGGTGAATCGCGGGGCCAAGCCAAGCTACCTCATGCTCGGCTTTGGCCTGACGAATTTGAGTCCCAGTCTGGTGTTTTTGGACCAAACCGGCATTACCAATTTCTACGCCACGGGAATCCTGCTGGAGCAATGCCACATTATCCTGGTCATCTGCATGCTCTTCGGTCTTTTTTTCATCTTCGAGAGCCGGCCGCTCCGCTATGTCCTGCTGCTTTTTGGACTGCTCCTTTTCGCCTACTCGAATTTTCTGCCCGTCTACACGAGCCGCTACTTCTTCTTTTACCAATCGCTGCTGGTTCTGGGCGCGTGCGCCTCGCTGGTCTATCTTTGCCGTGCCGTCTTCGATCTCGGCATGGTTTTGCCCCTGGCGACGGTGCGGAAGATGACCGCCTCCCTGCTCGTGGCGGCGGCGGCTTTTGTCCTCTTCATCAGCAGCACCTTTTTTCTGAGGCTGCTCAACTTCAAGATTCAAAGCGAAGATACCTCCACCCGCTACGGTCTTTACTCGTCGGAGGCCGGGGCCGCCTGCCGCTATGTCCGGGACCACTTGTTGCCCGGCGATTTCGTCTCGGGTAATTTCAATTACAGCTACTACCATCAGAGCGGCAAATATGTCGATTTCACGCTCAACCAGTACCTGGGGCAGCTTTCCATTTTCGATCCCGACAGCACTCCCTTCGGCGAATATCAAAACATTTATGTCCGCATCCAAAGCCTGCTCAACCAGCGCGATTTCGCCCGGGTCTTCAGCCGGTGCAAACGCCTCTGGTACATTGCCTATTTGGGACCGACCAACGGCAATGACGTCATCCACTCGGCGCAAAGCTATGTTCTCAGCCGCTCGCGCGTGGTCTACTCGGGCTACAACGTCAGCGTCTACCTGGCTGAGGGCATGCCCACCAAGGCGGGGGAAAAAATTCCCGATCTTGGCTTGCCGCCTTCACCACCGCTTGGGACTGTGACAACCCAGGCGACCGTAGCTCCCCGAACAAAACCGTAACAGGAGGAAAGAAGAATGAAATCACCCAAAGCCAACCCACCGATGGCGCGCCCCGCCATTCCCCCTCTGGCCATGGCCGTTGCGCTGGTCCTTTGGAGCGCCGCGAGCCCGACCGCGCCCGCCGTCGAGAGCGGCAACGTGCCCCCCGACTTTTCCGCGGCCAAACAGCCGAGCAGCGACGAAAATCCCGCCAACGTCCCCGTCCAACCTACTTCAGCGCATCCCCAGAAATACACGTTGCCGGAGTTTCTCGACGCCGCCATGGCGCGGAGTCCCGAGATCGTCAGCGCCCAGCTCGGCGCGGACGCCTCGGATTACGCCTTCAAGGCGGCCCGCGTTTCCTACTTTCCGAAGCTGACGGCCAACGGCCAGACCTCTTTTATCAAAGGCGCCGCCTTAGATCCGCTGACCAATTTCCCAAACCGGAATCCCAACGTCGAGGGATATACGGATGGCGGCGGCGGCACGCTCACCATCCCCGTCTTTGAAGAAGGCACCTTCTTCGGCATCAATACGCCCCCGAGGGCCTCCATCAGCCTGGCGCAAAAGAAACAGGCGGACGCCAACGTTATTCTCACCCGTGATGATATCCGGTATCGTTGCATCGACATTTATCTGCGAGCCATCGCCGCCCATCGTGAGGCCGCGTTCCTGCTGCCGGAAGTCGAGGCGACTCGCAAGCAGGCGCAAATCTTGCGCATCAAACAGACGTATCATCTCGCTTCCGAGGCCGAGATCAAGACGTCCGAGGCCCAGTTTGCGCAGGCGGAGGCTCTTTATGAACAGGCGCAATGGCTGACCGCCAGCGCCTTGTTCCAGGTGGCCATGGTGCTCGGGGTCGATGATCCCCACGCGATCCGGATCAAGGACGAATATCCCAAGTTGAACGAAAACGTCGATTACCAGGCCATTCTCACCCGCTCGCTCTCCAACCACCCCAAGCTCAACACCCAGCAGGCTCTACTCGAACAGGCGAAGGCCCAGCATACGCTTGATCAAAGCGCCTTTTTGCCGAAAGCCGAGATCGACAGCACCTATTTTTGGGTCGATGATTACGCTCCGCCCGGCCAGGACCGGTGGCGCGCCCAAATGGAGGTCACCCTGCCCCTCTTCGACTTTGGCCAGAATTACTACACGGTCCGCTCATCGGAAAAGAAGGTTGAAGAGGAAAAGAAGAATCTCTACGCCGCCAAGCAGGAACTCGAAAGCGAACTCCAGACTGCTTATAGCGCGATCGAAGAGGCCGGCGTCACCTACACCACAAGTCAGGTCACCCTGTTGCAAAAGCAATTGCTGGTGAAAAAGTATGATGTCTTGTCCCAGTTCGGTCAGTCGCCGACGAGTGACTATCTCGCGGCCGAGATCGACTACGCCCTGGCCGCCTACACCGCGGAGAATAATCATTACCAATATCTGCTCGCCTACGCCGCGCTGGAGAAGGCCAGTTCCGGCGCTTTCAAGACGACGCCCCGATGAACCTTCGCCGACTCCGAGACTATGCCTGGGTCCTCCTGGCGCTCGGTTTGCCAACCCCCCGGAGCGCCCTCGCGGCGCCGACGACGGAGGGGCTTAAACCCGGGCCGGCGGGCATTGTCGATGTGGTGCGCGGAAACCGGGTGAGCGCGCCGTTTCTTGATTTGGCCGATGATCCCGGCTGGAAAAATCCCGAGGTGAAGGGATTTATTCTTCGCACGGAGTGGATGGCCGTGGAACCGGCGGAGGGAAAGTTTGATTTTTCTTTCTTTGACCAAGCCGTGGAACTCGCCCGCCAAAACGGCAAGTTCGTCGGGCTTTCGATTTGCGCCGGGCGCGCCTCGCCCGACTGGGTCTACGCGGATGGAGCGGCGAAAATGACCTTTACGCGTCGCTTAACCATGGGTGACCCGACGAGGAATTCGATGCCCTGGCCTTGGGACCCGGTTTTTCGCGCCAAATGGCGCTCGCTGATCCGGCAGTTCGCCAAACGGTACGATTTGACGCCGGAAGTCGCCTATATCGTCATGACGGGCCCCGGCCGTGATTTTGAGACCTACGTGGCATCGAGGCCCGATGAGATTGCCGACTTTACGCAGGCCGGAGGACTCGCGGCGTGGAGTCAGGCCGCCGAAGGTATCGCCGACGATTATGTAGAGGCCTTTGCCCACACTCCCCTGGTTTACGGGATGGGACCGCCCACGCCCACCTCCGAGGGGCGCGCCACGGTCGTGGATGTCATGGGGCGTCTCTTTCGGAAATATCCTTATCAGTTTGGGGTCTGCTGTGACTCACTGGCGCCTCGGTTTAATCCCCAAACGCCATCCGCCGCTTTTGTCAAAAGTGAATCGGCCCACGCGACGGTGGGATTTCAGATGTTGCTGCCTTCCAAGCATGGATTAAACATGCATGGAGGCGCGTTGGGCGACGCCCTCAAAACCGGTGTGGCTGATGGCGCCCACTATATCGAAGTCTATTCGATCGATTGCGCCGATCCCGATCAGCAAGGCAATCTCGCGGCGGCAAACACAGGGTTGGCCGCCAACGCGGCAAATGCCCGTCCCCACTAGAACTCACCTGCTCCAGCGTTCGTTGCTCTCCCCTTACGGGCGGGCGGACGTTCCCTTGATCGGCGCGCGCCGACGCCGTTGAACGGCCTCGATCTCCCCGTAGAACTCGCGGTAAACCTGCTCGGGCGTATCGAGGTTCCGCTCCTGCAACATGGTGTGGAGGCAATTCGACCGCACCAGCAGTTTGCTCACGTTGTGCTCGGCGCCTGGATAAAGGAACAGCTTCGTATTCGGACAGTCCTCCAGATAACGGATGCGCACGGCATCGATGCAATGGGCGCAGGCGTGGAGATGCGTCCTGATCGGTTTGCCCCGGCTTTCGTTGAGGAGGGGCTTCAGGTTGAGAAAACGGCGGTGATGGGCGGGGAGCTTCCAGTGGAGCGTCCACACGGTCGGGAAGCGATTAAGCACCGACTTGTAATCGCCTTCCCAGACCATTCGCAGGAGTTGAAGATGCGCGCGCGGCGAAAACGCATGGATATAGTCGGCGCCGAGCAAATGCCCGAACAGCAGCGCGGCGTATCCTCCGGCGGAAGCACCGATGAAAATGACCTTTTTGGCCTGGAAACGGTCTATTTCAACCCGGAGCCTTTCCCGCAGATGATCGAACCCGTTTTCGTCCACGCCCAGCAGGAAGAACAGCCGGTAAGGATCGCGGACCTGGATGCGGTTGTAGGAAAGGCGCTCGGTGGTGTTGGAAAACTCGAACCGTACGAACGCGCCGAAGAGACCGCTGAATGAGACGATCAGGACATCCGACCCGGGAACCTCCTCCGTGCGAAAAACCGGAACCGACGCGTTGGCCTTCAGGATCGGGTGCTGTCGGAAAATCATCCGCTCGGATTAATAGGCCATTGAGGGTGCTTTTACAATCGCAATGGGTGACGCTTGGCCTGGGATCAACTTTTAGTTTAGATTTGGGTCTGGGTTTGTCCCTTGTCGGCGCAGGGAAGACAGCCTCTTGGCGTCGGATGGCGTCCTTCAGGAGCAAGTTTAATTCTCGCGCCATTCCCGGCTTGTTCTGCCAACGTAGGATATTCCTTACACGACACTCAACTTCAAATAACGAGAATGCCGGAGTGAAACAATCCCATCGCATTGCAAAGAACGCTGCTTTCGGAGTGTTGGCGGCCGGGATGGGCGGCGGCCTGCAGTTTCTCACCCTTCTCATCGCCGCCCGGTACCTGGGCGTGACCGATTTCGGCATTCTTTCCTACCTGCTGGCCTTTGCCACCATCTTCCAGTTCGTGACCGACTTCGGCCTAAGCAATATCCTGACTCGGGAAATGACCCGTCGCCCAACTGAAACCGAATACCTTTTGGGGGGCGCAAAAGCCCTCCTCTGGGTTCTTTTCGGCTTGGGGCTCTTACTCCTGCTGGCGGTCATCGCGGTGCTGCCCGTTTCGGAAAAGATCAAGGCCCTCTCGTGGTTTATCAGCATCGGGTATCTTTGCCGCCTCCACACGGTTGCTTATTCTTCAGTCCTGCGTTCGACGGAACACATGGAGTTCAATTCGATTGCCTTCATCCTGCACAAAGTTGTGATGATTTCGCTTTTCGGGATTGTGCTCATGCTCAAATGGGGCTTGTGGGGGGTCGTTTTCGCCGACTTTTCCGCCAATATTTTTTTGTGGGTCTATTATACCCTCGTCGTATCGATCGGTTTTTCGCCGGGGCGTCTCCACTATGATTTTCCCTTGTGGAAAAACCTCCTCTCCGAGTCCATCCCGATGGGCGGCGGTTTGGTTCTGCGTCAATCCGCCTGGCAGCTCGACATGCTTATTCTCGCGCTGCTGGTCGACCCTGTTTCCCTCGGTTTGTTCAGTTGCCCTTTCAGGATTCTGATGGGGATGAGCATGATTTCCGGGCTTTTGACTCAGCCGTTGTTTCCCCTTTTCGTTCGCCTCGCCCATCAGTCAAAAGGCGAACTTGCCGTGGTCTACCAGAGAACGATCAAGTGGTTTTGCCTCATCAGCTTCCCCCTGATGAGCATCTGCCTGGCCTGGCCGGGACCCTTCATCAATTTCTTTTTTGGAAAGCAATTCATGATGGCAACGCCGGCTTTGATGATCCTGAGTCTGGCCATTTTCTCCATTTTTGTTTCCGTACTCTATCCGTTCTTATTCAGCGCGCTGGGCCGCCAAAAGGATTTTTTGATCATCATGTTCGCGGCGCTGGCGGCGCGGATTTTCCTGGAATTTCTGCTCGTCCCGCGGTTCGGCTACCTCAGCGAATGTTGCATCATCGTCGTGATTGAGTTTTTCCTGTTTCTGGGCCTTTCGCGGCGTCTTCACGCTCTCGGTTTAACTCCGGACTTTCACTTGTCGGTGCTCAAACCGGCCATGGCGAGCGGTCTGTGCCTCATCGCGCTGATTTATTTGCCTCATGAAAACCTGATTTGGATGGGCCTGGACATCGTGCTTTGCGGGGTCTTTTACCCAATCTTTCTCCTCTGGTCGAAAACCATCATGCCGGGAGATCTGGTCCTTTTGGGAGAAGGCTTCGGTTTTTTCAAGCCCTACTGGAACAATATCCAGGGCAAGATCGCGGCACGACGCAAAACCCGGTTATGACCGGTATCTTCCGGCGGAAGACAAAGCCCCTCCTTAGGGCCTCGACACTAACTCTGCAATAGCTTAAGAAAGCCGCCGTGGTTTCGGAAATGGACGAAACGCCGGCTTCGCGCCTGCCCTTGCGCATTTTGCTGGCGGATGACGGCCCTGTGAATCTCAAGGTGGGAAAATGTTATCTTGAGAAAATGGGCTATCGCGCGGGAATGGTGAGCAACGGACTTGAAGTGATTCAAGCCTTGGAATTGCAGCCTTACGATGTCGTTTTCCTCGATGTGCAGATGCCCGAGATGGATGCCTACGAAGCAGCCAGACAAATTTGCCGCCGGTGGCAAGGGCAGCGCCCCCGCCTGATTGCCATGACCGGAAACGCCATGCAAGGCGACCGGGAGAAATGTCTGGAAGCCGGCATGGATGATTATATTTCCAAACCGATTCGAACCAAGGAACTGGAAGCCAGGCTTCTGCGTTGGGGAAAGAAACCAGTCTCCTAAAGGATAACCTCGCTACGCGCGGACTCAAAAAGAAAGGCCGTCACCCGTTAAGGATGACGGCTTTTTCAAGAGGCGGAGGCTTTCAGGCGCGTGCGCGGCGGCGATACAGCGCGAGGCCGAGCAGGCCCGCGAGCAGGAGCGGGAGGCTGCCGGGCTCGGGAACAACGAGGGACGCTGCGCCATTGTCCTTTGCAAGCCCATGGCCGGAATAGTTAAAAACAGGGGTCAGATTTGCGTTACTGAGGTTGACGGAATAGATCTCCGTGTCGGCGATCGCATAGAGGACGCCGTTAGCCCCGAAGGCCAGGCCGTATACGTTCCCAAGAGAGCTGCCCACGCCGTTAACTTTCATATTTCCGACATCAGTCGTTGTGAATGTATTTCCGGAAATCGTTAGTTCAGCGAGTTCGCCGTTGGTCAACGAGTCATACATCACTCCTCCCAGCGAAACTGAGGCGGCAAGATCTCCCGCCGAAGCATGCGGTGTTGAGCCCGTCAGAGTCGTGATGGAGAATGGAGACGGGTTGATTTCATAGAGGTCGGGCGTTTTCCCGGAGGCTGCGTACAGCACGGAGCCATCACCGGCGAGGGCGGTTATCTCACCCGAGCCAACGGCGCCATAGCCGGCAATATTGGTGGCGGCGCCGGTGGTCTGGTTCACCGAGTACAAGTGGGTGACAGACGTCCCATACAGATTACCATTGGATGTGAAGGCAATGTCGGTTAACGTCACACCGGCATTTCCTATCACGGTTACGGCATCGGTGTTGAGATTTACGGTGCCAAGATTCCCGGTATCATCAACAATGTACAGTAGGCCAGGGTCGCTTCCGGTTGCATAGGCTGAAGCCGCCCCAAGGACAAACAAGCCAAGAACTAAGCCGCATTTAAGATAGGTTTTCATGATTCCGTCCCTTTTTGGTTCGCATTTACGTTTACGTTGCAGTTTAAGATGTGTTTAACGTCAGCCAACATCATCCTTTAGCCATCGTCTGTCAATAAAAAAAAATAAAAAAATGATGCTGCTGTTTCTGGCTAGGTGGACGTGCAGATAAAGGCCGCTGAGTCGCGTGGCGGACTCTCCCGGCGGAGTTCGGCAACTCGAATAGCGTGCGAGAGAGCATTAGCAAAGGTAATCGTGTTGGGCTTGGATGTCCACGCCGAGGCTACTGCGGACGAAACCGCAGGTTTATCTCTAGTATCTCTATTTCAAGGCTTTTCTTTCATAGTTAAACAATCATCATTTCAACCCTATCAGGTCGCGCCATAATCCCCCCTCCTCGGGACTGCATGACAGATGCTTGCATTTTGGTGCGAAAATTTACCAAAAATGGCTTGCTGATTATGCAGTAAGTCGTTAGTTTGAAAGACTTGGGAAAGGATATGGCGGTTGGTCATCCTTCGGAGATCGCGGGGGCTGCCAACAAAAGCCGCCATGCCCCTTTACATTGGCACCCGATAAGCTAGAATGAGGCGAAGAGGATCATTTATGAAAGAGACCAAAGAATACACGCTCTACAACGACACGGTGATGGACCACTTCCTGAACCCCCGCAACATGGGTGA
>Ga0182030_10010743_pt1 | contig 18540 bp, 23 predicted proteins | sample 812S3MmetaG_FD_121299 | JGI IMG/M metagenome (GOLD analysis project Ga0182030, IMG submission 121299) | Permafrost microbial communities from Stordalen Mire, Sweden - 812S3M metaG (Illumina Assembly) | ecosystem: Environmental > Terrestrial > Soil > Wetlands > Permafrost | place: Sweden...
ATGGCTAATATAGCGATCAGCTAACAAAATCCAGTAATGAAGGTTATCATGACCTACCAGCACCAATAGCAAGAATGTAAACACTAATGAAGAAAGGACCTTTGGCACCACCCGTGGCAAGAAGGTGTTTGGAGCCAGCTGCGCACATAAGGACATGTGCGACACCGCAGACACCAACACCATAGCAGACAAGCTTGAAGCGGCCAGTCCGAGTGTCAGAAAGCCACCCAAAGAAGACGGGAAGCGAGTAGCACAACATAGAGAAAGACTGAGAAACGGCAGTTGCCCTAACCGACCCCATTCCTAGTGCTCCGGCCGTTTGCTGAGTGCCTCTCGGCGGCGCACCATATCCATTGCCATTCTTCGGCAGTGGCCGATTGACGTACTGAGAGAAGAGTGGCTGCACCCCATAATAGGAAGCGCGTTCAGCGAATTCTACCGCGCAGATCCAATATGCAATCGTTGGTAATTTACCAGCAACTCGTCTGAGAGTCTTTAACTCTTCGTCGGTGGGGACCTTCTCATTTGTTGGCAATGAATCGGGATCTTGGAAACTCTGGATCATAGAACCCTCGCGGTCGACGTTGAGTGCAGCATTTGGCCCTAGTATGAACTGGGAGTCGACTGTCTTATTTTCTAGGTGAAATTAGAACAATTCGGGAGGATTTAATCAGAAGATCCTACCAGCCATGGCTATGAAATACTTGCACAGCAGATGAAGTACCAGAGCCTTGGAGACAACTCAGAATTCAGAGCGATAAATGATGTCCTCTGGGGGAATAGTTCCAGCGCACTTGCGACCGGAGACCTATATATTCATCCTAGGAGCTTCTTCTGAGAATCACCTCTAGTGGGCAGTCCCGGACAATATCCAGACAAGGAACCTGATAAGAAGCATCGGCCCTTGAGGTTCAATTGCAGGGATATCCTCGAATAAGGGCGTCCCAAGCATCTTGTTGCTTAACGTTGAGAAGCAACATTTTCCCCTGCGGACGAGACCTCGCATTAGGCAGGTAAATAATGTTGCCAAGACGATGTTGCAGAAGATAGACGTTGCCAAGACATTGTGAGAAGTTCACTTTGGGAAAATCCGTACATAGTGCCACTCTAAGGATTCCTCGGTTTTAAGAGGAGAGATCGATGCTGGAAGAGTGCAGGCTGCAGGCTGGTGCTACTCATGGACGACAACGGGAAAATTTGTCACCATAATGTGGAAGCAACAAGTGAATTGAATAGACATCGTATGGGGCGTGGGATTGTGAGCTTCCAGAATTTTAGCCGACAATCCCTCGGTTTATTTCATATTGCCGTGTGGTTGTCCAATCATCGGTCTCATGTTGGGATGCAACATTCCAGGGTTTCTTCTAGAAGCCGAATAGTGCTGACAGGCCAAAGCTCGCCGTGATTGCATGCAGCGCGAACGAGCTAATGAGTGGTGGTTGATTGCATTAGCAACAGTCCAATGCGACCCCAGATGGTTATCGAGATGGAATGGCCGAACAAGGAGGCTGGCGCGCGACTGGGGCTATGATAAACATCATATAGTGCCGAGTATTGTGGTCAGCCAGTAAATTGGTCTGGATGTTTTTAGGATGCAATCAATAGCGCCAAACGAGAGCTCTTGCATACAAGCTGCTCTGCAAGTAGAAGGATTCTAGAACAAAGCTCAACGAGCTAGCAATGGACATTGATAAGAATCGGGAAAGGCGTGCTAAAACCGTGGACGGACGCTCAGATCTGCACGGCACAGCTGTAGGTTTGAGTGATACGAACAGGAGATCCATAGAATGATGCGAACAAATGTTGCCTCAATGTTTCTTCCAAGCTTCTTCTGGTCGATCCATCATAAAGAGCGAGAGCACGGAGCTGTGGTCCTATACGGAAGTCACGCGTTGATTCGTTCGTACCACCATGGATGTCTGAGCTCTTTCCCGCCGGGGTCCGCGTCTTACAAAAAAATTGGAAATTCGAATTCAGTAGTAATCGAAGAACTCGACGAGAAAGAAGAGATGAAAAGGTCCTGAATTTACGAGACTCGTCATGTTAAGCTTTCCAAGCTTTTACAAGCTTCGGGCGATCGTCCCTTCCCCACAATACGCTCAGCCTGAGTCAGCCTCCCGGAGGCTTTGACGGCGCCATGATCACGTAAAAGTTTGGCTTGGCAGAAGGTCACTTGGCAGAAAGTTGTTTCTGTTTTTCTAAGCCGGTTGAGTCTTGGATGGCTAAAGTGGTACTATATGTTTCTAGGCGGGCTCTGGAAGATGGACGCTTGAAGATTTTGTTCTTGGCACGTGATTTACATTGAGCAAGTGGATCGGGGGATAGGGGCTCTAGATTCCTGTTTAAAAAAAAACTAGCTCACAGCGTTCCCCCCGAACAAGAAGTGAGAATAAAGGACATGTTGAGCTGGCTTTGAAGGTTCAAGGAAATTTTTCAATGAGATCTATTCTCTGTTTGAGGGAACTCAGCAAATGAGCATTGCTCGCAAATTTCAAAGAGTTAATAATAGGCCCCTATGAAATCTCTTTCAACAGATTGGAACTGTTATTGTGTTTCAAGAGCCGACAGAATTGCTCTCATCTCCTCAAGAGAAATAGCAAATGCGTTTCGGCCGTGCAAGCCCCTTATTTAAACTCTGCCAATCCACCGCCCCTAACCCATTCTGCATATGTTTCCAAAGGCTCCGTCAAAATCTAGACATGAAGTATTAGGTCAACGGATTTCCGACTAAGCAGATGCGATAAGAGCTCATCACTTACCTCATGACCAGCTTCCAATCCCTCCCCATTAGCGAATCCATACTCAGCAATATACTTCATATTATCACTCATATCTTGCTGCATAAACTCGGGCAACCCCGCCGTCGCCAACCCCGCTCTGAACTCCTCGTCCGAGCACTGCTCAAATACGACATCCAAGCTTCCCTCACTCTTCATGATCTCAATAATCTCCCCAATCTCATATTCTTTCTCACCGGCGTAAACCTGCTTCCCCAATAGCTCCTCCATGTTGAGCAGGATTGCTTTGACATATTTCCCGGTGTCTTCCTTGACGGAGATGAGGGGGAATTTGAGCGTCATGGGATTGGGGATGGAGATTTTGAAGGTTTTGGGGGCGGTGGGATGGGGGTGGAGTAGGGAATTGGGAAAGTCGTGGTAGATAGATAAGAGCAGGAATGTTGCTGGGATGTTCAGGGAGCGGATGTATTCTTCGACTATAGCTTTGCCGTCAAAATGAAAGACTCTGGTGAGCTTGCCATTGGTTACTAGGATTAAACTAAGTCTTTGGAATTTCGATTGTTTGGGGAATGAGGAGGAAATACTTTTTGTGACATTGGGCAAGGTGCTCCAGATTAAATGCTGCACATTGAGTTCCTGGAGGGGTTAAGCTGAGAGTACAAAGACTGGAACTCCCGTCACATACCTTAGCAACATCTGCAACATTCTTTCCCTGCTGAATTTCTCTTTCCTTGCTGAAGCTTTCAAAGAAGTTTGTTACAGCAAAGACAGCATAGGCATCCTTCAATGCCAAGCGGAGGGAGACTTTATCATCTAGATCGGCCTGCGGTGCTTTAGTTTTCTATCGAGGGGCTGTTTGGAGAGGAAATACTTTGACAAGAATGACCCCTTTATCAGCTAGAACTTTCGCAGCAGGTTTGGAAGCATCTCGAGTGACAGCATGGATTTCGAATTGCGATGCGGTTGCAGGGTCACCTAAGATGCTTTGGATAACGGAGCCGCCCTGCTTACCAGTTGCACCAAATACAACGAGGATTTTCTTAGAAGACATGGTGGTTTGATAGGACTGCTAGTGTGAATGTAAGGAAGAGTGCTTGATTGCCTCGCATTCTACTCGAAGATGCCCGACATCTTTATATCTTTCTTGGGTTTTCATTTTGTGGCCTGTGTTGGACTCCAACACGGGACCTCTTCGAAGTTCCGCATTGGGGAAATGAACATACGCGAGATCTCCGCAATTGGGCCCACAGCGCCACACCCGCCTTCACGAAGCATCTTGCCTTCTTTTATGATGTAAACATCTGTAGATGTCCTGACCTGAACATTGAAGAACGGTGGAGCAAGAATAGGGTGCATATTCGCTCAAGAAGCATTCCTATATTCTCAAAGCGAAAGGGGTAATTGCTGAGAAATCGAAATGTCATGACCCACATCGACCTGAAACGAGAATGGTAGATGATGTGGTCCTTATTTTGCCATTATGAGCCCTTTGTCACAGAGGTGGATACACTAGCATCTCTCAAAGTGTATCTTAATTACAGCCCTTATCCATATCTTTCCCATGATATTGTTGGTGAGAATTGGGTAATACAGTAGTGATCTAGACATCACTTGGGTGTCAGGATCGAATCTTCCAAACTTTGGCGGAACTAATCGATATACCTGCCGCTTCTGAAAGAAGCGCCTGGTGTTTTGGTCTCTGAGCTGAGATTTTAGGGGGACATTGGTAACATTACTCCAAATAATACGATGGCACCAATTGACCGCGATTACTGAGGCTGCGCAATCTTTCCAGGTCCTGATCGGCTACCCTCATCCAGCGCGTGTGTACCAGCATAGCAATAGCATACATCGACACATCAGTCAAGGAAGCATGAATCAAGCTGCCGAAGCAAACTTGATCTCTCTGCAGTTTGTTGTTAAGGAAAATCGTCAAGCTGTAGAAGGAAATTGCCCCATCTAAAATTAGTTTTCAGCGTTACTTCAAAGAGTTTACTCGTAGAGGGGTCCATTTCAAATGAGCCTCATTGCTACCTATATTGTAGAAAGCGCTTTAGGCTTGATTGGCAATACTAATGCCATATAACACTGAGGCTTTGCATAGAACTTCCTAGTAAGGTAAATTTGAAGGAAGATCACTAGTGGATTGTTTAAAATAAGGAAATATTTTATTGAGTATAAAATTGAGTATAAAATTGAGTATAAAATAAAACGCGTATGAGATTTATAAAGGCTTCCATTCTATTCACCCGATTCAGACAATTATACATAAAAGGCTAGGGTAGTGTAGATCAGAGCGCTAAAGTCCAGTTTATGCTTTCGTCCACGACTTGACTCAGGCATAGAATATCTTCCCGTGCTTGATCGGCCGATGAAACAGTTGTGGCTTATCACGTGACCAACCGTGCTTTCTTTTTCGTGCAACCTCAGAGCGGCTTGAAATTCATACCGCGACTTCTGCAAAGCGCGCGACTCTCAGCTCTCTGACGATAATAGATGAACCAACGAGACTTCGAAGCAGAGTGGAGAGCATGTCCGGGTCTTCGTCGATCTTTCGACAGCATAGCGCCAATCAGGTACGCGACGACCGCGTCGCTCGCGCCTTATATCCGGGGCCTTTCGCCAGTTCGGAGGTATGACCGACGAACGGCATTCTAAGAAGGTGAAGGGTCATGATGCGGAATATCGGCTCCTCCCAAAGGGCTCAAATGCACATGGTAAGCGCTCAATCCCGACTCAAAATCAAAGGCTAACAGAGAGAACAGATAAGGATGAGTCAAGTGATCCAAAAGGCCCTCAATCCTTGCAGGACATTGGCATTCTAGAGCTTCTTGAGCAAGACAGTAGACCTACATTCATAATAGACCTTCAAGGCCCAAGCCCTGCCGTACAAGGTCGTATGAACGTTGTATTTTCCAACAAATCTCTAAGATTCTTTGATGACTTACGGAATGTCGTCCTCGCGGAATCCTTTTTTCCTTCCCCATCCCCATCGACCTCCTCTGCAGTTTCTTCTCTAGACACAAATGCGATCGCCGAGGCAGAATTCAAGGACTGGGCTACTTGCCTCAGCGACTTCGACTCTGATGGCTATCTTCCCCGACATACATTTCGAGGCATGTATTGGACCTGCGCAGCGTTACGGCATCGATGGAGGGTCATCAGTGCTTCGCAAGTTCCCCACCAGCGCAGACAGAGCCATGGAACTCCAAGATCTTCTAGTCGATCCACGTCAAGGTCAACTTCGAGCACGCGCGAGCCGTTAGACCCCGAGGAGGCAGATCTTACCAAGCGGCTGGCTGATGAAAAGTCTAAATTCGAGGTTTTGACAAACCTTAATCCTGTTGGAATGTACTATCTATCCCCGGATGGTAACATTGTATATGCCAACGACATGTGTAAGTAAAAGTCAATATTTTTAATGATGTGCTCAATCCTGATATTTCACCAGGGTACGAAATTACAAATCATCCAAGAGGACTCGAGGGTGAAATGTGAGTGACTTTACAGTACTAGGAGCAGCCATAGACTAAGTAGAGATGCAGGTCGTTCATGAACGTCATTTCGGAGATTGATCATCCACTCATTAAGAAAGAATGGGAAATGTTAACGACACAAAAGGGCAAGCGAACTTTTGAGCTTCGCCTGAGAAATCCCTGGATTGACGAAGCAGGAAATCCCAAGCAGAGAACGATTCTAGCATCTTGTGATCAGGAATTCGATGGCGATGGAAATCTGAAAAGTATCATGGGTTGCATGTATGTGGCCTTGTTTTAATTACTCACAGACGTGCACTAACAGCACCAGAACTGACATTAGTATCCAAAAACATGCGGAGGAGCATGCTGTAGAAAGAGCGAATCTGGTCGAAAAGCTTGCTTTGCGGACCCAAGAAGCTGCACAGCATGAGAAGAATTTTAGACAGATGGCAGAACTTGCACCATGTGGTGAGCTTTCAATGAAATGGCGTTCATTGATGGGCTGACGCAGATTAGGGATGTTTACCTTCGATCCCGAGGGAAGAATAACTTGGGCCAATTCCCAGTGTAAGTTTGAAAACTCCTTTAGGAGGGGTAGACTGTAGTCCTTGATATTACACATAACCGAGTACTAATAGCAAGACAGGGTACGAAATGACAGGGCATTCCAGAAACAAGTCAGAACATTGCCGGATGTCTTTTCTCAACTTCATCGAGCAGCAAGATCATGAAGAGTTCCGAGGCCAATGGGAAAAATTGACGGTGGCGAAAGAGGAGGTCACTTCCGAACTCCGGCTCAAAAAACCTTGGATCCGTCAAGAAAGCTCCGGAACAGTACGGAACACGACTTGGATCCTCTTCCTGGCTTTGCCGCAATTAGATGAGAATGGCGAACTTTCCAAAGTGTTTGGCTGTACCACAGACATCAGCCACTTCAAGTGGGCGGAGCAAGTTCAATTGCAAAGTCGATTGCAGGCCGAAGAAGCAAAGCGACAGCAAGAGAACTTCATTGATATGACATCGTGAGTAAGCCATAGTGGAATCCCTAGAGTTATAAAGACTAATAAGTCATCCCTTCAGCCATGAGATGAGAAATCCACTTAGTGCAATGTTGATGTGCGCCGATGGGATTGCTGACTCATTACTGGAGTTCCAATCCATGAGAGATCCGACAGCCATCATTTCACAAGAACTGGTTGAGAGCAACCTGGATGCTGCTCAAACTATAGTTCTTTGCGCCCAACATCAGAAACGGATCATTGATGATGTACTAACGTTATCGAAACTCAATTCCAACCTGTTACACGTTACTCCTGTACAAGTTCAGGTTGAGGCAACAGTTAGACGGACATTGAAGATGTTTGAAAGCGAGCTGCAAGCACACAACATTCAAATGACGTTCGAAGTTGAGCCATCATACATAGATGCCAAGATCGACAAGGTCTTCTGTGATCCCGTTCGGCTCACACAGATCTTTATAAATTTACTTACAAACGTAGACTAACCTTAATCTTGATTTAAAGCCTTGGCTTATGTACTTATAGGCCATCAAATTCACCCGTTCAGAAGAAAACCGTCAGATTGCAGTAAATCTTGGGGCTTCGGCGTCCAAGCCTCCGAAAGATGCTGCGCCAGACGTACAATGGTTCCCATCAAAAGATCCAAACGACATACAAGACCTGACTCTTGCACCTGAGTGGGGTACAGGGGAACAGATATATCTCTATTTCGCTGTCAAAGACACAGGCCGGGGACTTGACGAGGACGAGAAGACTCGACTGTTTCACAGGTTCAGTCAAGCATCACCTCGCACGCATGTATGGTCTCAATAGCCTCATATTTTGAAGCTTCTACTAAACTCTCCAAAGGTCCAATACGGCGGGTCAGGACTCGGATTATTCATATCACGAGAACTTACTGAGTTACAAGGGGGCGAAATCGGGGTAGCATCAACTGCTGGCGTTGGAAGTAAGTGTGCAACCCATCATCAAGCTTTGATGAATCTAACCCCAGTAGGCACCTTTGCATTCTACATCAAAGGCCGAAGATCCATAGCGCCCCAGGGCGAATCTAACACAATGAGTTCCCGACTGTTCGCAGACACAGGATTCATCACACCCAACCCTCTCTCACCACAACCCACACCCCCCAGAATCAGACACAATTACCACATCCTACTAGTCGAAGACAATCTCATCAACCAAAAAGTACTCAGCAAACAACTTCGCGGTGTCGGCTGTACCGTCCACGTCGCAAACCATGGCATCGAAGCACTCGACTTTCTTTCTAAAACCAGTCTCTGGAATGACGGCAACACTAATGATCGGCGAATGGAGCTTTCTCTAATATTAATGGATCTCGAGATGCCGATCATGGATGGATTGACTTGCTGTCGACGGATTCGGGATCTTGAGAGAGAAGGGAAGATACTGGGTCGCGTGCCGATTATTGCTGTCACGGCCAATGCTAGAGTTCAACAAATGAATTTGGCTATTGAAGCTGGAATGGTGAGTTAAGGAATATGATTTTCAATGGAGGGAGCTGACGTGCGTGCAGGATGATATTGTCCCAAAACCTTTCCAGATACCCGAGTTGATGCAGAAAACGGATCAGCTTATGGCGAGACAGAGATCAAATTTCGACGGAGTTGAAGGGGAGGATGATTATTTTTGAGGTTCTTAGGATCTCAGCGGCGATTTGGAGTTGGGGTGCGCAAGGTATTAATTAAAACTAGTTCAGCTTGCCAATTCATGACTTTTAATCATGCATTGATTCCTTCATTGAAGACGATATTCTCAATATAGCCGTGAGCTCAAATCAGTACATATCGCCTTCTTCAAAACCAATCTGCAAACTTCCAAAAACAGCTATTTTCTCCACAATTCCATACATCGTCGTCGCATTTGTTTGAATGTCCAAGTCGTAGAACAGGCCCTTATTTATCTTCCCAGCCGAAAGCTAAAAACACAACACACCAAACCGTCGTCCTAAACTTCCAATCCGTGACACGAACCTACCTACGCCACGAAAGCTAGTAATCTATCAAAAAGTCCGAGAAGTGGCACAGCTGAACCCAAAATCGGGGTCTGGACCGCATCGCAGTCCGCGGCGCAATTTCCCCGATCCTTACCTCCCTATGCACCTTAGCCTCTAAGCAAGCCCACACCTCGTACGACGACGGGACGCAACGCGCCCCGTATAATAAAAGCCGAAGTAGCCCCTCCCATCAAATTACTACATCAAACTCACCACAATAACAACCATACCCTGAAACCCATCTTCCTTCACAATTAATACCCTCAATACAAATCTGTGTACTTCGTGACCACCCACCATGTCGCGCCTCTTCCCACACACGCCCTACGCAGAAGACCAGCCCCTCCCCCACACCATCCTCACCACACACGTGCTGACGCGCGGTCTCCAAGCCGGATCTCTCGTCGGCACCGGTATTGGAACTATCCTTTACACGTTCCGCCAGTTTAAGATCCTGGCTCCGAAAATCCCGGCATCTACGTTCACGGCGACGGTTTTGAAATCATCGGGCGTGGGTGCCGTGGTGGGTGTAGGGCTTATGTGTGTAGCGTTGCCGGGCAGGATGTGGGGGAGGGAGGAAATTGAGTGGAAGGATAGGAGTTGGCGGTTATTGGAGAATAAGGGGCAGCTGGAGTGTGATGATTGGACGTATGGTGGGATGGTAGGTGGGGCGGTGGTCGCGGCTGTGAGAAGGAATCTTGGGTGGAGGGGAGCGGTTGGGATGGTTGGGGCGGGGAGTCTGGTGGGGATGATGGGTTATATGGGGTGGAGGCATGGGGTTAAAGGGGGAAAGTGGGAGGAGGATAGCATGTGAGGGAGAGAATGAGTGAGGTTTGAGGTGTTTGTATTTTGGTATACCCGGCGAATTATCTACTCTATGCATTTTACCCTCCAAGACTCCCACCAGACCCATACGCCAGCTATGCAATGCCATCATCAATCGTCGTCACTCAAATCCATCAGACTATGGCCATCCGTTCCGATACCGAGACCACTACTTATTCTCGACCTAAACCCCTTCCCCTTTTTTCTATTCGCCAAGAACTGTGCTGCTTCGGCTTTCCTCAATGCCAGCTCTTTCTCAAAATCTTCTTCGTCTTCAAAACTCTCTCCTCCGTTTGGACCACTACTCGCAGTCTCCTCGAGTGCTTTATTCAGCAATTCGGTCGCAATCGCATCTTGCGGTGAAATAGCCAAAGCCTCGTGCAATACTTGAACCGCATCATAGGGCCGCCTCTGTTCCATTAAAACCAATCCCTTGGCACAGAACACCGCGGTATCCTTCCCACCCTGTCTGAGAACCTCGTCAAATTCCTCGAGAGCCAAATCCCACTGCTGTTGCCTTCGATATGCATGGCCAAGATTTGCTCGAGTCGATATCCAGGCTGAAGAGTCACTGTCAATATCGTCTGCGATCTTTAAAGCGTTTGTGAACATGACCACTGCTTCTGGAAGTCGGTCTTGGTGATAAAACACTACTCCCATCTCATTTAGTAGCAGTGGGTCCGTCCTGCAAAGGGTGAAGGCTGTCTTCAAGAATTCATCCGCCAAAGTCATGTTATTCAGCATATGATTTTGCATTCCTAGGAACAGCTGAGGTAGATGTGTACCCATAAAAAGACGAGCCGCTGTCGAGTATGCGGATATTGCTTGGTCATGTTCGCCTTCTGCAGCGAAGGTATGCGCAAACCCAATCCAGGCAGGCCCGAAATGAGGATCCATCATGCTAGCCTTTGAGAAGTATCGACGAGCTTCAGCAACTTTGTTGATTGCTAGATAGTAGATCCCAACAGCGAGCCAGGTGCATGGCTCTTCTGGATGGTTGTCCGCCAAGTCATGAGAAACGAGGAAGAGAGCATTCTTTAGTTGTAACTCGTACAGACACGCAAGATGGAGAGGGTATATACTAAAGTTATACTTGTCGTCTTGAAGGATCGAATTGGTGATTGCTAGGGCATCTTTGAATTTGCATTGTGTAAATAAAAGGTCCGCTTTCGAAAGAAGTAGATCAGCATTTGAGGCTAGGTTGTAGTGTGTCGACAGTGTTTCTGTTGCCGCCGTGAATGCAGACGGGTTCTTGTATTTCGATAATCGAGTTGTGTATAGCATCTTCGTAAAGTCTGCTGCTTCTTGAGACGAAGATGTATCGTCCGTTATCGAGATGGAATCGAAATCCAGAGATTCTAGGAACTGCCATTCCTCATCTGGCGACATTAGGCAATTCTTCATAAGCTGCTCAAATGCCTCGAAACATTGTACATCTATTCGGACAGCATCTTTGTAGCATTCCTTTGCACGGTCAAACGCATTTTGCTTCGCGTAACAGAGTCCTCTCAAAAAGCACATTGCAGCTTCAAAACGGATGTTAGCTGCGTCCTCCACATCCTCTCTCCTATCCTGCCTATCCAATCGCCCTGCCGCTTTTGATCCATTCCTGACATGGCCCGTTGTATGTTGGAGTTTGCGTCGGCTGTTGCTTGAACTCGTAATGAGGTGGGTGGGGTTCTTCTCGCCGAGTACGTTAAGAGCTTCGTCAAATCTTCCTTGCTTTATCAAACAGTGTCCGGCAAGATATCTACAAGAGGGGTTTCGTGCTATAAGGTCTTGCTTCGAGAGGAAGCTTTGGGCTCGTGTGTAGTTTCCTGTGGAGAAGTGGACTTGGGCAAGCCAGAAGGCATCTTTATCGTTTTCTAGCAAAAATTAGCATTGAAAAAGTAGTATAAGACCTCTTATACCACTTACGAGTCAAAGCCAATAACTTGTCTCCAATAAAAATAGCAGAGTCGTACTGATGCTTGTTCAAGGCATCTTGACGCCAGTCCCTCAAGAACTTTTCCATGATCGTTGTCGCTTCATTCGTGAAACGAACCGCTAAGTCCCTAATTGGAATCCCTGGGCAAGCCTTGTATCAGCGACCAGTTTGACATGGAAATTCACTTCATGTTATTATTGTCAAAGAAGGCGCGTTGGGAAACGCGAGGGGGCAAGGCTGAGAGCATAAATGGATAACCCTAAAATGGCTTAGCGTATCTTTATGCAAGGTTGTGCAAGGCGAGGCAACTTCCTCTTCGTTCCTGCCAAAGCAGCCTCCAAGAATTCTCATCGAGCATTCAAGGGACGAACCTCATCGGACATACTTCAGTCAACCTCTAGATTCTCTGGCATCACGCTCAAGCACATAAGTCGCCATGTCTGAACGAAAAGTCCTCACGAAATACTACCCCCCCGACTTCGACCCCTCCAAGATCGTACGGTCGCGGGGCCCAAAGCAAGCTGGTCCAAAAGTACAGACTGTTCGTTTGATGGCACCATTTCCTATGAAATGTACTGCCTGCGGAGAATACATTTACAAAGGTCGAAAGTTTAATGCTCGCAAAGAGACCACTGAAGAGAAATACTACTCTATTCCTATCTATCGGTTCTATATACGATGTACACGGTGTTCTGCAGAGATCACCTTCAAGACAGACCCCAAGAATATGGACTACGAGTGCGAGAGAGGCGCAAAGCGGAACACGGAGCCTTGGCGAATGAATGGATTAGGGAAACAAGAGAGTGACGAGGAAAGACTAGATCGATTGGAGCGGGAAGAAGAGGAGAAGAATGCGATGCAGGAATTAGAGACGAAGACGCTGGATGCGAAGAGAGAGATGGCTGTCGCTGATGCTTTAGACGAGATTCGAACTCGGAATGCTAGGAATGAGAGGATGGGAAAGGATGGCGTGGAAGTTACAGTTACAAGGGAGACTATTGACGAGGAGAAGCAGAGGCAGGAGAGAGAGGATGAGGAAGCTGCCAGGAGAGCATTTATGCGGAGACAGGAGGCCTTAGAGGAGGTAATCGAGGACGAGGATGACGCAGATAACGCGCCACCGATCACGAAAGAGGCTGCCTTGGCTATGCCCCCTCCGAGTTTCAAGCGGGTTGTGAAGAAGAAGAAAGATCACGCTGCTGCTTTAGGGATCAAGAAGAAGCCATCTCTCGTCTGATCGGTTTGAAGGCATATCAATCCTAAGGCGGGGCAAGGTATGCTTTAGAAATGCACTAGCATCAAGGGTACATAGATGAATTTATCTAACTTTGAAGTTGTGGGTATTTTCTCTCTCGAATTTCGAGCCTAATGAGGACGTATTTAAAAAATAATTATGCTCTAGCTAACGCACTCAAGAGTTCTATCATTTTACTACCACCACATCTTATTCTCCAGCCCCCGTCAATGTCACCGTCGGTCAAGGAACATCCTGGTCCTTGTGGATAGGCCGTCTTGATGGTCATCAACTGGCCTAATATGGATCACACGAATGATAGACAATGGATCGAACGATTCCATACCTTATCCATTAGTTGCTGGGCCCCCGGAGCATACCTCTTCACGAGCGTTCATATATCCTATATTTGTTATCTACTACCAGTCGGGAGCACAGACGAAAGAAGTATCACCGAATATTAGAGCCCAAAATGCAGTACTCAGTGTGACACTTTGAGGGAGGACGTCTGTGTATTGCGTAGCGGAAGGCCAGGACGAAAGAGCAAGCATAATTCTTCCCAAGATAAGAGTCATCAAATGCAACCACAAGATCCAAATTCAAGTCAACTATGGTACATCTACAATCTCGACCCACTCGCAATCCTCTTCCTCAAATCTGCCACATAATAATTCTTCGGAAACTCCCTAACAGCCATGGGAAGATACGGGACTACCGCTGAATTGACCGCTATAATCACCTTAAACATGTACCTAGTATACATCGTCGAAGGAATGCCGAACTCATTCCTCAAATGCTCCGGCAACATCTCAATCGTCAGCACCCTACTCATTGGGCCCTTGACCGTGGCATACAATCACGTCAATCCCCATGGCAAACCCTTCTAGTCCAGCACATCCTTCGCAACGCCCTTCGCCTCATCCGTCACCACCAAACCCTCCACCATCTTATCCCAATAAACCTTAAACGCCTCTCTATCCCTCGGCCATTTCTCAGCTGGAACCCTCAACGCCGTAGCCATGACCGAAAACTCCCTATACACCCTCTCCGCCCTCTCCTCCTCCAGCTTCCCAAACACCATCTCATAACTCTCAACCATACTCCAATAAATAGTCGCCGCGACCCAGAGCTGCGCATCAACGTCATTCGCATCATAACCCTCCCCCTTCACACCCGCATGCGCGCGATGCGTCGCATCCGTAATACGGCGTTTCTCTTCAGGCGTCCCGAACGTCATGCAATAGATATAAATAACGCTTCGACGAGCACGCTCGATACGGCGGTACGTGAAGTCGCTGTGCAGAGCTACACCTCGCCCGACTTCTGGGTGGGCGATTTGCAGGAGCACCGCGGCGACGCCGCCTTCGAGGGAGATGGACTCACTGACTATCGTTTTCATCTCGTATGGTTCTTCGACGGGGAAGAAGCACGGTCCATATTTGCCTTCTGGGAGACTTGGCTTGCTTTTACTCGAGATTCTGTCTTGTTTGAAGGCTGCTCTGGAGGCTTGGAAGGATTTGATGGCGGAGCGGGTGCGGAGGAGAGATTCTTCTGTTGCGGTGGTCGTGGATGACATTTTGGGTGGGTTGGGAGTGGGAAATTCTGGGAAGATGGCGATGCTTTCGATCAGTATATATCAGATTCTAAGTTCTTCATATGTTTTTTCGACTTGACTTGATTCCTTGAAGGCTGACTCGACACATAATAATTGTCCCGTGATCGAGGAGTGGGGTTTGCGTTTCATGTGGCATTGGAAGTCTGGGATGAGCTGCCAACCGCGGTAGAGCACTATGATTCAAGAATCTACGAATCATCTTGTGTCACAATATCGAGAATGATTGAAAGTTGCTAATTTACAGTATAAGGGAATAAAAAAATTATCTCATCGAAGACTAGCAATTGTTTATCGCTCGCTGTGCTCTTGAAGCAGACACCGGTTGCTGGTTGCTTGCAATTGCGTTTCCTGACAAACTATATAATACAATATTTTTGGGTCATTGCAATACACAGAATTAAAGATCTCGGGCGAAGTAAAGAGTAAATGATATTCAGTAGAATCAAAGAAATAAGAATGATAGATGAGCGATTACCAAAAGGGTTCTTTGCTAAATATCTTCTCAGACCATCCCCCAAGTACTCACTTCACTAGATATTTCAGCCAATCCACGAGCCACCCTTCGAGTGAAGTCTCCTCGGAAGATTCACGGGCTCGATATAGATGGCATTTGCTAGGATAGAGAATAATGTTGCAGCATATCAATATCGACTCATCTCTTACGATATGCAGAAGGGCTGTTCCTCTCTCAAACTGTCGTCGACGATTTTCAAAGGTTCGATGGCTCTCTTTTTCGTCTCTATGTTCTAACAAATGGCAGGCATAAAATAGAGCATGCGTTGAGCGCTCATACTATGGTATGCTTCGGTATACCTGTCATTTTGTAAGCCAATGATAATGGAATTCGACCCGTTGGGATAACCACAGTACCCAGGTAATCAACATATTGCCTAGAACTCCTCTTTTCCTTTTTTTTTGGGTCCTCCATAAAAATATAGCATCGCCTCTGCTGGCCGTAGCTCTTTGCGCTCGTATCATACCAAATCTCAAGATACAAAGTCTACGTCCGACTCGTACATCGTCTAAGATGCATCTCCCGAATCCTCCAAAGACCAAGACGAGAATCGAAGTCGAATCCTTTTCCGCGTAATTCTAACAGATATTCGAGATTCATCAAGTACGTGGGCATCTCGTCTCAGACTTTCTACAACCCTGGGTATCTATATCTCCTCCCCTCTGAACCAAAGACCAAAATCAAATCGGCCCCATCCTCTTCTCTAAATTCACAAACGCCTCCGCCGCATCCGCGACGATTCCAGCATCCCAGACACTCTCGACCCTCGGCACCATCTCCCTCAAAATCCTTATCCCATCCCTCTTCACCCCCTCCCACGGCACCGTAATAATCGTCGTCCACAAAAACGGTATCACGCCTATATCCATCACAAACCCTCTCGCGAAATCCTCCCTCGCAACCAAATCCCAACATAAACTGATTACCTTCTCCGCTACCCCATAACTATGCGGTATCAAATCGCTTCCTTTAGTTAAAGGATCAGGTGCCGGGGATACATCGACGTAGTTTCCGACCGCGGCATCTAAGGCCAGAGCTTGGATATACAAGACCGTGGCCGGAATAAACGTATGCGCGAACTTCGCCGTCCTACTCTGTTTCAACAACGGCGCAAGCGCAGCCCTCCACCTCAACAACCTCTGCCCAAGATCCGCACTACTCCACTTATCCAACCCCGCGCCCGCAGTTCTATACCAATTCTTCGTCATCACCGCAGCGCTATAATCATTCCCATCTTCGGGCAACGGATAGCGAGTCTGCGAATAATACGCCATTTCGGCCGCGGAAAACGGTTTTCGATAGCGGAGAAGCTCGTAGAAGTGCCGGGCTTCGGTTAGCGTGCTGAAGGTGGGCGGCATGGGGTAGTCTTCTGGGCTGAATGCTGAGAGAGAGAAGGCGTAATCTTTGACGGGTTCTTTGGTTGAGTGCCGGGGAATAGAGGGACAGATCATGTCCACGAGCGGGTGGTCAAGACGCATGAATTGGTGGAGGAGCTCATCTTCTATGAGATGTGGGACGGGGGATGGGAACCAGCCCTGACGAGCGAAGGTCTCGCATGGATCCCAAGCATGGGTGGCTTTGCGGAACCAATTCCTGAATGAGTAGATGGCCGTTTGTATGGTGGAGTGCGCGCGTCCTATATCTCCGTTTAGGTTCTCGAAACAGAAGATCAATAAGGCGGCGATAAGGGGAATGCGGAGGCTGCTTTGGGCGGCCATGATGGTTTGGATGCCTTTTAGGGCTGTGCCATACTCGATTAAGGCGTATTGTATGTGAGTGTTTGGATCTTTCCACTTAGAGGCATGTTTTAAAGCTCCGATTGCGAGGGTTAATTGACGGATGGAAGACTCGTCGCAAGCTTGTAGGACGGTTTGATTCCATATCTTGACATCAAAGCCGCCGGAGAATTCGTCGGCGGTTTCTTCTTTGAAGATACGGAAGTATTCTTGTTCTTGCTGGCTGCGGAACAATACGATGGGGGATGGTGATTTAGGGATGAACTTGGGAGAGGCTGGCGATGTCGATGTGGATGAGGAGTCAGTCTTTGCTAGGATTTCTCTTCCACGAGGAGTCTTTGCTAAGAGTGCTCGGCCGCGTGAGACAAGGTCAGGAGTAGAGGGTGGCTCGAATCTAAGGGAGTCTTCTGTGGGATATCCACCGCATCGTAGATTAATCCTCGTGCATCTCGTACACTGTTATCGAATTAGCATATCGAAAAGTCGTTTTATTTGGTGAGAGCTCCAGAGCTAGGAAGGTGTTTCAGGAGCTGAGACAGGAGAACAAACGGGCGTGATCTGTTTGCATGCTCTTGAGGCAGCCCCACCTTCGAAAGCTCCTGTGGGGGAAAATAGCAATTTTGTAAGGAAATAAGACGAACAGCCGGCTTAGTTTCGTCACATTTTACCCGTCGTTCTCTATTAAAGTTCTGATTAGTGGGGTACCTATCAACGCGTAGTGCTGTGCATAATTACTTGCAGGTTTTACATCCTGTCCTGGATCTGGGTCTATTTGCTCTCTTTCTTCTTGAGGGTCGTTTGGAAGAAGTACTCATCTGTCTAAGGGAAATAGACTCCACGGGATGAGCTCTAAATGTCATGATATATATGCCTACGTTTAGCGGCAGTGAACTAGAAACCTTGCGTATCGCGTTTGGGAAGTTGCAAGTATCACAGCGAGTGAGATGGTGCTCGCAAGTTCAGCCAATGACAGCCCTCAAACCTTTATGATATGCCCCTCACATATAGTCAGATTGCTTAGAAATCGGCACAGCAGCGCCATATAATGGATTTGGAATTCCTATAATTGAAGTAGGGCGGAACCTTCGAATACAGATTGACTGAATCCAAGACTGGGGCTGAGGGGCCACTGACCTTTGTTTACTAGTAGGAAGACACGCATGCCCTTGCCGAAGACTGAGCCTCGAGGGAATCTTCAGACGTATTTATCGCCGCCGTGCCACATGACCTGAGGGCAGAAGCAGAGTAAAGCAGTTGGCAGGAAGTATGCAGGCCAGAAGCCGACGTACTTCTTTGCGTATACCATGGCAAATTGACCTGCCAAGTCGCCGGAGTTGCTGAACACGTAGAAATAATGGTATACTCTACTAGCGGTGACTGCAGGATCAACGATCACACGTTCGCCCTTGGGAGTTGGGTTAATCACCATCTTGGTG
>Ga0182030_10010745_pt1 | contig 18539 bp, 22 predicted proteins | sample 812S3MmetaG_FD_121299 | JGI IMG/M metagenome (GOLD analysis project Ga0182030, IMG submission 121299) | Permafrost microbial communities from Stordalen Mire, Sweden - 812S3M metaG (Illumina Assembly) | ecosystem: Environmental > Terrestrial > Soil > Wetlands > Permafrost | place: Sweden...
AAACGGCCAAGTGATCTCTTTCTTCAACGCTTAAATGCTTGTAGTTTTTTTTCATGGCCGCCTATCCTATGGAGGCGGCTTTCTTCTGGCACTAAGTGTTGCACTTACTTATGGAACTCGGGCAATTCAACATTGTTTTCATTCTGTTTATTCATGAATGGATTCATTCTAGAGGGATAAAACAGAACTGTTTTACGGGCGCTCCATGTTTTTTTAATTTCGAGGGTAATACCAAGGCGATGCCATGTTGCGGCTTAGTTGTACGATCCTCGGATCGGGAATATACTCTGCAAGAGTCGTGTATTTAAAAGGTGTTGATATATTCGAGGTTTAATGATGCGCGTTTTTTTCCTCTTAATTTTTTCCCTTTTATTCGCTGATTCCTTCGCGGCGAACCCTGAGACACGTTCCATTTCGGATAAGGGTTTTGCCGGTGCTTTGACCGCACAATCGGATGGCGGTCTTGAGCTGTCGATGGGGGACGGCTCTTTCATCTTTCTCGGCCCGGGTGACCGGGTCGATCCCCGAACCATCGGAAAAACCACCCCGCCCACCCTGAGAAGGGATATCACGGGTAGGGTCATCTTCGCGGCCGACCGTGGAATGGTCCTGATCTATACCTTTCGGTTTAACCACAACCATACCCGTATTTTCATGACGGATCCCGAGGACATGGTCACGGTCTTCGATTTCGACGGGGTTTCTGGAAGGATCAAGCAGGTCCTACTGCCGTTCGGCCGAAAGCTCCTGTACCCATGAGGCCGCACCGTGACTTTTTGCGCCGGGCGGGCATCCCGTTACTGGGTTTAGCCCTGGCCTTTCTGGGGGTGAGACAGGGAAACGCGGCGTTCAATATCGGCTGGACGGGCCCGAATGGCGACGATAACAGGGGAATCGCCTGGGCGGATTTCAATAACGATTGCTTGCCGGACCTCATCGTCGTCAACAACCAGCCCGGAAGTTGCGTTCGAGTCTATCGCAACAATGGGGATGGGACATTTACCCTCATGTACACCTCCACGGAACAGGACCGATGTACGGCGGTAGCCGTGGCGGATTATGACGGGGACGGCCTTATCGATTTCGCGGTATCCAATTACAGCGGGATCCCGTCCCGGGTCTATCACAACGATGGCAACTTCAATTTCCACGTCGCCTGGAGCGAACCTTACCCCGAATACAGTACGGGGATCGACTGGGGGGATTATGACAATGATGGCAAGCCCGACCTGGTGATCAACAGCCTGACGGCATCGGGGGTCCGGTTCTTCCACAATGACGGGGGAGGCATCTTCAGCGACGCGGGGATCGTGACCACCAACGGGAACGCCGCTTCCACCCGGTTCAAGGATTACGACAAGGACGGCACCCTCGACCTTTTCGAGGGCGTGACGGGATGGGGTAGCATCATCTGGAAGGGCAATGGGACCGCGCTTCCCGCGATTGCCTGCACCCTGCCCTGGAACAACAATTCGGACGTGGACTGGGCGGATTTCGATGGGGATGGCAATTCGGACCTGATCGAGGCCGAATACGTTTCCATATTCCGCAACGCCGGAAGCAACGCCTTTCCGATCTATTAAAACCAGGGGGATTCCCAGTTCGTACGGGCGGCCGACTATGACCGGGACGGGCTTGCCGACTACGCGATCAGCGATTGGGCTCCCCGGAATTTCACCATCGTTCATAACAATGGGGGCGGGAGTTTTGTAACCATCGCCGGCCCTTCGGCGACCGGCGGCCCGGTGGCTTGGGCGGACTATGACCGGGATGGGAGGATCGATATCGCTGGTGGGAATTTTCAAGGGACCCAGTACAACCTCACCGTTTATCACAATAATGGATCCTTTTCCGCGGCAACCCCGACCTGCCCGGGGACCCCGATTCCGCCCACCCCTTCCTTTACTCCCACGGCCACAAGGACAGCCACCCCCACCCCCACGATCACCAACACGCCCACGAGTACCGCCACCTTCCCGCCATCCTCAACACCCACTAATACCCGGACGATTACGAATACTCCGACCGTGACCTCCACTTCCACCCGAACCTTTACGCCCACCAGCACCTTTTCGCCAACCGTAACCTCTACCCCGACGAACACCAGTTCGCCGACCTGGACCCCGACCTCCACCAGTACCTTCACGATAACCTGGACGCCGACGAAAACCTTTACATCCAGCAGCACCTTTTCGCCAACCATAACCTCTATCCCGACGAACACCAGTTCGCCGACCTGGACTTTGACCCCCACTTACACCTTCACGGTAACCTGGACGCCGACGAAAACCTTTACATCCAGCAGCACCTATTCGCCGACCCTTTCCTTTACGCCAACGAAAACTTTCACCCCTACCGTCACTCCCACAAACACCTTTACTTTCACCACTACTTGGACGCTGACGAAAACCTTTACGTCGACAATCACCTACACTCCCACGATTACTTACACCCCCACCATCACCTATACACCCACCTCCACCCCCGTTTATGCCGACATCTTTTACGTGGACCATAATTATTTCCGCCCTTCGCAGGGGCCGGTATCCATCGAGATCGATTCCACCCTCTTCCCCGGGAACTATTCCTTGATCATTTACAATTCAGCCGGGGAAAAGATCCGCACGTTGGTTTCTCCCCGGATCCAAAACGGACCTGTATTTGAATGGTATGCGTGGGATGGAAGGAATGATTGGGGGAACCTGTGCGCCAGCGGGGTTTACCTGATTTATGCGAATGAGAGTTTCGAATTTAAATACAGAAGGGTACTTTTGGTAAAGTAAGACTAAACTCTGATGGCATTTTCCGTGAAGGATCAAAGGATCCGGCCTATGGAATGTAGAAAAAAATTATCCCGCAAATCACCCGACTGACATCGAGAATTCGGTCTTCCCATTGAACCTGGAGGTTGAAAGTGAAGTCAAAAACCCGATGGGTCTTTTTTGCCTTATCTTTCGCGGCCATGCTTGTATCCGGCTGCGGTTCGATCCCCTTGTTGAAAAGCACCTGGCTGGACCACGACCTGGCCCTGGGTCCGGATACCAAGGATTGGCCGGGAGGATTGTCTGCGGTCGGGGATATGGTTTCCGTGGGAACCTCCAATAACCGCGATTGGCTTTTCCTCGCCCTGGTGGTCCAGGATTTTAAAAATACCGATGACAACCCGCCCTATGCCCACTCCCTCGCGGCGAATGGATTGACCGTCTGGGTGGACCCCCAAGGGGGCGATCACAAGACCTTCAACCTCTCTTTTCGCGGGATGGAAGGGACTAGGTCCGGAAGTGCGAACCAAGGGAAAACCGGCGGATCCGACGATCGGCCTGACCAGGCCTTGTCCTCGGATTTGGCGTCGAACGGGTTGACCCTCACGGATGAGAAAGGGAAATCCCTGAAAACGACCGCTCAGGCGCTGCAGGCTTACGGGTTCGAGATCCGGACATCCTATTCGGGCGGGCGGTTCATTTACGTCATGAAGTTGCCGCTCCACCCCGTGGAAAATTCGCCCTTTCCCTCCGGTTTGGCGAAAAGCCAGGCGGTGGGTTTTGGCTTTGAGGGGAATGACTTTAATGTCCATCGGTCGGGCGGGGGAAGCGGCGGCGGGTCCGGCAATGTCACGGAAAAATTTAATCTCTGGCTCAGCGTCAATTTGGCGTCCAAATAACCGGGCCCCGGTTGTTTGAAACCGAGGGGCTAGGCTCACCGCAGGACGGATTCGACCCCAAGCGGGGACTCAACGCAAGATGAGCCATTTCCCCATGGAATGGCCCTGGGGAGTCGTGACTTCCAAATAATAGAGCCCATTGGCCAGCGCCACCCCTCCTTTGCCGGTCAGGGCCAAGGGAAAATCGTTGGGCCCCGCCGGGACATTCTCGAAGTTCTCCTCGTTCACCAATCGAAAGGCCAAGGTATAGATCTTCAGCTTCAGCCAGGCGGCTGGCTTCTGAAGGCTGACCTCGACCTTCGCCGGGCCGGGGCCCATCACGGGATTGGGAAAGGGAACGGGAATGCCAATCGTCACCTGGGCCGTGGCCGTCGAGGTGGGGCTGGAGATGGCGGTCGAGGTTTTTGTGGGTGTGGGGGTTTGGGTTGCCGTATAGGTCCAGGTGGAAGTCCAGGTCATCGTGGGCAGCGGGGTAAGGGTTTTCGTCGACGTCATCGTGGCCGTCCCAGTAAACATAAAGGTATTGGTGGGGGATTGGGAGGCTGTCGCACTCGGCGTGTGGGTGGGCGTTTGGGTCGGCGAAGTTGTTGGCGACCAACTTGAAGTGTTTGTGATTGTAGGAGTGTTGGAGGCTGTCGCGCTAGCGGTGAAGGTCGACGTGGGGGTGGAAGTGAGGGTCAAAGTAAAGGTTGGTGTTAGGAATGGGGAGTTAGGAGTTGAAGTCAAAGTAAACGTATCGGTTTTAGAGGGTGTAACCGAAGGTGAAGGGGTCCCCATGGGGGACATCGTCGCCGTTTGAGTAAAACTATATGTTTTCGTCGGCGTCTCTGTCGGCGAAGAAGTTTGAGTGCGCGTCGAGGTGGCCGTAAGAGGCAACGGGGTATTGGTTACGCTTGGCGGAACCGGCGTATGGGTCAAGGTGTTCGTGGAGGTAAAGGTCGGCGTGCCGGTGTTTGTTTTTGTGGAAGTCACGGTCAGGGTAAAGGTGGCGGTCGGGGGTAGGGTGGTAAAAGACGGAGTTGGCGATGAAGTTTGAGTGCGCGTCGAGGTCAAAGTTGCTGTCGGGGACGCGGTGGATGTGGGAGTGGCGGTTTTGGTCAGTGTGAGGGTATTCGTGACCGTGGATGTCCCCGTGGGGGACATCGTCGCCGTTTGAGTAAAGGTATATGTTTTCGTCGGCGTCTCTGTCGGAGTAGATGGCTCGGGAATGATCTGGATGGCGTCGACCATCGCGTTATCGGCGGTGGCCGGACCGAATTGGATCGTGATGGCCCCGCCGGAAGGGGCGATGCTGTTGAAAACCTCGTCGATTGCCTTATTCTGCCCTCCCGCCGTTTTGAATAGATCGAAATTGGTCAGAACCGTGTTTCCGTTGATGGAAACGTTGAAAACCCTATCCCCGACCGCGGTCCAATAAGTCTCCGCGAACTTGAGGGTCACCTGATAGGACCCGGCCGGAACGTTGAAGACATACGAGAAGGGGCTTCCGTACCGCTGGCTCTGGTAAAGGGTCTGGTCACCCGCTCCCGGCAAGGCGCCCGTGATGGCGCTGGTCGTTACCGCCGCTGTTCCACCCGCATAGTTCTCATCCGCGCTCCAAACATTTCCCTGGCTGTCGGTGTACTGGGAAGCGCCCGCGTTCACCCTCCAGGTGGAGGCGACCACTGGGGTGGGGGTGGGCGTCAAGGTCCCGGCTGGTTGTTGATAAACCCTTACATAGTCCACCAACATGGTCTGGGGAAAGGAAGTGCTGGAATCAGGCGCCCCGGGCCAACTTCCCCCCACCGCCATATTCAGGAGAAAAAAGAAGGGGCTGTTGAATTCGTAAGTGCCGCCCGCGCCGACGCACCCGGCCGAGGTCTGGGTCTCAAAAAGGACGCCATCCACGTAAAACTGTACTTGATCCTGCTGCCAAAGAAGCCCGAACGTATGGTAGGCGTTGTGATAAAGCGCCCCCCCGGGCAGGGAATAGGTCTCGGTCGGGTTCCAATTGGGGGCGTGAAGGGAACCATGATTAAGCGGCTGGTCGGCCGCGTTCCCGATATTCTCCATGATGTCCATCTCGCCGCAGGCGGGCCATCCGACCGAGCCGATATTATTTCCCAGCATCCAAAAGGCCGGCCAAATACCGTCGCCATAGGGCATCTGGATGCGGGCTTCCATGTAGCCGTATTGGAAACTTTGAAGACCGGAAGTCAAAAGGCGGGCGGAGGTATATCGTCCCACCGCGCCGTAATTGGTAGAGCCGGGCTGGGTATCAACGGCGATGAGGGCAAGGGCTTTACCGTCGGTGGCGTTCGGGTCCGCGATGATCTGGGAGTTGTTCGTGCTGGTGGTGTAATTTTCTAATTCGTTATTGCCCCATCCGCCGGCGCCCGTGTCGTAGGTCCAGTTGGCGGGGTTCGGTGCGCTCCCCGCCGTTCCGTTGAACTCGTCGCTCCAAACCAGGTTGTATCCACCGGGAGGCGCCGCCCAGGCAGGGGAGGCTGTATATAAGAAGGTGATCAAGACCGCAAAAGCGCTAAGGCGCGCGGACAAAGATAGCGGGTTCTCTTTTGGACCCATCCCTTTATTTCCAAAGGCGTTCAACATGGTATCCCCGCTAAAAAGGTTTCAAGTCCGCCCTTCAAGGCGGCTTGGGAGTCAGTTTCAGTCTATCCCAACTGCTCCGATAAACCATGTACAGGAATAACCAATGGATGGATGTTTTTGATATTTGGGCGAAATGAAACCGGTTTAACTTCCTGGCCGGGTTTCCGGGTGGGGATTGTGGTAGGTGTTGTGGAGGGTCTGAACGATCGGGTTCTTTTGGGTGATCCACTCGTTCAATTTGGACATCTTGAAATCCCTGGGCGACAGGCCATAGACCGTCTTGAAACTCTTGGAAAGATGGAAGGCGTCATAGAAACCAGTGGAAGCGGCGACCTGCTTGAGGCTTTGGTTGGTCCGCCTTAAAAGATTGGCGGCCCGGTCGAGCCTGACCAGCTTGGCGTATTCCAAGGGGCCCAGACGCAGGGACTTCTGGAAAAGCCGGCACAGATTCTCGGGGGAGGTATGAACCGCCCTGGCCAACTCCGTCAGGGTCAGGGGTTCGGGCGGGTCCAGGGATGTCTTGCGGGTGATCACCGCAACCGAACGCTCGACCAATTCGGGCACCTGGGAAGCCAACTGGGGTTTGACCTCGACCTGTCCGGAAATATAACTTCTCAGGAGCAATTCCAGGGTCGGGACCATCAATTCGGTCCTTTTGGGTTCCTTCAAGGTGTCCAGCTTCAATAAATAATTAAAGAGGGGGCGAAGCACGTCGTTGTCCGCTATTTTCCTGGAAGCCGGCACACCTTTGGAGGGGATGGAAAAACTGCCCCGGCGGGCGAGGTTGAACTGGACATAGGCGTGGACCGTTCGGCTGCGGACCGACCATTCGTAGTAGTCCCGAACCCCCGGACGCCGGAAAAGGAACGTGCCTTCCTTGCCTTGGATCGTGGCTTGGCCGAAGGTCGCCTTGACCTCGCCTTCCATGATCCAGATGAGTTCATAGTTATCGGAAAGTCTCGGGCCATAGGTGGCGCCAGGAGGGTCGGCGGTGACCCCGGTGACCACAACCCAGAGGGATGGGAGGGACTTGTTCAAGACGGCTCCTTCAAAAGGTTGACCTTTATAATCCCTCGAATCGGGTCTCAAAACAACTTCCGCAACCGCGGCCGGTCTGTTTAGGTTGAGGAAAGAATCGGAATTGGGCCTTAGGGAACGCGGGCAAAGGATGGGGATCGGGGCGACCGCGGTAGGGAACCGATGGACCAAGAACAAGGCGAGGGTGTTGAAAGACAAGGACAATGGGGATTCGCGCTGACTGGGAAACGATGTTAAAATCACCTTATGGGGATATCCATAAGATCCAAATTTTTCAAAATCGGTTTAGTGGCCGTGGGATATGTCGCTGCTTTCGCGGCGGCCTGGGTGGGCGAGGACATCTATGAGAGACTGACCTGGGTCATGCGAAGCCAATCCTCCCAGGGTATGGTGGCCGAAGGCGATTCTATCCTTTTCTTTTTCCTCTTCGGGGCGGCGGCCCTAGTGCCAACCGGGTTGGCGCTTTATTTCACCCGATCCTCCCTCAAGTTCTGGTCATTCCTTTCCATCGCCGCGGTGGCCTTCGCGTTGACCGGTCCCTTGATGGAAATGGCCAACATCACCATGAAGGCGCTCAAACTTTTGGAATTGCCCATGCGAATGCCCTGGACCCTGCTGTCCTTCCTTGGCTTGGTGCGCGTCTTCGCGGCGCCCTTACTGGCAGGGGCCTTTTTTCTTTCGGCTTTGATCGCTCCCGAGTCATCGTCCCGAAAAAAATTACTGATCGCGATGGGTGTTGAAACGGCGTTATGCGGTTTTGTGTTTATTTTGTATGTTTTTTTTCAAAGGCTCTTCTAGCTCCTCCGCCCTTGTTTCGTTGAAACGATGGGGATCGGGGCGACTGCGGTGGGGAACCGATGGGTCAAGATCAAGGCGAGGGGATTGAAAGACAAGGAACTGGTGAAGAATCTCATAAAGTGGAATAGTTCCCCTGCTCCACGAAACGGTCAGCTTGTCGAACTCGCGGTGGGCCGTCGAGCCTGACCTTTGAATTCAAGCTAACCAAAACCCTTTGCGCATTGCCCGGTTTACGATCACCCCTGTCCAGTTTCACCCTAGAACCTGGCCCGCCAGGATAAGGAAAACTGGACTACCCAGATCACCTTATTTGGGCAGAAGCCCGATTGTCAAAAAGAGGAACAGGGTGTCCAGTTTCACCCTAGAACCTGGCCCGCCAGGATAAGGAAAACTGGACTACCCAGATCACCGTATTTGGGCAGAAGCCCGATTGTCAAAAAAAAGATCAGGGTGTTGGGTTTCACGACAAGTGCCCCAATCCCTGTTTGGGATTGGGACTACTAAGGCTTGTCCTCACCTGGTAGGTTCGGAACAGGTGCGTTTTTTATATACAGTTCCCGCCACCAAGAGCAGACTGAGATGGTTCGGTGTTAGTCACGCCTGAAAGCGTGGCGTTTTTAAATTGCCGATTCTTCTTCTCGATGGAATTGGCACATTCGAACCCCAGAAACGGACCTCTCCGGCTCAAATGAGATCCCCCTCTTCAGTGAGGTGGAACATGGGAAGTAAAGGCAGTCGACAGTTAACAGTTCACAGTCGGCAGGTACGACCAAGTCTTCAGGAACGTCCACGTCGGCAGGGACACCCGCCAAAAAAGAAGGCTCAGAAGTTCAAGCGTTGGGCCGACTGGCCTCAAAAGCCGAAACCCCCGATTCGCTGTCCCTATTGCCTGGAAAGCCTACCGCCGATTGAGTTCGATTCTCCCCCTTTGATCCTTTGTCCCATCTGTTACCACGACATTCCCCATGCTCTATTTCGCTCGCCGCTCCATCGTTTTAATCGCGCCCAGCGATGGACACTGTTGGCCTGTGAGATGAAAACGATCTGGAAGGACAACCATCGTGACGTGATGACCTACCACAACTACCAAAGCCAAAACTGGAATCCCGATTTCGGCGAGGCCAAGCAGCGATTGATCAACATGTTGATCGACCTGGAGGAGGTCTTACGGCTTCGAATGAAATTCATGGAGGCGGAAGGAGAATTGGATGTTTTGGTCGCCGAATACCTCAAGAACAAGGGATGGGGCCGGGGGAACCTGGGAGACCGGCTTATCTTGGCCAGGCCCTGGCGGCTACGGGCAATGGATTTGAGTCGGGAAGGGGGTCCGGTCCGCTCCCTTGCGGAATTCCAGCTTGAATATGTGAAGTCCCTCTCCTGGGGCGTTTTTGGGTATTCGGGGGACAAGGGAGCGATCGTGGCCATGCTTGTGAAAAGATTGGAAAAACTTTCACCCAGTCAAAGCATTAAGTGGGCATGAACCGTGACTTTCGCGGGTAGCGAAACTGAATATAATGGAAATGTTCACTGCTGCGCGATGGGGTGAACGGAAACGGACCCTATTTTATTTCTGGAACTATTTACTAGTGAAGGAACAGCTTCATTCTTGCGGAATACAATTTTCGAAGTTCAATCAATTGGTTTTGTGTCATTTGGGTCTGGCTGAACATGTTCGTTTGACTTTGGATTTGGGCGATGACGTGGCCGATGGTTTCGAGATCTTGGAGAGAATTCGTTTGGAGTATGAGCGTTTTAAAGTTTTCATATCTATCCATAACATCTAGACGAGATCGCGGGTGATTTATTCCAAAAATCTTCAATAAATACATGAGTTAACAAAACGCGAAGGGGCCCCGGTCCGCTCGCTTGCCGAATTCCAGCTTGAATAGGTGAAGTCCCTTTTCTGGGGTGTGTTTGGGAACATGGGGAGAAAGGGTGGCTGTTCTTGAGAAAGGATTGGAAAAACTTTCACCCGGTCAAAGCATTAAGCGGGCATGAACCTTGACCTTCGCGGGTAAAGACAGGGCGGAAATTGACCGCGATCGAAGTGAAAGGGCCCGTGAAGCGGTATAGATGGTTCCTCAACCTTCATGACAAATGGGCTTTCCGCAGCAGGAATAACCACGCTTTCTTGAACCCGCGCAAAAACCGTAACACCACCCTCAAAGTGAAATCGTATAATAGCTTCCTCATTCCTATAAGCCGGGGCCGGCCGGGATGCCGGTTTATTCACCTATTTGGCAGAACCTATCGCGGGAGGATTTATGGCCGAAGCCTATTTGTACCTGGAAAAAAGAGATAATCCCAGGATGTCGGTCAAACTCCCCGTTAAATTCTTTTTCGCCGAGGGGGAAGTGGATCCCAACAACGCTGTCCAATGGCGTCGGCAGGAAACCACCGCCCTGGTTCTGGATGTGAGCCTCAGTGGAATGTTCATGATGGTGAACCAGAAATTGCAGACAGGGAATATCATTCGCGTGGACGTGTCCCTGTCCCCGAAGCCCGAACCCGTGGCCTTTTACGCCGAAGTGATTTGGTCTAACGAGCAGGGAGCCGGCCTCCGTTTTGTCGAAATGTGGCCCGAGGACATGGCGGCCATGAAGGCCTATATGGAAAGAACCGCGTCCTAGACGGCCCCCCCTCTTACAAGCGTTTCGTTCCGAACGGGTTCGTCCGGCATTTTTAAATAGGGTTCGGGACTATTTCTCCACCAGCGATTTCAATTGGGCCAGGCCCTTCTCGAAATCCTTGCCGACCATCTTGTCCATGTTCATGAAAAGATGCATCACCTTCATCATGAATTTACTGGGGCCCCGCATGGTCCAGGACACCTCGGTTGATTTGCCACTGGGTTCGAGCGTGAAGGTCGTGAGGTTGTGGGCCTCAAAGGGCTTGAAGAAATCCAGCTTGATATTGAGCTGGGTGGGGGCGGATGCCTCGATGATCTCCATCCGGCCCTGGCCGATCTGCTTGTTGCCTTCCCATGCGTAAACCGAACCCACGCCTTTGGCCTTTCCGCTGTAGGTCTTTTTCATGGCCGGGTCGATCTTTTCCCAGGGGGACCATTTGTTCCAGGTCTTGAAGTCGTTGAAATAGGCGAAGATCTTTTTCGCCGGGGCTTTCATCACAGCCTTGCGCTGGACGACGAAGGTATCGGGCTGGGCCGCCGCGAAAATCAGGATCAAAACGACGAGAACTGCCGCCACTCCCAAGATGATGAGCATCTCAACCTCCCCTTTTTAAATGAACTAGCGCACGAATAATCCCACGCGGCTTCCCTGGAATTCAAGGGAGCCGTCCTATTTTTCACGATAGGCCCGCTTTAGTTTTTGGATGTCGATTTTCACCATTTGCATCATGGCCTTCATGACCCGGGTTCTCTTATCAGGATCCTTGTCCGATATCATTTTTAAGAGAACCCCGGGCACGACCTGCCAGGCGATCCCGTACTTATCCTTTAGCCAACCACATTGGATCTCCTGCCCGCCCCGGGAAAGCATTTTCCAATAATGATCCACCTCTTTTTGCGTTGCGCAATCGACCACGAAGGAAATGGCGTCCGTATGCGGGTGACCGGGTCCCCCGTTCAAGGCAACGAATTTTTGGCCCTGGAGGGTGAATTCCACTGTCATGACCTGGCCCTTGGGGCCGGCCCCCTCGTCCCCAAAACGCCTCACCCGGTTGATTTTCGATTTTTTAAAAATGGAGGTGTAGAACTTGGCCGCCTCCTCGGCCTCGCGGTCAAACCATAGAAACGGGGTTATTTTCGGCATGAGGTATCCTCCTTATTTCAATTTCGCCAGGTATTCGTCCAGGTTGGAAAGGGTCATCCCGAAGCCCTGTTTCGCTCCCTCTAGGAATGGATCGCAGCCCGGGTTGGCTTCCAACACTTTCATTTCCAGGACCAGCCCTGTTTCCTGACCCTTGTCTTCCAAAATGATGGTCTGGCGGATGGTGAAGAAGGGCTTTCCGTTGGGGCCTGGGACCGAACTTTCCATGACGATCTTTTCGGGGGAAACCAATTCGCGATAAACGGCTTCGCAAGGGTGTTCCGGCCCCTCGGGGGAACGAAACAGGTATTTCCAGGTACCGCCGGGGCGAAGATCCACTTCGCAGACCGGCATGGTGAAGGGTTTGGGCGCCCACCAGTGGACCAGATGCTCCGGGCGGGTGAAGACCTCAAAGACCAGTTTTCGGGGCGCTTTTACGATTCGCTTGTACGATAGGTCTTTGGAGTGGGGTTTGCTATCGAATCGACCTAGTTCGACACTCATGGCTGACCCCCCTTCAAACCTTCAAGATGGCTTTCCAACTTGTCGAAGGACCCGGTCCAGCCGCCGGTCATGCCGGTGCGGGCCTGGGCGAAGGTTTCGATCTCGGGCGCGGAAGAGCCTTCGTAGGGTACCCAGGAAAGGGTCACCCGGGTCTGGGCCGGGCCCTCGGGGGTGAGAAGGATCGTGGTCAACATGGTTTCGGGCCAGGTAGGCGACATGGGGTGCCGGGACACATTGCCCTTTTCGTCGCTGAATTGCTGGGTATAGACGATGCGGTTCGGCTTGGTGATCTCCAGGTACTTGGCTTTGCCGTACATCGTGTGCTGACCGCTCGGGTCCGTCATGGAATAGAAACTTTCCCCTCCGGGCCTAATTTCCGCCTTGAGGTATTTCATCGTGAACCCCGCGGGCGGGACCCAACGGGAAAGATGGTCTGGGTCGGTAAAGACCTTGAAGAGGGTCTCGAGGGGGGCCTGGAAACTGCGGTTGATGACGAAAATTTCCCTGTGGGAGGTTCCCTTTTCCAAATATTCGGCCAGGCGGTCCCAAGTTGAGTTGCCGTTGGCTTTTTTGATGAACTTCTTGGTGTTCTCGGCCGCTTCTGGGGAGGGAAGGGTCATGGTCATATCCATCTGGGTCTTGCCGTTGGATTCGGCGAAAAGCACGGTGACCCGGAACATGGGTTTCTGCTCGTCGTTGCCGCCTTGGTCATAGACCATTTTTGAAAGGGGTATGACTTCCAGGTACCGGCTCTTGTTCACGTAGTCCGTCCCGTCCGGGCCGTGCATGGTGTAGTGCCAAAGGCCGCCGGAACGCAGGTCGTGGCTGTGGATGGTGAGGGTGTAGCCTCGGGGGCCCCACCATTGGGCGACCTGGTCGTCTTGCGTCCAAGCGTCCCAGACGATCTTGACGGGCACGTCGTAGATTCGGGTCAGCTTGATCTCATTCGCGTTTTTCTCGGCCATATTTCTCCCCTTTTGATTGTATTTCCTGCAGGTAATCCTCCAACCGATCCAGCCGGTCTTCCCACAATTGGCGGTGGTGTTCCAGCCAGTCCACCGCGTCCTTGATGGGCTTGGTTTGAAGCTTGCAAAGCCTCTGCTGCGCCTGGCTTCGCCTGACGATCAGCCCGCTTTTTTCCAGCACCTTCAGGTGCTTGGAAATGGCGGGAAGGCTCATCTTGAAAGGCTTGGCCAGTTCAAGCACCGAGGCTTCCCCCCTCGTCAGGCGGGCCATCAGGGCACGCCTAGTGGGATCGGCCAGAGCTTGAAAGGTATCGCTCAATTGATCGACGTGCATTTTGTATTTAACCTTTTGGTTTAATAAGACGAAGGTAAAATATTAGGACCCGTTTGGAATGTCAAGATGGGGAGTTCATTTTATTTTCTGTGTAACAGGGTAGCCATAAGGCTTTGTGAATGTTTGGGTCTATAAGGGATTCATCGAAATTATTGAATTGGTAATCTTGAATTAATCAAAATAGGAAATTGGATCATCCGAGGACCATCTCTGCGCAAGGCCTGGACGGGTGTGGGTGCCTATGACGCCGGGCCTGCCGGGGGGAGAAGCGAAACCTGGCATGGAGGATGTGCCGGTAAGGCCGGGTTTGGAAGACAGGTAGGCGGTATGGTTTCGGCAGAAGAGAAGCTGGCAATTGTTGATGTCGTAGATGACCCCGCCCTCGAACCAGCCGATATGCTCCCCATGGGATGAATGCACGTTGGAACCGAAGATCCATCCAATCACATAGCCGCGGTTGTTTCGAATCATGTTCCCATCCAGGATCTGGCAGGGAAACCCTTTGCTGTTGAATAACCATTCGGCCATGTGAAACTCCTTCGGGTTAGATTATCCCAATTCCCATTTGGAATTGGGACGACCAGGGCATGCTGCTCTCCTTGTCCCAATCGCTTGTACCGATTGGGATCACCAAGTATTACCACTCACCTGATAGATCGTGGTAGGTATGGGTTCGCAGCAGGTGCCATTCAGCCATGCGCGCCTCCCTTTTTTGTCATCATAGGTTTTTACCACATATTCCCTTTCAAACGGGACACATTCACGCCCCACGTTATTTTCCCGGACATATAATCAATCTCACATGTCATTTATCCATGTACCCTTCTGTATAAGGAGTTAACGATGAAATCTCTATTTGCGTTAATCACCCTGGCGGGTTTATTGGCCTCCGGGTGTGCCACCATGCGCCAGCCTTTTCCACGGCCCGCTGACAGCCTTACGGTCGGGGTGTCGGACGACAAACCAAGCTACCAGGGTGATTGGCCTCCGGGGGCCTACGAGATTCCCAATACCAACATCTATGTTTCAACTGTAAACGGGCGGCAGGACACGATGGGTGCCCGGCTTCTTTTCGGCTTCCTGGGCCAGGAGCTTGCGGGCGGATCGATCGCCGGTGGAGCCAAGGACAAGATGGCCGGGCAGGAAAAGGCCCTGGAATTTGACCTAAACGCCATGACGGCCGACGCTTTGAAGCGGGTGTTAGCCAAGGGGAAGGACACCCAGAGGTTCTCCATCGGGGCCAGTGAAAAGATGAGCTCGGTGGTTTTGAAGCCTTATGTGGTCTTCAGCCACATCGACGACAACACCGCAAGGTTGTGGGTGGTGCTATACGTACATTTAAAGGGGGACGACCAGAACCCGAAAACCTGGTACTGCCGGTACATCGCGGGCGTGGGCAAGCCCCGGCCCATGTCTGGCCCGGGTGGCTGGACAGAAAACAACGGGGAAGCGGCCGGCCAGCTAGTGGGTTACAACCTGGACCGGGACCTGGAAGTGATGTTCTGCGATTTCAACGGCAAACTGCGCAATGCCAACGCGCCCCTGGCCTATTACAACGGCAGGTGGATTTTTTACCGGATGCCGCACGCGGTCCAGGTGCAGGTGCTGAAGCAAACCGACTACTTCGACATCGTGTTGCCCCAGATCGACGACGAGTTCTATTCGGGCGTGAACATATTGCCCAAGGATTTCAACGAGGCCCAATCTCCTTAAAAGATTGGGACTATCCAAGCCTTTCCCTCGAGCCGGTTCCTATAGGAACCGGCCCACTCAAACCGTGGGTTTTACCATGTCGTTTCGACCCAGCGGTTTGAGGTTTCGGCGCGGGGTTTAGTCCGCTGCCCAGATGTCCGATTCTCTTGGTTATCAATTCACTTATATTTGGGTATGTGAATCTTTTCTTCAGGTTTAATCGTCAAAACTATTGTGGTTCATAGAAAGATTGCTTTAAGGAGAGTCAAATGAAACTTCATTCGCTTTTTCAGTTGGCTGGTTTGGCTTTGATAATGGCTTGCTCAACCGGAATGGCCCTGGCACAGGGAATGACCACTACGGCTCCCACTTCGACACCCCAGCCGACCGCTACCCCTTCCTGGAGTAATCTGGGAACTCCGGTTCCGGGCTCGGGATGGAATTTAACGCATCGGCACCATCGCGTTTGCGTGGACGCGAACGGGAATCCGATCCCCTGTCCCCCTCGGGCTTCCAAGGCCAAACCCACTCCGACCCCGGTCATCAATGCAGTGGGCCTCTACCATCATTGAGCGAACCTAGTGGAAGGACCGGCCTTATTTAAGGCCGGTCCTATTTCGTTTTTAAACCTTCCACCTGTCAAAAAAGCACGCGAGGACTAGGTTTTTCCCCCGTTTCTGTCCAATAATTTGGCCTGTTGTTCCAACACCAGCCAAAAGGGGAGAGGGAAATGAAAGTATTAGCGCGCGTAGTGGTGGGCATCGCCTTGATGGGTTTGACGACTTTGAGCCGCGCGGATGGTTTTGCCGCCGGCCATATCCCCATGAGCCCCCAGATGGCCGAGCCCCATGATGCCTGGGTGACTCTCGTGCCGGGAATCGTTCTCGCTGTCCTGAGCTCGTTGATCTGGGTCTTCGGCAAAAAAAGAAACCATTAAAAACAAATCGGTTCTCTCCCTTTTTTAAAAGCGGGAGAAAGATTTCTCCATTCGTTCAGGGGCAAGCACCCGACATTCAACCGGGTCTTGCCCCTTTTATTTGTTCGAAACGTCCTATCAAATTGATTGCGCGGTGTTGGTAAAGAATCATTTTGATCTTCACTCCGTCCGCCCGAACCCTTCTCGAGATAAATAACGGTCCCACCCGCTGGCCCTGGCGTCACATTCTTCATACCTTTAAAAATAGTTCGGATAAAATTCAGAATGACAGGGAGAGTTTTAAATGAAGACGTTCAAACAGGTGAAGGGCCTCGTGGTCGTGGCGATGGGAATATTCTTGGGGTTGGCGGTTACGGCAAGCGCCATGGAAAAAACCATGAAGGATGGCGGATGCAACATGCAAATGGGCGAGGGCCGGGGATGGGACAAGGGCGGATGGGACGAGGGTTGCCAGAAAAGCTGCGGCCTTTCCGAGTCACAAACGAAAAAATGCAAGGAACTATTCAAAAAGCAGCGGGAAGAGACCCAGACGCTGTGCGACCAAATGAAGGTCGATCTGGACACCCTGAAGCTGAAGGTGGACGCCAAGGCGGGTGATGACGAGATCAAGGGCGTTCTCGCGAACATCGAGACGCAAAAGGACAAGCTTAAATCCATCCGGGACGGGTATATGGATAAGTTCAAGGCCAACCTGACACCCACCCAGCAGGCCAAGTTTCTGCTGGCCAAGGTGGAGTGCGACAAGATGTGCATGAGCATGGGAATGGGTAAGTCTTGTTCCATGGACAAGATGGGAAAGATGGGAAAAGGGAAGCACGAGGACGGGTTGAAAAAAGGCGATGATGACGGCAAAGACGCGAAACAAGAGGATTCGAAGTAAGGCCTGTTGATTCATGGTTGGGACGAGCGCCTTCCGCCTGATCGTGGGAGGCGTTTGAGATTGGTATGGCGGAGGCGGTCATGAAAAAATCACCCGTTTTGGATGAGCTGGAAAGCGAGAAACCCCCCCAGGGTTTGGAGCCGGAAAAAGCGGTCGATGTCTCGAAATTGATCATGATTTCGGAAGGTTCGGTCGTGAGCCGGGTTCTTGTGAAAAGCGAGACTGGGTCGATCACTTTGTTTGCTTTTGACAAGGACCAGGCCTTGAGCGAACACACGGCCCCCTATCACGCGATGGTGCAGGTTTTGGAAGGGTCGGTGGAGCTGACGATCGGCGGGAAAAAGCGCAACGCGCGTGATGGACAAAGCGTCCTGATGCCGGCGGGGATTCCCCATTCGGTGAAGGCCCTGACGCCCTTGAAAATGCTGCTTACGATGATCAAGCCGTCCTAATCAGAAAGAGCGCTATCTATTCCCAGAAAGAGGGCCTAAGGTAAGGGGAGTCCGCAGCCCACCCAAGAAAGTCCCCAGTCGGCAGCCTACAAAAGACAATTAAATAAAAGGAAATCAAGATGAATGACATGTTCAATACAAATCAAAACGCGGAAATCCCGACGCCAGTCCCAAACCCGATTACGGCACCGGTAGTGGCTCCAGCCCCAGTGGTTGCGGCCCCAGAAGTGGGTGTCATCCCGGTCGTGGTTGTCGCGCCCCCGCCGATAGTAGCCGAAGCGGTTTCGACGGACCCCGCCCGCAAGAAAAAGACGACCTATGGCGGCGGAAACAAGTTTGGTGGGAAATTCGGCGGAAACAACCGTTTTCAAAAAGGGAACAAGCCCGCAGTTCCATCCAAAAGGTTCTGAGCCCTCTTAGCCAAGACTTGTCGCTCCATTCTTCATTCCGGATAGACCCATGAAAACATCTCTTCATATCGACAAGAGTTTGATGAACCAGGCGGCCCGGTTGACGGGCATCGATGAGAAGGCCGCTTTGGTTCGCATGGCCCTGGAAGCCCTGATCCGGCAGGAGATCGCCCGGCAGGCGATCGAGAGCGGGAGCGACTCGAACGCGATCGCGGCTCCGCGAAAAGGCTATTTGCCAAGGGAAAAAAGCTAAAACCTTCCCAATAATGCTCGAGTCGCCCGGATATCTTGTCGTTCATGACTGACTATATTGAGGGCCCTGCCGTTGAAACTGCATTAATGTGGCAAGTTCATTATGAAAAACCATAGATATAATTTAAAGGGGGTCTTCTCCCAAACGTGTGGGTAGTTTAGAGGTATTTTCAGAAGTTGGGTAGGGTACAAGTCAGCACCTTGAGCCGCAGGTATTCAGGGTCTCGAAGACCGTAAGCCCGTCGCTGAATCAC
>Ga0182030_10010747_pt1 | contig 18538 bp, 17 predicted proteins | sample 812S3MmetaG_FD_121299 | JGI IMG/M metagenome (GOLD analysis project Ga0182030, IMG submission 121299) | Permafrost microbial communities from Stordalen Mire, Sweden - 812S3M metaG (Illumina Assembly) | ecosystem: Environmental > Terrestrial > Soil > Wetlands > Permafrost | place: Sweden...
GAACTGGAAAATTTCACGCGGCTGCTGTCGAGCCTGCTCGCGGCGGGCGTGCCGTTGAGCCGCGCGCTTGTAATTCTGCACAAGGAATCCTCGTCGCCGGCGGCGCAGGCCAAGTGGAAGGAAATTCACAACCTCGTCGTGGACGGCATGTCGCTGGCCGACGCGATGGCGCGGTCGCCGGAAACGTTTCCGCGCGTCTATGTCGCGATGGTCGAGGCCGGCGAGGCGGGCGGATTCCTCGACGTGGTGCTGGCGCAAATCGCGGAATTTCAGGCGCGCGAAAAGGACCTGAAGGCGAAAGTTCTGACGGCGATGCTGTATCCGTGCATTTTGCTGGTGCTGGCGCTGGGCGTGCTGATCCTGCTGCTCACATTTTTCATCCCGAAATTTCAGAATATTTTCAACAACCTCCACAGCTCGCTGCCGCTCATCACGCAAATCATCATCGGCGCAAGCCACATCGTGCGCTCGTATGGATTGTTCGTCGCAGCAGGATTGATCGCGATTGGATTTATGGTGCGCACCTGGTTTGCCTCCGAAAAAGGCAAGCGCGTGTGGGAAGGTTTGGTTTTGAAATCGCCGCTGGTCGGCCCGCTCATCGCGCAGTTCGCCATGGCGCGATTCTGCCGGATGCTCGGCACGCTGATCGGCGCGGGCGTGCCGCTCGTGCAGGGCCTGAATGTTTCGCGCCGCTCCATCGGCAACCAGATTCTCGTGGACGCCGTCGGCCAGTCCATCGAGCGCGTGCAGCAGGGCGGACGGCTCGGCCAGAGCCTCGCGGATTGCAAACAACTTTTTTCCGGTTCGACGCTGGAGATGATTTCGGTCGCGGAAGAAAGCGGCAAGCTCGACGCCGAGCTGGTGCGCATCGCCGGCACCACCGAAAATGATCTAGACCGCAACCTGAAAACCGCCGTGGCATTCGCCGAGCCGCTGCTGCTGTTCATGATCGCCGCGTTCATCGGCACCATTTTCATCGGCATGCTGTTGCCGGTGCTGTCCATGAGTCAATACATCAAATAAAAACGAGAGATTATGAAAATCAAAACTAAAAATAATATCGTTCGGGAAACCAAATTGCGCCGGGGCTTCACGCTCACGGAGCTGATGCTGGTGGTCGTCATCATCGGCATCCTCGCGGCGCTGGTCATCCCGAAAATCGCCGGAAATTCCGAACGCGCGCGCCTGACGGCGGCGCAGGCCGACATCAACGGCGGCATCAAATCCGCGCTCGGCCAGTATGAAATTGACAACGGTTTTTACCCCAAGAGCCTGCAGGATTTGATTGTGCAGCCAAGCAACGCGAAGAATTGGCACGGGCCATATTTCGATTCCACTCCGCCCAAACTGCCGTTAGACCCGTGGCTCAATCCTTACATTTATTATTTCCCCGGCAAACATAACCAGAATTCCTACGACCTTCTTTCCGCCGGGCCGGACGGCAAGGAAGGAACGGATGATGACATTGTCAACTGGGCAAAATGAAAGTGACGAGTGACAAGTGGCAGGCGGCAAGTGACAAGAAGGCGCGCTCCACGCAACGGGACGTTTCTTGTCACAGGTCACGCGTCACGCGTCACGCAGACGCCTTCACGCTGATCGAGCTGATTCTGGTGCTCGCGCTGCTGGTCATCATCACGTCGCTGGCCGCACCGGCGATGGCGAGTTTCATCCGCGGCCGCGCGATGGATTCAGAGGCGCGGCGGCTGATGGCGCTGATGCACGCCGGCCAGAGCCGCGCGGTTTCGGAAGGCATGCCGATGGTGTTGTGGGTGGACGAGAAACAAGGCGCCTATGGCCTTTCGGCCGAAACAACCGGCCAAGCCGGCGATCCGAAAGCGGAAAATTTGTCGGTGGATTCGACGTTGCAAATCGCGGTGCCAACCACCGGCTTGAGTGCGCCGACGACGTTCAACAATTTGCCGGCCATCCGATTTTTGGCGGATGGCACGGTGGACGAAAGCAGTCCGCAGAAGTTGCAGTTGACGGATTCCGCCGGCGTTTCGCGCTGGCTGGTCGAAACGCGCAACTACACGGGTTATGAAATTAGCGACAGCCAAAATTAAGCGCTGTGCTGCCTTCACGCTGGCCGAGGTGCTGGCGGCGATGCTGTTTCTGGCCATCGTCATTCCGGCGGCGGTCGAGGCGCTGCACGTTTCAAGTCTCGCGGGCGAAGTGGCGGTGCGGAAGGGCGCAGCGGCGCGCATCGCTGACCGGGTTTTGAACGAGAGCCTGGTCATGACAAACTGGAGCAGCGGCCAGAAAAACGGCACGGTCACGGAAGGCACGCTGGATTTCCGCTGGACGCTGACCAGCCAGAGTTGGCCGTCGGATGCGATGCAATTGCTGACGGTCGAGGTGAAATACCTGGCGCAGGGAAAAGATTACTCGGTGAAATTGAGCACGCTGGCGAATTTGCAAAACCAGACGGCGGCAACCATGAATTTGCAGCGGTGAAAATAAAAACGAACAACCGGCGCGCGTTCACGCTGATCGAGATGATTCTCGCCATCGGCGTCGCGGCCATTGTGCTGATCGCCATCAACACCGTGTTGTTCGCCGCACTGCGCCTGCACGCCGTGACGGCGGACACGGTGGACGCCGCGTCGCCGATTGACCAGGTGGTGACCTTTCTGCGCCGCGATTTGCAATGCGTCGTGACGCCAACCAACGGCACCTCGAAAGTTTTGTCCGGCGATTTCCGCGTCGGCAACGTGACCAGCCTCGGCGTAGCCGAGCCGGTGGCGATCGAGATGTTCACCGCGACCGGCGCGTTGAACGCCAACACGCCATGGGCCGACATCCAGCGCGTCACTTATGGATTAAAGCCGCCGGCCAACCGTTCCGCCGCCGGCCAGGATTTGATCCGCAGCGTGGCGCGGAATCTTTTGTCGGTAACGACACCGGAAGTGGCCGACCAACTCATGTTGAGCGGCGTCGCGAGCATCAAATTTTCCTGCTACGACGGCGCGCAATGGCAGGACATGTGGGACACGACCGGCGTGATGTCGGTGAACACCAATCTGCCGCTGGCCGTCCGCGTGGACATCCAGATGTCGGGAAATAACAACGCGCAGCCGATTGAAATCCTCGTGCCGATTGATTCGCAATCGCGCACGAACACGGTTTTGACCATGACCGTCGGCAGTTGAAATGAAATTGCACCGCCACAATTTTATAAATGATGAACGCCGCGAGCGCGCGTCGGTGCTCATCATTGTGATGTGGATTTGCATCGGGCTGGTGGCCATCGCGCTGTATTTCGCCAATTCGATGTCCTATGAGCTGCAGGCCTCGGACAACCGTGTCAGCGGCCTCGCGGCGGACCAGGCCATCGAAGGCGCGGCGCGCTACGTCGGCTATGTGCTCCAGAATTACGCGACGAATGGCGCGGTGCCGGCGACCAATTATTTTGTGTGCGCCGCCGTGCCGGTGGGCGACGCGAAATTCTGGCTCATCGGCCGCGACACCAGCGGCCAGAATCTGACCGAGCCGACTTTTGGCCTGATTGACGAAGGCTCGAAATTGAATTTGAACATCGTCAACACCAACGTCCTTTCATATTTGCCGAACATGACGATTGATTTTGCCAACGCCATCATGGACTGGCGCGGCACCAACGGCGTCGTGTCGCTGGATTACGCGTCGCTCGGCTACGTTCCGAAATACGCGCCGTTTGAAACCGTGGACGAACTGCGGCTCGTTTACGGTGCCACGATGAACCTGCTGGCCGGCGACGACCTCAACCGCAACGGCGTGCTCGACGCGAATGAAAAAAGTTCGGGCGGTTCCGGCGAAATGAATTACGGCCTGCTCGAATACTCGACGGTTTACACCCGCGAACCGAATTTTCATTCCGACGGCACGACGCTGACCAACGTGAACACGGCCAGCGAGTCGCGGTTGCGCACGTTTTTCCAGAGCGAAGGCGTCAACAACGCGACCGCCCTGGCCACTGCGCTTCACCGCAGCATTCATCCCAATGCCGGCGGCCTGAACAATTGTAACGGTGTTTTGGACCTGGCCATCCGCAGTCGGAATCTGGGCATGAGCACGGCGGATTTCGCGAAGATTTACAACGATGTAACCACGAGCACGAACACTTATCTTCGCGGCCGCATCAACGTCAACACCGCCGACGCCGACGTGCTGACGGCATTGTTCATGGGTCTCAACGTGGACGAACAGACGGCGCTGGCCGCCGCGCAAACGCTCATCACCTACCGGACGCAAAACGCGAACAACGGCAATTTGAATTCCATCGGCTGGCTGATTGATGCGCTGGGCAACAACAATTCGGTGCTCACGGCATTGGCGCGCGGCGACTATGTCACGACGAAAAGTTTTCAATTCACCGCCGACATTGCGGCCGTCGGAGCGTTCGGGCGCGGCTACCGGCGCGTGAAATTCATTTTCGACACCAGCAACGGCACGCCGATCATTCTTTACCGCCAGGACTTGAGCCGGCTCGGCTGGGCGCTCGGCGACCGGGCCCGGCAAACTTTGCTGGCGAACAACACGCCGCCATGAACAACCTTTTGAAAATCAATTTTCGCAAACGCAAAAAACTGTCCAGCGTGCTCGGTCTGGCGCTGGACGGCAGCCGGCTGGACGGCGTGGTGCTGCGGCGCGTGAACGGCGCGCTGCAATTGCAGCAGAGTTTTTCCATCGCGCTGACGCTTGATCCTCTGACCGCCGCGCCGGAACTTGTGGGACGCGAAATCCGCAACCAGCTCGACTCCGCCGGCGTGCGCGAACGGCATTGCGTTTTCGGCCTGCCGCTGAAATGGGTTTTGATGGCGCACACGGAACTGCCGCCGCTGCCGGAAGCCGACGCCGCGAGCCTGTTGCAGATGGAAGCCGAGCGCGGATTTTCCACCGAGGTCGCGACGCTGCAACTGGCGAACTCGCGCTGCCCGCTGGCGGGTGAAAAAAAACATGTTTTGCTCGCGGGCATTCCCAGCGCGCACATCGCGACCATCGAGCAGGTGCTGGCGGCGGCGAAATTGAAGCCGGTCAGTTTTGCGCTCGGCCTCGCGGCACTGCAATCGCCGGCGGCGAAAAATTTCCACATCGTGCTCGCACTGGCCATCGGTGAAAGTTCCGTGTCGCTGCTAATCACCTGCGGTGGCGGCGTGGCGGCGTTGCGCGCGCTCGAAGGCGCGGTGGAAAACGAAGGCGTCCGGCGCACGCTGCACGCCGACCTCGTCGCGCGCGAGACGCGCATCACGCTCGGCCAGTTGCCCGCCGAATTGCGCGACGCGGTGAAGCGCATCCGTATTTACGGCCCGCGCGAACTGGCGCAGGAACTCGCGGACGAATTAGAATTGCGCTTCGAGCCGCTGGGCTTGCAGGTCGAGATGGTTTCGGCTTACGCGCCGGATGAATTTGGCGGGCAGCTTCCGCCGGAGACGCCGGTGTCGGCGGCGTTCAGTCTCGCGGCGCGGGCGCTGGTGGAGCAATTGCCGGCGTTTGAATTTCTGCCGCCCAAGCCGACGCTGATCGAACAATTCGCCGCAAAGTATTCGTCGGGCCGTTTGCGGACAATCGGCGCGGTGGCCGCCGGAATTTTGGTTCTGGTTGGCGGATTGTTTTTCATCCAGCAAATCCAGTTGTGGCGGCTGCGGTCACAGTGGTCGGGCATGTCGGCGAAAGTCCGTGAGTTGGAAACCGTGCAGGATCAAATCCGGCAATATCGCCCGTGGTTCGATGATTCGTTCCGCGACCTGGCGATTTTGCGGCAGTTGTCGCTGGCGTTTCCCGAAGACGGCGCGGTGACGGCCAAGACCATCGAAATCCGCGACGACAACACGGTGAACTGCTCCGGCAATACGCGCGATTATGTGTCGCTGCTGGCGATGGAGGCGAATTTGCGGAAGGCCGGCGGCGTGAGTGATTTGAAGAACGGCCCGATTCGCGGCAAAAACCCGATGCAATTCACGTTTGAATTCCAATACGGCAACGGAGGCGCACAATGAAAATGGAAAACCGCCAGCAGTTTTTGATCATGCTGACCGGCGCGGCGCTCGCGCTGCTCATCGGCGTAAATTGGATTTACGAACCGCTGGCCGGCTTGTGGTCGGTGCGTTCGCAGGAGATCAAGGCGCTGCGCGTGAAGGTCGCCGACGGGAATTTTCTGAAAAAGCGCGAGGCGGACATCCGCAGCCGCTGGGACAATATGCGCACGAACGCGTTGCCGGCCAACACGTCGCTGGCCGAGAACCAGGTGATCACGGCGTTCAATACCTGGTCGCGAAGCAGCGGCGCGGAGATCGCCAGCATCACGCCGCAGTGGAAAAACGACTCGACGAATTATCTGACGCTCAACTGCCGCATTGAAGCTACCGGCTCGTTGGGCGCGTTGAGCCAGTTTCTTTACCAGGTGGAAAAAGGTCCGATGCCGCTCAAGGCCGACTCGGTCGAGTTGAGTGCGCATAATGCCAACGGCCAGCAGCTCACGCTCGGCCTGCAAATCAGCGGGCTGGCGCTCATTTCGCCGACAAAACAATGAAACCGACGACAATTAAATTTTTGACCGTGCTGGCGTTCGCGCTGGCGAACTGTTTCGGGGCCGCCGCGCAGTCGAACAGCATAGCCGGCCCGGCGGATTACGCGCAGTTCAGCCGGTTCATCACGGCGCGGAACATTTTTGATCCGAACCGCTACTCGCATTCGTCGCCCGGCGCGGCCGCCTACCGGCCGAAGGTGTCGCGCACGGTGCCGGCGTTCACGCTGGTCGGCACGATGCACTACGAAAAGGGCATGTTCGCGTTTTTCGACGGGAACAATTCCGATCTGCGGAAAGTGCTTCACGAAGCGGACAGCAACAGCATTGCCGGCTATACCGTGGCCGAAATCACGCTGGCTGGCGTCAAGCTGCAAACCGCCGACAAAAAACAGACCGTGCGGTTGAAAATCGGCGACCTGATGCGGCAGGAAGGCAGTGAATGGCGGCTGGCCGAATCGGGCGAATCGTTCACGAGCGCGACGGGCAGCGCCACGCCGGCAGCGGAAGCTGTCAGTCCCGACGCCGGCACCGCGCCAAGTTCCGCCAGCGCACCGAACGACATTTTGAAAAAACTCATGCAACAAAGAGAACAGGAATTAAAATGAAAATCCAAATCACCATCATTCTCGCAATCGTTTGCGTTTCGGGAACGCTGCTCTCCGCCGCCGCGCAACCGGCGACCGGCAATGCCGACACCAACAGCATCAGCGCGCCGGAAGCGGCCGCGCCGCCGGATATGGCACCGGAGTCAACGCCGCCGCCAGCCGAAGCCGCGCCCGAGGCGAACCAGCCCGTCACGTCCACGGTCATTTTGCCGAAGGGCAATGCGCCGGAAGCCGTGACGCCGGCTTTTGCGCCGCCCGCGCAGGCTGTCGGCACGAACAATTCAATTGAACTGCTGCTCAATTTCCGCAACGCGCCGCTGGAGATGGTGCTGAATTATTTGAGCGACGCGGCAGGTTTCATCATCGTGCAGGACACGCACGTCAACGGCACGGTGACCATCACCAGCACGCATCCGGTGACGCAGGACGAGGCGGTGAATCTGCTCAACACGGAGTTGAACCGGAACAATTACGCCGCCATCCGCGACGGTCGGACGCTGACCATCGTGGACAAGAGCGACGCGAAGACGCGCAACATCCCGGTCAAGACCAGCAACAAGCCGGGCGATATTCCGAATAACGCCGAGATTGCGACGTGGATCATTCCCATCCGGTTTGTGGAAGCGCGGCAACTGGTCTCGGATTTGTCGTCGTTCGTTTCGCCGCAGGCGACGATTGTGGCCAACGAGGCCGGCAATTCGGTCGTGGTCACCGACACGCAGTCCAACATCCATCATCTGGCCGAGATCATCCAGGCGGTGGACAACAGCGCCGAGGCGGAGACGGAAATCCGCGTGTTCCGTTTGAAATACGCCAGCCCGGCGGACGTGGCCAATGAGTTGAGCAGCGTTTTCCCAAGCAGCACTTCGGGCAACAACACGCAGTCGCCCATCTCGTTTCGCGGCGGCCGGGGCGGTGGCGGACCGGGTGGCGGGTTCAACCCGTTTGCGGCCATGATGGGCGCCGCCAATTCCGGCAACAGTTCGAACGACCGCATCAAAAAGGCGACGCAGGTGACGGCGGTGGCCGATTCGCGCATCCAGGCGGTCATCGTGACCGCGCCGAAGGAATTGATGAGCCAGATCGCGAGCATGATGACGGATCTGGACGTGGCTTCGGACCGCGACCAGGGCGTTTATGTTTTCCAAATGATGAACGGCGATCCGCAGCAGGCGGTGCAGGTGCTGCAAAACATGTTCCAGTCCGGCAGTTCGTCGCGCAGCGGCTCCAGTTCGTCGTCGCAGAACAGCGCGCTCCAGCAACGCGCCGAAAACAGCACGACCACGATGGGCTCAACCACCACGACCAGCGGCATTGGCGGTTCCGGAACCGGCGGCGGCAGCACCGGACGGCAGTTCTAAAATAATTTGAATAAAAAAGGCAAACTATGAAAACAAACGGATTCCAAAAATTCTCCGGCGCGGTGCTGGTTTTTCTTTTGAGCGCCACGATGTCTATTCATGCCCAGCAACGCAACGGCGGCGGTGGTGGCGGCGGGTTCGGCGGCTTTGGTGGTTTTGGCGGATTCGGTGGCGGCGGGTTTGGCGGTGCCAGCCGCAGTGCCATGACCAGCGGCGGCCAATACAACAACAACGGCTCGGTCGGCAGCGCGACTATTTCCGTGGATCCGGTGACGCACAACATCATCGTCATTGCCGACAAGCAGACCAGCGAGCAAATCAAGCAGGTGCTGGCCAGCCTCGACGCGCCGGAACCGCAGGTGCTCATCAAGGTTGTGTTCGTCGAAGTGCAGGACAACAAGGCGTCGGCCATCGGGGCGCAGGGCAGTTACACCGGCCTGAACAAAAACTTTTCGCAGCTCACCGGTTACATGACCAATTACACGGTGCAAAACGTGTCGAGCGGAAGCGGTTCAACAGCAACAACGATTCCAACTGTCGTTCCCAGCAGCGTCACGCCGGTCAACCAGAGCGTGAATTTGAACAATGGCTTCGGGCTGCCGCAGTCTCTGGCAGGAGCGACCGGTAATGGCGGCATCTATCAAATCCTGGGCAGCGATTTCACGGCGACCATCCAGGCCCTCGCCACTGCCGGTAAGGCGCAGGTGCTGTCGCGTCCGTCCATTCTCGCGCGCGATGGCCAGATGGCGGAAATCGTCGTCGGCCAGAGCATCTATCTGCCCAGCGGCGTCACCTACACCTCGGTCGGCGGCAGCGGGGCCAGCGTTCCGAGCATCAACGGCAGCTATCAAAACGTCGGCATCCAACTGGACGTTACGCCGTTCATCGGGGCGAACAATCTGGTGCAGATGATTCTCGAACCGCAGATCACGTCCGTTGACACCTCGACGCCCGGACAGGTTATTGCCTATGGCAGCGGCAGCCTGACGGGGACTTCACCGGCCGTGTATGCGCCCAACATCCTCAAGCGTTCCGCCAACACCGTGGTCGTTACGCCCGACGGCCAGCCGGTCGTCATCGGCGGCCTCATCTCCAATGACAAGGCTTCGAGCGAAAGCAAGATTCCGATTTTGGGCGACATCCCGCTGCTCGGCCAGCTCTTCAAATTCACCGCCAAGTCGAACGAGAAAAACGAATTGCTGATTTTCCTGACGCCGCACATCATCCAGATGCCGTCGCAACTCGCCGCGATGTCAGCACATGAAACCGGCCAGGCGCAACTGATCACCAACTCGGTTCCGGAACTGGAACTGAACCGTTATCTGGATCAGTTGCCGGTGAAAAAATAACCGCAGGCTGTCATTGCTTTTTTCCCGGCCGGCGGCTAACTCAAAACCGATGCAACCCAAGCGCAACCGCTTCTTGATTTACGGCCTGCTGCTGGGCGGGTGGCTGCTCGTCGTCGCGTGGCAGGTCGAGGAGCATGTCCGCGTCCGCGAGGCCGCCAAGTCCGATTTGCGCGGCAGTTCGCAAGAGATCGCCCACACCTTGGGTGCCGTCACCCGTGCCCTGCGTTTTCGTGGCGCCCTGTTTCAAGACCGCTTGGAGCCCGTCCTCAACGAACTGGTCAAGACCCGCACCAACGCCCTCGTCAAATCCAGCGGCCTCATCGCCGTCGGCCTGCTGAACACCGAGGGCGAACCGCTCGTCTCCGCCGGTGACACCAACCTGCTTTCGCGCGAAACCCTGGCCGAAAGCGAGCGCTGGTCCGACACCAGCGTGACGTTTGTTTTGCCGGTCGAGGGTGCCAGCGTCAGCCCCGAAGGCGCGACCAACAACGCCACCGTCGTCATTCCGCCGCTCCCGTTCCACAATCCAACCAACGCTGCGGAACGCAACCATGATTTTGCTCGCCCAACTCCGCCGCCGGGTGGAACCAACGGCTCTGATTTTGCGCCGCCGAGTTTTCCGGTCCCGTTCACCAACGCCGCCGGGGAAATTGTCCTGCCGCCACCGCCGTCGGCCAATGAAATCAGCGACCGTCCGCGCGGCGGCTATCGGCGTCCGTTCTGGATGCGCGACATGTCCGATGCCGACTTCAAGGCGCTGGTCGCCAAGCGCGAACTGCATGGACTGGTGCTCGTCATGTCCACGGAAAATTACCGCGCGATTTGTGTTCACGATATGTGGCTGCGGTTTGTCATCGTTTTTTTCGCAGGCATGTCCGCCGCCGGGGCGGGTCTGGCGCTCCGCAACTTTTCCAAGACGGCGGAACTGCAAATCCGCCTGGTGCGCGCCAGCGAACTCAATTCGCATCTCAAGGAAATGAACCTCGCCGCCGCCGGCCTCGCGCACGAGACGCGCAATCCCCTCAACATCATTCGCGGCATGGCGCAGATGCTTTCCCGGCAGGCCGAGGCGCCGCCGGAAATCCGCGAGAAGGCCCGCGCTATCGTGGACGAAACCGACAAGGTCACGGTGCAGTTGAACGAATTCATCAATTACTCCCGCCCGCGCGAAATCCGGCGCACGAAGCTCGCATTGAATTCCGTGGTGAACGAAGTCGTGCGCGCCTTGTCTCACGACTTGGAGGAAAAAAACATTCAGGTGGCGGTAAAAGGTGAACCAATTTCCATTGAGGCCGACGAACAATTGCTCCGGCAGGTGTTGTTTAATCTGCTGCTTAACGCCATTCAAGCCGTGCCGCTGGCGGCTGAAATCCAAGTGGTCACCGGCCGGCAAAACGCCAGCGAGGGCTTTCTGGCAATCCGCGACAACGGCCCCGGCGTGCCGCCGGAACGCCGCCAGGAAATTTTCAAGCCTTACTTCACCACCAACGTAAAAGGCACCGGCCTCGGCCTCGCGGTCGTGCTGCAGATTGTGCTGGCGCACGGCTGGGAAATCGTGTGTCTGCCCAACGAGCCGCAAGGCGCCGTTTTCCGCATCGCTCACTTGAAACTCATGGCGTGATTCGGATAGCTTGGGCGCATGGCAACCGAACTGCGCAAAAAATCCGCCGAGTCGCCGCGCATTCTGATTGTGGACGACGACCCCGGCCAGCGCAGCCTGTTGGATTCCTTTTTGCGCGGCCAGGGATTTGGAACCGTCGTGGTGGACTCCGGCGAGAAAGCATTGGAAACTTTGCGCGTCGGAAAATTCAACATGATGATTTCCGACGTGCGGATGCCGGGACTCACCGGGCTGGAAACTTTGCGGCTGGCGCGTCAGGAACACGCCACGCTGCCTGTCCTGCTCGTCACCGCCTTCACCGACGTGCGCGACGCCGTGGCTGCGATGCGCGACGGCGCGGTTAATTATCTTTCCAAACCGATTGATCTGGACGAACTGCTCGCCTCCGTCCGGCAGGCCACAGGCATTTCCACCGCTCCGCTGCGTCATGACGCGGAAAAGCCTTTGCCAGATTTTGTCGTCGCCCGCAGCCCGCTCATGCAGGCCGTGTTCCGCGACGCGTCGCTGATCGCGCCGTCCGAGACACGCGTGTTGATCACCGGCGAAAGCGGCGTCGGCAAGGAAATCCTCGCCGATGTCATCCACGCCTGGAGCTTGCGCGCAGCGGGACCGCTGGTCAAAGTCAACTGCGCCGCGATTCCCGAAACACTTTTGGAAAGCGAATTGTTCGGCCACGAAAAAGGCGCGTTCACCGGCGCGTCGGCGCAGCGCATCGGACGTTTCGAAGAGGCGGACGGTGGCACGATTTTTCTGGATGAGATCGCCGAGATGTCGCCGCCGCTGCAGGCCAAGCTGCTGCGCGTGACGCAGGGCGGACGCTTCCAGCGCATTGGCTCGAACCGCGAGGTGAACACCAACGCGCGCATCCTGGCTGCGAGCAACCGCGTGCTCGAAGATGAAGTGAAGGCCGGCCGGTTCCGCGAGGATTTGTTTTACCGCTTGAACGTGGTGGAGCTGAACATCCCGCCGTTGCGCGAACGGCGCGAGGATATTTTGCCGCTGGCCGCCAAGTTCATCGAGGAATTTGCCAAGGGCCGGGCGCGATTTTCAGAAACCGTTTCGGCCTGTTTGCAAAATTATCCGTGGCCGGGCAATGTCCGCGAGCTGCGCAACGTGATGGAACGGGCGGTCCTGCTTTCGCGCAGCGAACTCATCCTGCCGGATCACCTGCCCACGCGTGTGCGCGCCGCCGCCGGAACCACCGTGCCGCCGGAGCCGGGTGAAATGGAGCGGCTGGATGAAATCGAACGGCAGGCCATCGTGCAGGCTCTGCGCCAGCACAAATCCAATCGCACTGAAACCGCCAGGGCGCTGGGCATCAGCCGGCGGGCGCTGATCTACAAGCTCCAAAAAATGCGGGAAGCGGGATACCAAGTGGAATGAAAACCCGGCAAACGGACGGCGCGTCTTCCAAGGGCGCAGCCATGTTTATTGCCACCGCTCATTCGCACCGGGCTTCAGCGGTTGGCGCGAGAAACGGTTTCAACCGTTTCCGTTTCTCCGGCGAAACCTTTGAGGAAGCATAAAAACAGCTTCAGCCTGATTTCAAAAAATCACCTGGCAAGTTTGATTGAAAATTCCCGCGTGACCGGCGCGGCGTCCTTCAATTTGGGTTCGCTGGAACGTCCGTGCTGCCACGCCACCACCGTAACCTTGACCGGAAATTTCGCGCGCGGCGGAATCCAGAGAAACGCGCGGCCCTTGCCCATCGGCACCAACCATTGCCATTTCGCCGCACTTGCCACGGAGGTCAAGGCGTAAAGGAGGACGAAACCGATTAAAAGCTGCCATACATTTTTCAGGGATAAGTCAGCCGGAAAAAGACGCTGCCGTAGGTCGAGCTGATGGGCTCAGACATCTGATTAAAAACTTGAGTAATTGACGCCCTAGGAATGTTGCAATTCCTGCCGGCACCGTGCCTTGGATCGTCGTTGATATGCCGACCTTCTTGAACCATACTGTTCCGGTGCCGGGGCAACCGTTGACCTTCCAAACCAAGGGCGTTGGCCGGCCGAATGACGTGACTTTGATTCCGTTTTACCAAGCAACTGGCGCGGGCTTGGCGCGGTTTTATCGCATGGCCATCAGCCCATGATCATGAATAATCAGACCTAAAATAAGCAGATGACGATACTACCTCCCATAAAAAAGCATCTTTCGCTGCTACTGTTGCTGCTCGTCAACACCGCCATGTTCGCGGCCGACGGCGGTTATCTGTTTGTGACGTTCAAGGGTGAGCAGTCTCCCCTGACCGAGCAGATTTATTTCGCGTTGAGCCAGGATGGCCGGCAGTGGAGCGCGCTCAATGGCGGCGAACCGGTTCTGGTCAGCAAGCTAGGCGAGCAGGGCGTGCGCGATCCGTATCTCCTGCGCGCTCATGATGGAAAAACATTTTATTTGCTGGCGACCGATCTCTCGATTCATTGGAACGGCGATTGGGGGCGGGCGCAAACGGCGGGAAGCCAGTCCCTCGTGATCTGGGAATCAACCGATCTGGTGCATTGGCTGCCGCCGCGGCTGGTGCGCGTGGCGGCGCCGGATGCCGGCTGCGCTTGGGCGCCGGAGGCGGTGTATGACGAGAGCACCGGAGATTATCTGGTTTTCTGGGCTTCCGAGAACCGGAGCGATAATTTCGCCAAGCAGCGCATCTGGGCCGCCCGCACCAGGGAATTTCAGACTTTTACCGAGCCGTTCATCTACATTGACAAGCCGGGGCATGTGATTGACACCGACATCGTTCGCGAGGGCGACAAATACTACCGCTTCTCCAAGGACGAACAATTCAAGGCGATCACGATGGAAGTCGGTGACCAATTGATGGGGCCATGGCGGGACGTGACGAATTTTTCGCTGGCCAAGTTGCAGGGTTACGAAGGCCCCGAGTGCTATCCGCTCAAGCCCGCCGCCGCCGGCAAGCCTGCGACTTGGTGTCTGGTGCTCGACAAGTATAGCACGGGTGCTGGTTACCAGCCGTTCGTGACGGACAATCTGTCCCAGGGAGAATTCACGGCGGCCCCGAACTTCAGTTTTCCTTTCCGTTTTCGCCACGGCTCAATATTGCCGCTCGGCGGCGTGGAATTCGACCGGCTCGAAAATGCCTTCGGGAAACCCGCCTCATCCGCCGCCCCCAAGGCCGGGGTCACTAATGCAGGAAATGTCTCGCCGACCGCCAAGCCACATTAATCACGCATTCGGCCGGCGGAGCAGGCCGAAGCCATCGGCCGCGCCGTCCGCTTTTATGTGCTTTTTGCGGCAACTGAACTGCGGCTTTTAGGTTGATTAGCTTTAGCGCGGAGCCCCCGGATTTATTTTCTATCCAAGCGCTGGCGGATGATCTGCGCGAGCTTCTGCACCTCGAACGGCTTGCTGAGAAAATTCAGGCCTTCGACCATGGGGAAATCATTACTGGCGATGTCCGCACTGTAACCGCTGGCAAAAACCACCTTCAATTTCGGATCCTGCCGCAACAATTCGCCGGCCAGATCTATGCCGGTCATGCCGCCGGGCATCACCATGTCCGTCAGCACCAGTTGGATTTCCGCGCGATGTTGTTTCCAGACTTCCAGGGCGGCCCGGCCATGGGACGCTTCCAGCACCCGGTAACCGAGACGCGTCAGGACGCTCCGCACGTTGGCGCGCAGGGCGGGTTCATCTTCCACCACCAAAATGGTTTCGTTCCGGCCGGCGATGGCGGCCAGCGACGGGCGGACAACTTTTGTGCCGGCCAATTTATTCAGGCGCGGCAGATAGATGCGGAAGGTTGTTCCCCGGCCGGTTTCACTATACACATTGATCCAGCCTTGGTGCTGCTGGACAATGCCAAAAACCGTCGCCAGTCCCAGGCCGCTGCCCTTGCCCACATCCTTGGTGGTGAAGAAGGGTTCAAAAATTCGCGGCAAAATTTCCGGTGGAATGCCGCAGCCGGTGTCGGCCACGCTCACCCGGACAAACGAGCCGGGCCGGGCTTGGATCGTCTGGGCAGCCTTGGCTTCATCAATCTCCACCGCCGCCGTTTCGACGATGAGCTGGCCGCCTTTGGGCATGGCGTCGCGGGCATTCACCGCCAGGTTCATCAGCACCTGGTCCAACATGCTGGTGTCGGCGTGGATCATCAAGGCTTGCGGCGCAAACTTGAACTGGACATGGATTTGCTCGCCCAGAATGCGCTGCAGCATTTTGGCGATGCCGGTGATGGCTTCATTTAGATTCAGGTCGCGTGGTTGCAGGGACTGTTTGCGGCCGAACAGGAGCAACTGGCGGGTAAGATTGGCCGCGCGCTGGGCGGCGCTCTCAATGTCGCAGGCATATTCCAATTGCCGGCTGGAAAGCCCCGGCTCCGCCTTCAATTGGCCGGCCTGGAGTTGGATCACGGCCAGAATATTGTTGAAATCATGCGCCACGCCGCCGGCGAGCTGGCCGATGGCTTCCATTTTTTGGGACTGGCGGAATTGGGCTTCAAGCTGCACTTCGCGCGTCACGTCGCGTTTGACGGCCACATAGTTGACGACTTGGCCGTCGGCGTCCCGCACGGGCGTAATGGTGGCTTCCTCCTCGAACAGCGTGCCATCCTTGCGCCGGTTGATGAAGTGGCCGCTCCAGGTTTCCCCGCTTTTGAGCACCGCCCACATCCGGGGGTAAAATTCAGCATGGTTCTTGCCACTCTTGAGCACGCGGGGATTCTGGCCGAGAATTTCCGCGCGGGTGTAGCCGGAGTTTTTCTCAAACGCCGGATTGACATAGACGACCGTGCCACAAATGTCGGTGATCACAATGCTATCGGCAGCATGCTCGACCGCAGTCGCCAGTTGGGCATGAGATTCCTCCACCAGTTTGCGCTCGGTGATGTCGCGCGAAATACCCATGACCCCGATGATCTTCCCGGTGTCATCGCGCATCGGTATTTTTGTGCTGGACGCCCAGGTGACCCGACCGTCCCGCCACACTTCCCGCTCTTCCTTGTTCAGGATCGGCTGGCCGGTGCGGATGATTTCCTGCTCGTCTTCAAAGGCGAGCCGGGCGCGCGCCTCCGTGAAGAAGTCAAAATCCGTCTTGCCCGTCACTTCATCCGGGGACGGCATCCCAAACCGGCTGGCCACGGCTTTGCTGGATTTGATAAAACGGGAGGAGGTGTCCTTGAAATATATGTAGTCCGGCGTCGTATCCAGCATCGCCTGCCACAAATCTCGTTCATGGTTCAACTTGGCTTCGATCCGCTTGCGTTCCGTGATGTCGCGGGCGATACCGAGGATGGCAAAGGGTTTGCCTTCGCGATATATGAGCGAGGATAAGGTTTCCACCAGCACTTCCCGCCCGTCTTTTGCCCGCAGCCGGAGTTCCGCCGGCTGGTGCTGCTGGCCCGTGGTGCGGATTTCTTCAATCAACTGAAATGCCAGCGGGAGTTGATCCTCGGCCAGCAATGATCTGAACGAAATCGAACTGAGGTCCTCCCGCCGATAGCCGAGCAGATCCAGCGCCGCCCGGTTGGCATCCAGGAATCCCCCGGCGAAATCACTGAGAAACACGCAATCGAGTGAGCGGTTAAACAAGGCGTTGTAACGCTCTTCGCCCTCCCGCAACTGTTGCTCGGCAAGTTTATGCTGTTCCGCTTCCTGTTCCCGCTGGCGCCCGATGCGCCGCAGTCCCAGATGCAGCAGTCCGCCTGTCACCAGCACCAAAGCCTGTCCCGTGATGATGAAAATCTGGCTGCGTTCGTCCGGATTGCGGACCAGCCATTCCACCATTTCGCCGGCGAACACAACCCAGCCCCCGGCCACGATGACATAAATCAACGCGACCTTGAATGCCAGCCGGCCGGTCTTAAGCGACATATAAAATTCAACTTCATTAATCGGATGCCGGGCCGGATACTAAAGCTCAATTTCAAACGGCTCAAACATTTTTGGATAATAATCCTCAAGCGAATTCATAACTGGCCGATGTTGACTGGACAGCGGACGGGGCGGGATGTGCAATCGTTGTCTTCCTGACCGGTCACGCAAAGTTCCGCCAGGAAACACGGTCATGTGGCGCGGCCTGTCCCGACTTAACAACATCCAGTCAGGCTTTTTATTGGCAGCTAAACTTGTGGCAATTGAAAGATTTGCCTGACCAAAGAGCTGTCTTTTGCACACCAAACAAAATGGTGCCCACGACAGGACTTGAAGGACTGTAATAAATCGCAGAAACACAAGTATTTATGAGCCTCGCAACGGCAGTGTCTTTTTAGTGCCTTCTAGAAAATGCGGTCTTAAAGATTTCAAAGTGATTCTTTCAAGAAGCGTTCAATTTCTGCCGCCGGGATGATAATTGATCGAAGGGCTTTTGAATTTTTAATCAGGCCGCGTTTAACCAGCCGATGCACCGTGATATAAGAGACGCCTAGAATTTCCGCCGTCTCGCGCATGGTATATGCCAGCCGTTTTTTTTCGGAATTTCCCGGCAAATTTATTTTTTCCGAAGATTCAGAAAATCCTTGTGGAATTTCCGGGTGAATTTCATCTGATAACAACATCTTTAATTTTTCCGGGCTGATGGTTATTTGCCCTGAAAATTGGACGGTAATTGAATTTGAATTTTGCATAATGGTTTTGTTTTTTAAGAATAGATTTTCAGCGCGAAAAACAATGTCCGATTTATTAACCCCAAAAAATCCTGAAAAGCCCGGAATCATGCGGAATATTCAATAAAAAATAATTCCGCGAATTTCCGCCTGATTTTCGTCACGGAATTTCCCAGTTTTGCCCCTTTTCCGCCCAATAAATAATTCCATCTGACGCAAACACCAGCCAAGCGGAAAACCGTCCGTCTGGTGCTGTCGCGGAATAAGATGCTGTCTTGCCAAAGCCCAGCCGCTTCAAAGCCGCAACGGCGTCCAATCGGGACAGGGAGCGTTTGCCAGCATCAAAGATCGTCGCCATGTCGGAACGAGTGATGGTTTAGTTAGGGTTAGGGAGGGTGTTTTTAGATTGGTTTTGTAGGTTCGTTTCTGGTGCTGTAAACGGCGGTTGAAAAGTGCGGCGGGTGGCGCTCGAAAAGTGCCTCACCTTCCGAGCAAAGGGAACTGGATTTTCAGGTCTCCGTCAAGCTGTTGATTC
>Ga0182030_10010749_pt1 | contig 18534 bp, 21 predicted proteins | sample 812S3MmetaG_FD_121299 | JGI IMG/M metagenome (GOLD analysis project Ga0182030, IMG submission 121299) | Permafrost microbial communities from Stordalen Mire, Sweden - 812S3M metaG (Illumina Assembly) | ecosystem: Environmental > Terrestrial > Soil > Wetlands > Permafrost | place: Sweden...
CAAAGCGACCCGGCGCGCATGTATCGGACCATGCGGCAGACCAGGAAACCCTGCTTCGCCTTTAAGATCCTGGCCGCCGGACGCATTCCCGACCGCGGTGTGGCACAGGCCTTCCGCACGGCTTTCGAGAGCATCAAGCCGATTGACGGCATTTACGTGGGCATGTTCCCGCGCGTGAAGGACGAAGTCCGGGAGAACGCCGAGATCGTGCACCGCATTCTGGCCGCTTCCTAGGCAGGAGTGCCGCTCCGGCCGCCGTGCTGGTTTAGACTCAAGAGAATGGCTCTGGCAATCGACGCAAACGACGTGCGCGTGGCGGCCGAACGAATTCGCCCGCTGGCCCGCCACACTCCGGTGATGACTTCGGAGGATTTCGACGCCGCGGCCGGCGCCCGCGCCTTTTTCAAGTGCGAGAATCTGCAGCGCGGCGGCGCCTTCAAGATCCGCGGCGCGGCCAACCTGATTCTGTCGCTCTCGCCCGAAACGGTAGCGCGCGGAATGGTGGCCTATTCCTCCGGGAATCACGCCCAGGCCGTCGCCATTGCGGCGCGGCACGTGGGCGGACAGGCCACCATCGTGATGCCGGAAGACGCCCCGCGTTCCAAAATGGAGGCCACGCGCGCGCAGGGCGCCCGCATTGTCCTTTACAACCGCTTCACCGGCAGCCGCGAATCCATTGCCGGCGCGATTTGCCAGGAAACCGGCGCCACCCTCGTGCCGCCTTTCGACCATCCGCTGATTATTGCCGGACAGGGCGCCGCCGCGCTGGAACTGCTTGCCGAGACCGGTCCGCTGGACGCGCTCATCGCGCCCGTGGGCGGCGGTGGACTGCTATCCGGCTGCGCCACCATCGCCAAGGCGATCAACCCGGCTATCCGCATCTTCGGCGCGGAACCGGAGGGCGCCAACGACACGTACCTATCGCTCGAGGCGCGCGAGCGGGTGACCGTGGCGCATCCCGAGACCATCGCCGACGGATTGCGGGCGCCGACACCCGGGGAACTGACGTTTCCGATTCTCCGGAGCCTGGCGGAGCGGATCCTCCTGGTCAGCGAAGAAGAAATTCGCGCCGCTGTGAAGTTTTTGCTGCTGCGGCTGAAGATCCTGGTGGAACCCAGCGGAGCGGTCTCCGCGGCGGCGGTGCTGTTCCACAAGCTGCCTGCGGACGTCGGTTCAGTAGGAGTGGTGCTGTCGGGAGGGAACGTGGACTTCGAAGACCTGGCGAAATATTAGCTTTCAGCGCGCCGAATCTGAAGCGGGCGTGAGCCTCCGAAGCGGTTCTAGTCCTTCCTGCCGCCCTTGTGTGGACTCTGCTTGCGCTCGGCTTCTTTCCGGGCGCGAACCTGCTCGTACAGCGCGACCTGATCGGGACGCAGGAAGGCCTTGATTTGCGCGATCTGCTCGTCCCAGATGGTCCGGGACTCGGCATTCATCTTCTTCCGCAGATCCAGAAACTGCACCCTGGTGTCGTCGTAAGCCTTTCCCAGCTTGACGACCTGATCCGGATCCAGCTTGAGTTCGCGCGTGGTTTCGTCGATGAGCTGCTTGCGGCGGACTTCGGGATCCTGTTTCTCCTGGGGCCGGAGGGTGGCAACCACCCTGGAAGTGTTGTAAACACGATAGCCGAACACACCGACCACGGCGCCGCTGCAAAATACCAGAAGCAGCGACAGGAAGGCCGAGACTTTAGTGTTCGCCATGCGTGAGCCTACCGGCCGTTCAGATCGATGCGGACCGGGCCCACGATATCGGGGGTTTCGATCGGATTGGCGGCCGCCAGCGCCTCTATATAGGTCTCGGAATTCGCGTTGGGGTTCGAACGGGGTATCGACATGTAGACGCCCAGTGCGATAGACAACGCTACGGCGGCCGTCACGAACGCATTCGCCATGCGGCGGAATGAGAACAGGAAGGTCTGACGCGAGTCGATCCGCGCCCAGAGCGTGGGCATGAAATTGGCGCTGGCCTCCGGATCGGGGCAGGCGTCACGGTATGCCCGGAACAGGGCATCCAATTTTTCATCTTCGTTGCCGCGCATCGAATACATATCGTAACCTCGTACTGCACCCGGGGTTAACCGGGCCCCCTTTTTTTCCCCGCCGCCCCAAAGGCCTTCAAGACCCTTTGGCGAGCGCGGAAAAGCCGCACTTTAAGAGCATTTTCGTTGACTTTATAAATCTTTTCAAGCTCTTTCAACGAAAGCCCTTCCACTTCCTTCAGCATCAACAGGATGCGGTCCGCCTCGGAAACCGCGCCGAGGAGCGAATCCACCGATTCGCGCATCTTTTTCTTGAGCTGTTCCTCGTGCTCCACTTTGCTGCCGGCCGTGGCATCGGCCATCAGCACCTGCTGCTCCGACAGGTCGGACATCCGGAACTCCTGGCGGCGGCGCTGCTTACGCAAATAATCGAAAGCCGCGTTCACTGTCAGGCGATACAGCCAAGGTTCAAAGACCTCTGGCGTCCGCAATTGATCGAGGGAAAAATAAAGCCGCAAGAAAACTTCCTGTGCGACATCCTCGACATCTTCCGAACGCGCGATCAACCGCGTGATCGTACCCAAAATTCGCTTTCGGTACGCCAATACGATTTCGTTGAACGCGGCGCTGTCGCGATTCTGCGCGCGCTTGATCAGCTCGAAATCAACCAGCATGCCGCACCCACGGTGCCGGCATCCGAACATGCAACTGTTTTCGAATGGATAGGCGTACCGGCAAGTAGACAGGTTACAAAGCTTTGGAGGGAAACGCAAAAGCCGTTCGACGGCCGGACAGGTCGCCGCATAGCCCTTTTGAGCCATGGCAGGCTCGATCCGCGTTGGGGAGGCGCCATCATGTGCGCGGTACCATTATTTCAGATATGCGCGAAATCTGCTCCTGGTGCTGGATTTTAACTGCCGCAAGGCCATGCACATGCAGCGCCTCAGTTATATGAGACGAGCGACCCGGCGTCAACGTTTGGCCTGTTCGGAGATTTCCCCGTAAAGTTTTGTTAAATCCCGTGGTTACTTCACCTTCATGACAAACACTGTCTGATCGTCGAACGCCGTCGTATTAAACTTGTCCAACTCCGCAAAAATCGCCGACACCAGCCCGGCGGCCGTCTGCCGGCAGCCCGACCGCACCACCTGCGCCAGCCGCCCGCGGCCGAATTCGCCGCCGTCCGGGCTCAGGTGGTCGGTGATACCGTCCGAATAGAGCACAATGGTGTCGTCCTCCTGCGCCTGGAAAGTGATTTCCTCGTACTCGCGGGATTCCAGCAGGCCCACCGGCACACCCTCCGCGCGTATTTTCAGGATCTCGCCGCCGCGGCAGATCATGGGTGGAATGGCGCCGGCATTGGCCATCACGATCTGCCGCGTAGCCGGATTCCACAACAGTACCGTGAGGGTGGCATAGCGCGCTTCCACCTTGCGCAGAATGAGCGCCTCGTTGAGCGCCCGCAATAGCGCCGCGGGACGCCGGTTGCGCGGCGCCAGGGTGCGCAACAGGCCATTCATCAGGCCGCCATACAGCGCCGCCGCCGCGCCTTTGCCGCTCACGTCGCCGAAGGCGATCACCGTCTGGTTGTCGCGATGCTCGAAAATATCGTAAATATCGCCCGAGATCTCGCGCGCCGGCCGCAGCCGCACCGCCGCCTCCAGGCCGTCGATCTCCGGGTCGGCATCCGGCAGCAGCACGCGCTGCAACTCGCGCGCGGCTTGCATGTCCTCTTCCAGGCGCCGCTCCCGCAGGGCCACTTCGTGGTACAGGCGGGCGTTCTCCACGCTGCTGGCCACCTGCGGCGCCAGCAGCGACAGCGTGCGCACGTGATCGTCGGTGAAATGGCCTACGCGGTCGCTCTCCAGGTCCATCACCCCCACCGCACGATCCTGCAAAATCAGGGGCACGGCCACTTCCGAGCGGATATCTTCATGCGAAGCGATATAGCGGGGATCTTTGGCCGTATCGTCGACGCGCACCACGCCGCGCGATTCGGCGGCGGCGCCGGTGATGCCTTTGCCCAGCGGCACGTTGTCGGTATTGACGCGCTGGTCGTAGCGGATGCTGAACAGGTGGCGCAGCGCTTTGGCCTCGCGGTCGACCGACAGGATGCTGAAGGCGTCGTAGTCGATCAGTTCCCGGACGGTGCTGGCGATGGTCCCCAGCAACTCGTTCAAATCGAGAATCGACGAAAACTCGCGCGAGACGTTAGCCAGCATCGTGAGGGTGCGATTCTGGCGCTCCACCCGGCGGTAGAGCCGCGCGTTGTCGATGGCGATGCTGACACGTGCGGCGATGAGCCGCAGCAGCGCGCGGTCGTACTCGGTGTAGGCGTTGAGGCGGGTGGATTGCAAATCGATCACGCCCACCAGTTTGCCGCGGGCCATCATGGGAACCGCCAGTTCGGTGCGCACCGCGTCCAGGGTATGCAGGTAGCGCGGTTCGTTGCGGACGTCGCCCACCAGCACCGGCTCGCGGCGCGCCGCGGCGGTTCCCGTAAGGCCTTCGCCGAGGGCGATCGAAAGACCGCGCACCACCTCTTCGCGATGTCCCACGGCGTAGCGGATGCGCATGTCCTGCCGCTTGTCGTGGTACAGCAGAATGGCGAACAGATCGTAGGGCAGAACTTTGTGGACGATCTCCGCCACGTTGGCCAGAAGCGGGTCCAGATCGAGCGTCTGGGAAGTGGCGGCCGATACCTCCAACAGGAAATCGAGCAGTTCCGATCGTTCGCGGAAACGCACCGGAGATTTGCGGCTGGGCGCTATGGCCCGGCCTGCCGTTGGCGAGTGCGAATCAGGCAGCGGTGGCCTCTACAATCTTGACGCTGGCGCTGGCTCCGATGCGCGTGGCGCCAGCGGCGGTCATAGCTTCCAGGTCCTGGAGCGTGCGGATACCGCCGGCAGCCTTCACCCCCATTTGCGGCCCCACTGCCTGGCGCATCAGGGCGATATCGTGCGCGGTGGCGCCCGAAGGTCCGAATCCGGTGGAAGTTTTGACAAAATCCGCGCCCGCCGCCTGGGCGAGAGCGCAGGCGATGGTCTTTTGATTATCGTCGAGCAGCGCGGTTTCCAGAATTACTTTTACGATGGCCCCCGCCGCGTGCGATGCCTTCACCACCGCCGCGATATCGGCCTTCACCGCATCCTGGTCGCCGGATTTCAACGCCCCCACATTCATCACCATGTCGACTTCCTGCGCGCCGTCGCGCACCGCTATGGCCGCTTCCGCGGCTTTCGCTTCCGTGCTGGTGGCCCCTAGCGGAAAGCCGGCCACGCTGCAGACTTTCACCGCCGACCCCGACAGTTCGGCGCGCACCAGCGGCACCCAGTAGGGGTTCACGCACACGCTGGCGAAGCCGTACTGGCGCGCCTCGCGGCAGACCTTGAGGACGTCGGCGCGGGTGGCGTCGGGCTTCAGAATGGTGTGATCGATCAGCGCCGCGATGGCCGGGTCGATCCTGGTCAGCTTCTCGCTGGCGGAAACGCGCGCCGCGCCGGCGGCGATAATTTCCCTGGTATTGCGGGCGCAAGTCTGGGCGCAGCGCTGCATGCATCCGGGGCAGACCTCGCTGGGCAAATTGAGGCCCTCGGCCGCCTTACGGGGAACGGCCTGCGGCGGGGCGCCCCCTGGGCCGGGCACGCGGGCCAGGATCTCCTCGCCGATTTGCGCCACCAGCCGCTCCAGTTCGCCTTGCGTCACGACAGCCCTTTCTTGTGGTACCGCTGCTCGATGTCCATGATCTTTTGTACCCGCGCCCGATGGCGTCCGCCGGCAAACGGGGTGGCGATCCAGGTGCGCAGAACTTCCTCCGCCTGGGTCTCCGTCAGAAGCCGCGCACCCAATGTAAGTACATTGGAATCATTGTGTTCCCGGCTATTGCGAGCGGAAGCCTTATCATAGCACAGAGCCGCCCGGATGCCCGGCACCTTGTTCGCCGCCATGGACGAGCCGATGCCCGCACCATCGATCAGTACGCCGCGCGTAACCGCGCCAGAAGCCACCAGGTCCGCCACCTTGACGGCGATATCGGGGTAATCGGCGGGCTTGGCGTCGTACACCCCCACGTCGCGCAGCGCCAGGCCGAGCGACTCGACCAGCGGCTTGAGCGCTTCCTTGAGAGCGAAACCGCCGTGGTCCGCGCCGATGGCGATGGTCTTCTCCGGGGCGGCCAGCGAGGAGCACTGATCCTCAGGCACTTCGATGAGGCGCACGCCGCGCGCCGCCGCCAGGTCGCGCGCCGACGGCGTGACGATGCCGTCAGTGGGAATCCGCCAGTCGCCGGCGGCGGGCACGTCTTCGGCGATGATCACGCGTCGCATCGTAAGGACTATTGTAATGAAACGGCGTCTCCCGGCGCGACCCCGGGATTTCACGCACCTTGCGAGTTCATGGAACGGGTTGCTATACTCTAATTTTCCAAGAGTGGAGATTTCTGTCTAATGGCACAAGTTTGTGAAGTATGCGGGCGGAAGCCGGTGTTCGGCAACCGGATCAGTCACGCACATAACGTTACGAAGCGGCGCTGGAACTTGAACTTGCAATCGGTCCGCGCGCTGGTGAATGGCGCCAGCCGCAGGATGCGCGTCTGCACATCCTGCATTCGCGACGGAAAAATCCAGAAAGTCGCATAGTTCCTCCGATTCCATCCGCAATCGTCTACCGGCGCATCCGCTTGGGGTGTGCCCTTTTCCGTGTGGCCCCTGACGTGCGCGTTCTCCCGCATTCTGGTAGATGCGTTTGCATAACCGTTGGGAATCCTAAGGGAGGAGAGATGGCCATGTCGCGATCAGTGGGGGAAAAGACGCGCCCGGCAGTGGCGCCGTGCGCAAGCAGGAGGGAAGATCCTCAGGCAGCGGCGGGAACCAAGACCAGGCGCAAGATACCTGCCTCGTACCTGGCCCAACATCCCTGCAAGGTTTGCCGCGGCGAGGTCTGCGTGGGAAATTGCCGGTTCTGAGGGCTACGCCGAAATGGCATAGCGCTTCATTTTATTGATGAGCCCCTGGCGGCTGAGGCCCAGGTTTCGGGCGGCTTGCTGCTGATTGTTGCGGGTTCGCTCCAAAGCTCCCAGGATCATCTGCTTCTCCAGTTGGCTCACGGCGGCTTTCAAGGATTGCGGCTGGGAAGGTTTGGCCGCGGCCAGTGCGGCGCGCGGAGCGGCGGGGGCCTCCCCGAAATCCTCGTCGACGATGGGATTCCGGCGGGCGATGGCGGCCAGGCGCATCACTTCGTTGCGCAATTGGCGGATATTCCCCGGCCAGGGAGCCGCGGTCAGCCGCCGCATCACCTCGGGGGAAAACTCCAGGGCGGGACGGCCGGCCTCGACGCAATACTCTTTCAGAAAATGGTTGGCCAGCAGGCCGATCTCTTCACGGATCTCACGCAGCGGCGGCATGTGGATGTGCACCACTTTGATGCGGTAGTAAAGGTCTTCGCGAAAAGCGCCTCTGGCGATTTCGGTTTCCAGGTCCTTATTGGTGGCGGCCAGCAGGCGCACGTCGACGGGGATGGCGTGGCGGCCGCCGACGCGCTCCAGCACGCGCTCTTCCAGCACGCGCAGGATCTTGGCTTGCGCGATCAGGCTGAGGTCGCCAATCTCGTCGAGGAAAAGCGTGCCGCCATCGGCCTTCTGAAACTGGCCCATGCGCGATTCCACGCCGGTGGCCACTCCTTTTTCGATGCCGAATAATTCGCTTTCGAGGAGGGTTTCGGGAAGCGCCGCGCAGTTGAGCGCCACGAAGGGCCGGCGCGCGCGCGCACTGGTGTAGTGGATGGCCTTGGCCACCAGTTCCTTGCCGGTGCCGCTTTCCCCGGTAACCAACACGTTCACCAGGCTGTCGCGGATGCGCTCGATCAGGCGGACCACCTGTTGAATCCGCGGCCCGGCGCCGATGATTCCATGAGTCGAGTACCGGCTTTCCACCTCGCGCAAAAGGTGGGCGTTCTGTTGCGCGAGTTCGTCTTCGTGGCGGCGCAATTCGCCGATGAGCTGAGCGTTTTCGATGGCGATGGCGGCGTGCGACGCCAGCGCATCGAGGAAGTCCTCGTCGCGCTGGCTGAAGGCGCCGACGCGTTTGTTCAGGGCTTCGAAGGCGCCGATGATGACGCCCTTCTGATTGCGCACGGCCACCGCCAGGACGTTGCGCGTGCGGTAGCCGGTCTGGCCGTCGATGGCGTTGTAGAACTGCGGATGGCTGTAGGCGTCTTTGACGTTGACGGTCTCTCCGGTGGTGGCCGCCTGGCCGGCGATCCCCATACTGGCATCGAAGCGCAGGATTTCGTCGCTTCCCAGGGCCACTTTGGACCACAATTCGTGGCGTTCGCGATCCAGCAGGAATATGCTGGCGCGGTCGCAGAGAAGCACGTTGGTGGCTTCGCGGGCAATCAAATCGAGAAGCGCGCCCAGGTCCCGCTCGGAATTCATTTTCTGGCTGATGGCCAGAATCGCGGCGAGTTTTTCGTTCCATTCCGAGGGCTGCAAGGACGCCATGTAGAGTGTATATGAAGTTTACAGGGTGACCACGGTTTTGGCAATGTCCACTAAGTGGGCAGCAGCCATTTGCTGCAAATAAAGGACATCGCGGTGATTCGAATTTGGCGGCTGGACTGCTTATGGAGAGATCGGTGGGCGAGCCCATCGCGGGCCGCCACGGATGGCCGGAGGAGCATTCGTTGCGGTCCCGTCTGGACCGCCCACTCATCGAGCACGCCTCTTAGAGCCTGCAAACGGAGGATGGAAACGGGCCACCAGCATCCTCCGATCCTTCTGGCCCGCGCAGATTGTCACCCGCCTGCGCCGCCGCTTCGGCGGTGGCGCGGGTATCCTGAATTGTGGACCGGCGACATCACTTTCGTATGGTCAATCGATGGACCGGCAATCTGGGCTCCGGCACCTCGGGATACACGGCCTACAGCCGCGCTCACGAACTGAGCGGGGCGGACAAGGCGGCGGTGATTCCGGGCTCTTCCGACGCGGCGTTTCGCGGCGACCGCACGCGCTACAACCCCGAAGAACTGCTGCTGGGCGCGCTGTCGGCGTGTCACATGCTCTGGGTGCTGCATCTTTGCGCCGATGCCGGCATCACGGTTACGGAATACGAAGACGAGGCATGGGGCGAAATGGCGGAGCATGCCGGCGGGTCCGGCGAATTCACCCGCGTGGTTCTGCGTCCTCGCGTGACTATCGCGGAGGCGGAGCGCATCGACGACGCCCTGGAGATCCACGCGCGCGCCCACGCGGTGTGTGCCCTGGCGCGCTCCATGAATTTCCCGGTGGAGCACCAGCCGCGGGTGAATGGACGAGGGCCGCAAAACCCCACAAACGTGGCGGAGCCTTAGTACGCTCGTACCACCCCACTGCAACGTACCAGACGATTATTCGGTACGTTCGGGTCTTCTGCCAACCGGGTTCTGGGGTGTACCTTCGAGTCATGAGATTTGGACTGGCGATCGCCGTAGCGGCCCTATGGAGCGCAGTCTGTTGCTCGGCCAACACTTTGACGGACCCGTTTGGACAGTCCCAAAGCAATTGCAACCCGAGCACCCAGGCGCCCTACAGCACCTGCGACGTCATGGGTTACGAGTTGCTCTACGACATTCAGGGGGCCACCTTCACGTCCAGCGGGGGTATGGCCACGGTGACGATATCCTTAGATTCGGGCGCAGTCTATACTTCCAATCATCAACTCGCCCTGGGGGAGTTTTCCGACAGCGGACTCATCCTGCTGCCCGGCGACATCTTTTTCTACGACCCCAACACGGTGTACGATCCGTCCGACCCGAGCACCATCCAAAACCTGCAATATGGCATTGCGCTGACGAGCCACGGATCGTTCACCGCCGGCGACCTGTACAGCATCTCCGGCGGCGTCTCCACGGAGACGGCGCAGACGGCCCTGAACGACAGCGACCTTTACTATCGCCTGGATGAAACCGTCCTGCTGGCGGGAAGTGGCACGCCGGCGAGTTCCGGCGCGGTGAGCGTGGCCAGCACGGGCAGCGATGGAACCACCAGCGCGGAATACGTAATCAGTGTGACGGTGCCGGTAACGACTGGCCTGTTGAATCTGGAATCCAATGGCCAGATCGGGCTGCTGTTTTCGTCGGCGGATTGCGGCAACGACGTGATCCAGGGCGTGCTGGGGCCAACCTCGGTCGCGATCCAGGATACGCCCGAACCCGGGCCCGCGACCCTGGTGCTGACCGGGTTGGCGCTTCTGACGGCCGGCCGCCAGTGGCGCAAACGGAAGGCCTAAAGGGGAGCGTTGCCGCTCGGACTGCGCCGCGTCCACTGCGCCAGGTAGGAGTCTGACGCCAGCTCTTCCAATTCCCGGTCGCGCGCCGCTTGCCACTCCGCCCAGCGGCGCTCTTTGAGCTTTTCGATCAAGCGGCAGCGGCGGCGGGCCTCCACCAGGGCGGTTTGCCGCACGGCCAGCTCCGTTTGGCATTCCACGCGCTTGGCGGCGAGTTCCCTTTCGCGCACTTTCACCAGCAGGCGAAAACTTCCCAGCGCGCTCAGATCGCCGCCCGCCAGCGGATGGAATTCGCGCACTGCGACCTCGGTCCGGCGGCCCGTGGCCTCCAGCTCGGCGCGCGCGCGATCCAGATCGGCCAGCGCCGCCAGTTGCTGCCGCAGACGCGCTTCCGCCAGGTCAAGCTGGGTGCGGCGCCAGTCGAGGGCTTTTTGCAGCGGAAAGTGGAAAGAGGTCATGGTTTAGGTTTCTTGGCGGGAAGGTTCTGCGCGGCGGGATCGAGATGCGCGGCGAGCTGTTCCATGCGGGCGAGCGTCTGATCGATGGGGCAATCGGTGGAGTGGTCCTGCCGCAGAAAGTCGAGGATTTCGGGGCGTACGCGGATGCTGGCGTCGAGGATAGGGTTCGTGCCGGCCACGTAGGCGCCCAGTTGGATCAGGTCTTCGGCGTCGCGATAGGCTGAGAGCGCCTGGCGCATTCGCTGGGCCCCCACCTTTTGCCGGGGCGTGGCGATGGCCGAGGTGAGACGGCTAACGGAGTGCAGGATGTCGATCGCCGGGTAGTGATTCTGCGCCGCGAGCTGGCGCGACAGGATGATATGGCCGTCCAGGATGGCGCGCACCGCATCGCAGATGGGCTCGTTGAAATCGTCGCCCTCCACCAGGACGGTGAAGAAGCCGGTGATGGAGCCGCGGCGAAAATTGCCGGCCCGCTCGAGCACCTTGGGCAGCAGGTTGAAAACCGACGGGGTATACCCTTTCTGGCTGGGCGGTTCCCCGGCGGCCAGCCCGATTTCGCGTTGCGCCATTGCCAGCCGGGTTACCGAATCCATCACCAGCAGGACGCTGGCGCCCTGGTCGCGGAAATATTCCGCCACCGCCAGCGCCACGAAACAGGCGCGCACGCGCAGCGGCGCCGGCCGCTCGGAAGTGGCGCAGACCACCACCGAGCGTTTGCGTCCGTCCGGCCCCAGCTCTTTTTCGAGAAAGCCGCGCACCTCGCGGTTGCGTTCGCCGATCATGCCGATGACCGTGACATCGGCGGAATTGTGGCGCGACATGGCGCCCAGCAGAGTGCTCTTGCCGACTCCGCTGCCCCCGAAAATGCCGAGACGCTGCCCCTTTCCGCAAGGCAGCAGACCGTCGATGGCGCGGATGCCGGTGACCAGCGGTTGGGTGATGTGTTCGCGGTCGAGCGGATTGCCGGCCTCGCCGTGCAAACTGTAGGTATCCCGCACTTCCAGCTCCGGGCCGCCGTCGATGGGTTTCCCAAAACCGTCGAGGACGCGGCCCAATAGGCCGGGTCCCACTTCCACCCGCGCGTCTTCGCGGCGCGCCACCACCTGGTCGCCCAACTGCAGTCCTTCGATCTCCTCCAGCGGCATGGCCAGCACGCGCCCATTGCGGAATCCGATCACCTGGGTGCGGATGCGCCGGCCGCTGGAAGCCTGGACTTCGCAAAAATCGCCCACCGCCACGTGGGGTCCGCGCGATTCGATCAGCAGGCCGACCACCTCGGTGACCTCACCGGTCCAGCGAAACTGCGGGATGCGGTCGAGTTCCGCCAGGTAGGGCGCCAGAGTGAGATTGCCGGTCATGACTGTTTGCGCAGGCGGTCTGCCAGGCCGCGCTCGATTTCCTGCAGTTGCGAATCGACGGAGGCATCCAGGTTGCCACGGGTGGTCTCGAAGATTACCGATCCGACCGCGCGCGACGGGTCGGCCAGGACCTCCACCAGGCCTCCGCTCAAAGCCTGCTGCAGGCAGGACTTCACCATCGCCACATGCGAGGGGTGAACCTTCACGCGCGCGATCTCCTGCCCCTGGAGCTTCTCCAGCGCCGCCATCGCCAGGCCACGCAACGCGTCGGGATCGGAGGCCAGTTCGCGGCGGATCACGCGGCGCGCAATGGCCAGAGCCAGTTGCACCACATCGGCTTCGGCCTCCCAACGCAAACGGGCGCGCAGGTTGGCAATTTCCTCGATGGCGCGGCCGAGGCGCTCCAGCACCGGTTGCAATTCGGCCGTGGCGCGGTTCCGGCCGGCGATTTCCCCTTCGCGGACTCCTGCGGCGTGGGCTTCGAGGGCCTTCTGCCGGTACAGCGTCTCGAGTTGCGCGAGCCGCGCGGACGGGTCCGGCGCAGCTTCCCCGGCGGGCGCCGCCGCGCCCACCTGGCGCCACACCAACGGGCTGGCCGGCCGATCGTCGTCAGGCGGGAACACCCTAGACGACATACTGCTCTCCGACCGTTCCCTTGAGGCTCACCACGCCTTCCGTTTCCAACTGGCGGACAATCGCAATGATCTGCTGCTGCGCCGCCTCCACCTCCTTGATCTTGATTGGGCCGAGAGCCTCCATGTCTTCCCGCAGCATATCGGCGCCGCGCTGCGACATGGAGCCCAGGATCTGGTTGCGCAGTTGTTCGCTGGTGCCTTTGAGGGCCACTGTCAGGATCTTGCGGTCGATCTTGGCCAGTACTTCTTTCAGCCCTACGGGGTCGATCAGCAGCAGGTCTTCGAACACGAACATGAGATGCCGGATGGTCTCCGCGATGTTGGTGTCCTGCTGCTCGATGTGGCTGAGGATCTCGCGCGTGGAGGTGGAATCCAGGCGATTGAGCATTTCCGCCACCGCGCGCACGCCGCCATAGGATTCGCGGGCGAATTCACCCAGCGTTTTCAGTTTCTGGCCGATCACCGACGCGATCTTGAGAATCACTTCCGGGGAGATCTGGTCCAGGCTGGCCATGCGCAGGGCCACGTCGGCGCGCATCTGCGAAGGCAGCGAAGTCAACAAGGCGGCCGCCTGCGTCTGGTTGAGGTGGGAGAGCACCAGGGCGATGGTTTGCGGGTGCTCGTTATGGATGAACTTGGCAAGCTGCCCCGGATCGGCCTTCTGGAGGGCGTCGAAAGAGGCCGCATCGGCGCCCAGCGCCTTGGTGAGGCGGTCGAGCAGCCGCTTGGCGACATCCGGAGTGAAGGCCGTCATCAGCAGCTTGCGTGCGAAGTCCATGCCGCCGCGCGCCACATAGTCTCCGGCGGTGGAGAGATGGTGGAACTCGTTCAGCACCAATTCGGCCTGGTCGGCGGAGATGGCGGTGATCTTGGCAACTTCGCGGCTGACCTTCTGGACATCGTCTTCGGTGAGTTGCTGGAGCACGTCGGCGCTGGCTTGCTCGCCCAACACTACCAGCAGCATGGCCGCTTTCCGCACGCCCGGTATGGATTCTTCCGATTTGGTGGTATTCAGGATCAACGCGGGCGCTCCATTACGACTCCTCCTCGCGGATCCAGGTGCGCAGGATCTGGGCCGAAACTTCCGGCTCCTTGGTGATCTTCTCGCGCAGGTGCTTGGCCAGCACTTCGGCCTTCTTGGTGATTACCGGCGCCAGTTTGAGGTTGGTCAACACCTGCGCGTCGGCCTTCTGTTGCAACGCATCCCGCTCGGCCAGTTGCGCTTCCATGTCCTGCTCGGCCTTGCTGGCCGCCAGAGCCGCGCGTGCGGCAGCGCTCTCGCCCGCCGTCAGTTCCGCCGCCGCGGTAACCGCCGCCGCCTTTTTGCGTTTGCCGCGGAGCAGCCCGGCGAACAGGAGTCCAATAACGATTGTCCCGGCCGCGGCGCACCCGCCGATCACCAGGGTTTGGCGGTTGATTTGGATCGGCAGCCCCGCTACCCCCGTCGGCTTCGGGGTGGCGGGAGCGGCTCCGGGCGCATCCGGCGGTTCCAGCAGCAGGGTGGATTCGAACGGTAAGGTCTCGATCACCAGTTGGTCGCCCCGCTCCTGGTTGAAACCGGTGACGCCGGCCACCAGGTCGTGGATGATTTTCATGGTCTCGGGAGTGGGCGGCACGAGCACCCGCCGGGTTGCCTTGCCGTCTTTCTGCCACGTGACGGATTGATCCACCAGCACGGCCAGGGACATCTTCTTCACCACGCCGGCCGGCATGCGGGTCTTGGTCACGGTGCGGCTGGATTGATAGGCGATATTCTCGGTGGTCCGCGAAACGCGCGTGGAACCGCCGCCCGGCCGCGAGGTGGGACGGGGCAAGGTGGAAGCCGTCCCCGGAACGCCGCTGGCGGACGCGCCTCCAGTGCTATCTTCCGTGCGCTGCGAACTGGTCATCACGGAACGCGCCGGGTCGAAGATTTCTTCGCTTTGCTCGCCCCCGGTGAAATCGCATTCCACGGAAACGTTGGCGCGGAATTTGTCCACTCCGAGCAACGGCTCGAGCGTGGAGTTGACCTTGGCCAACAAGTCCGCCTCCACATGGTGGCGGTAATCCAAAGCGGCCTCGGAGGGTTCCGGACCGTCCAACGGACCGGGCGGTCTGGGCCGGCCCAGGAGGTTGCCGTTCATGTCCAGGACCGAAACGGCATCGGGCGACAGACCTTCGACCGCGGCCGACACCAGGTGGTCGATAGCCTGCACGTTCTGCGGCGCCAGCCGGCTGCCCGGACGGAGCTTTACCAGCACGCTGGCTTTGGCCGGCTCCTGCGATTCCAGAAATACGGAATCCTTGGCGAAGGTGATATGGACGCGGGCCTGTTCCACTTCCGCCAGAGACATCACCGAGCGCTCCAACTCGCCTTCGAGCGCCCGCTGGTAATTGATGTGCTCGGTGAATTCCGTGGCCCCCAGATTCGTCTTGTCGAAGAGTTCGAACCCGATCCGGCCGGTTTTGGGCAGCCCGGCCGCCGCCATATTGATGCGCAGCTCGGCCAGCCGCGCCGAGGGCACCAACACCGCCCCGCCCTCTTCTGGCACGCGGTAATCCACGCCGCTCTCTTTCAGCTTTTGCACGATGGCCGCGGCATCTTCCGGCGCCACTCCCGTGAACAGCGGACGGAAGTCCGCCTCACGCTGATGCTGGACCAGCGCGTAGAGACCGCCGGCCGCGGCCAGCAGCACCAGCGCGATGGTGATTCGCTGCCGCACCGGGAGATTTGCCAAAATCTTCTTCATGGCCCTTGTTGGACCCGTTCAGGCCCTGGTATTAGATCGGCCGGCCGGGCCCAAAACCTGAGGCATCGGCCGGATGACGGCGCGCCCCTTACATCTGCATGCGCATGATTTCCTGGTAGGCGCTCACTACCTTATTGCGCACCTGCTGGAACATTTCAAACGCCAGTTCCGCCCGCTGGGTAGCCAGGACCGTGGTGTGAATGTCTTCACCCTCCCCGGAGAGGAAGTTCTCCACCGAGCGGGAAGCGTCCTGCCCCATGGTTTCCACCTGTCCGACTGCGCTGGCGAAGACATCCTGGAACCCGCTTCCCGAGGACGCTTCTCCCGCGGGCCGGATGGAAGCCGGCAGCGCCGGGGCGGAGATGGGTAGAATCGGGGCTGGCATCGGTTAGCCTTAGTGAAACAAATCGAGGGAGCGCTGGATCATGTCCTTGACCGCTCCAATGGCAGCCACATTGGCCTCGTAGGTGCGCGCGCTGCCCATCAGGTCGACCATGTCCTCGGCCGGGTTCATTTTGGGAAATGCCACGTACCCGTCCTTATCGGCATCTGGGTGGCCGGGTAGGTAACGGCGCTCCGGTTCGCTGGTGTCGGTGACGATGGCGGAAACCGTTACACCGGTGGGGGCGTTGAGTTGCGTGCTGAAAACCGAGGAGAACGGCGACTCGACCGTACTGCTCTCGAAAACCACGTCTTTGCGGCGATATGGTCCGCCCTCGGGCGTGCGCGTGGTCTCTGCGTTGGCCATGTTTTCCACCAGCAACTCGGCCCGCGCGCGTTGCGCCGCCATGCCCGATGCTCCCACCGAAAGCGCCGAAAACAGGCTCATGAGCTTTGCCCCTCTTTGATCGCCGAGCGGAGCGAGCTGATCTGCACGCGAAGCAGATTGGCGGCCACGTTGAAACGCAGCGCGTTCTCCGCCAGCAGCCGCGATTCGCGATCCAGGCTGACATTATTTCCGTCGTTTTTCATGGGCAGGCCGGCCACGTCCATGACGTTCGGCGCACCGGATATCGCATTTCGGAATTCCGTTTGAAAGTCGATATCCTCGGTGTGGTAGCCGGGCGTATCGGCGTTGGCAATGTTGGAGGCTACCAATTTCTGCCGCGCGCTCAGCAGATCCATGTAGTGTTCGAGTTGTCCGGCAAGCCGGTCCAGCATGACACTGCGCTTTTAAGCAGATGAGCGGCCAGTTCACAAGCTCTTTAGAATCACCAGCAGCTCAGAACGGCCCGCGCTAATGAAATGTCGCGCGACATTTTTTTGCCGCCCCGAGCGCGGTCGCGGAACGCGCCGGCTTCTGCTTCAAAGAACAGCTAAGTCATTAATAATTAAACGTGGTTTTTCCAGATTTCTAATATCTAAAATAATTCAAAAACACCATTCCCCACAAGCAATACCCCCACTAGCCCTCATTTGAGGGGCTTTTAATTCAAATATGAATACTGTTAGTATTCTAACTTCCGCTATTGGTCCAAAGGAGTAGACCTAAAGCACATGAGGGTCCCTGAATTCGGAGCCGCGTCGGCACAAGGTTCGACCGATTCCCATGACCGTCTGCCGGTACGGCGTCAAATTCCGTCCCGAAAGCCAGGGCGCTCGCCCTTTCCCCGCGCTGGCGGCGAGAAACTCCGCCTGCGCCAGTCGATTCCCAGCTTGCGGACTGGTGGGCCGCAATGAGTTCGTCCCCTCTCGTAGCGAACTTCGGTGCACCGCCTGCCGTTCCCCTGGAGACGCCGCAACCGTGGGCCAGCCTGGTGGAGCGCATACGGGCCGGCGACCCGTCCGGCATGGAAGAGTTATATGGCGTTTTCACTACCGGAATCCGTTTTTATCTGTGCCGCCAGTTGGGGTCGCAGGACCTCGACGACAAGGTGCACGACGCGTTCCTGACCATCACGCAGTCCATCCGTAAGGGCGACGTGCGGGAGCCCGAGCGGCTCATGGGCTATGTGCGCACCATTCTTCGCCGCCAGGTGGCGGGTTACATCGGCAGCGCCGTGGAGGCCCGCCGCGCCTGGGTCGATCCCGATCGGGGTGTGAACTTGCGCGACCGCCAGCCCGACCCGGAGCGCAGGGCCATGGAGCGGCAGAATGTCGACCTGGCGATGCGGGTTCTCACCAGCCTGCCGTGGCGCGATCGCGAGGTGTTGATGCGCTTTTACCTGAAGGAGCAATCGCCTCGCCAGATCTGCCGCGACATGGGCCTCACCCAAACGCAATTCCGGCTCACCAAGTCGCGTGCCAAAGCGCGCTTCACCGAGCTCGCGCGGGCGCGCTTCGCCCTCCGGGAGGGGTTCACCACCCCTGCCGACACTCTGGTGGATTGAAGCGGCGGGGACGCACGCGGGATGCCCGTTCGTTGGCGGCCGGTCCTATAATGGGACACACATGGACACTCAAGTTGTGTTGATTACCGGCGCGCAGGGCGGGCTGGGCGCATTCGTCACCCAGGCCTTTCTGGCCTCCGGCGCGCAGGTGGTGGGAACGGGCCGCCAAATCGACGATTCCGCGTTTGCCCATCCGCGCTTCGAGGCCATTCCCGCGGATCTGACCAGGCCGCACAACGCCGCCCGGCTGGTAGCCGACACGATCCTGAAGTTCCGCCGGATCGATGTGCTGGTGCATGTCGCCGGCGGCTTTGCCGGCGGCGCTCCCATCCACGAGACCGACGACGCCACCTGGGACGCCATGCTCGACCTCAACCTGCGGACGGGCGTCAATATCCTGCGCGCCGTGATCCCGCCCATGCGCGCCCAAAAACGCGGCCGGATCGTGGCCATCGGCAGCCGGGCGGGGGTAGAGCCATCAGCTAATATTTCGGCCTACGGCGCTTCGAAGGCGGCGCTGGTTTCGCTGGTGAAAACCGCCGCCATCGAGAATCGCAAGCTGGGCATCACCGCCAACGTCATTCTCCCCGGCACCATCGATACCCCTGCCAATCGCCGCTCCGACCCCGGCGCAGACCGCTCGCAGTGGGTTTCTCCGCAGAAACTGGCGGCGCTGGCATTGTACCTGGCATCGGACGACGCCGCCGATATCACCGGCGCGGCGATTCCGGTGTATGGAGCGGGCCTGTAGCCCGGCGCCGCCCGGCCCAACGGGCGCCGAATTCCAG
>Ga0182030_10010750_pt1 | contig 18532 bp, 14 predicted proteins | sample 812S3MmetaG_FD_121299 | JGI IMG/M metagenome (GOLD analysis project Ga0182030, IMG submission 121299) | Permafrost microbial communities from Stordalen Mire, Sweden - 812S3M metaG (Illumina Assembly) | ecosystem: Environmental > Terrestrial > Soil > Wetlands > Permafrost | place: Sweden...
CATAGGGCGTCTTTTTCGTGAGTTCGCGATTACGCTGGCGGTCACCATTATTCTGTCGGCCGTGGTTTCGCTGACGCTGACGCCGATGATGTGCTCACGAATTCTGCGCCACACTCCCAAAGAAAAGCAGGGCCGCTTCTATAACGCTTCCGAGCGGGTTTTCGAGCGCGTCATTGCGTTTTACGGACGCACGCTGAAGTTCGTGCTTCGTTTCCAGACCTTTACATTGCTGATTGCCTTAGCCACGCTGATACTCACGGTCCTGCTCTACATCTATATCCCCAAGGGGTTTTTCCCAACGCAGGATACAGGCGTGATTCAAGGGATTTCGCAGGCTCCGGCGACTATTTCGTTTGCGGCCATGGCGCAGAAGCAGCAGCAACTGGCGCACATTGTCCTTCAGGACCCAGCGGTGGAGAGCCTGTCTTCGTTCATTGGCGCGGACGGGACAAATACCACGTTGAACAGCGGACGAATGTCCATCAATCTCAAGCCGATTGAGGAGCGCAAGCTGAGCGCATCGGACGTGATTCGCAGGCTGCAAACAAATCTGAAGCAGGTGGACGGCATGGAGCTTTACATGTCGCCCGTGCAGAACATCACGGTGGACGATCGAGTCAGCCGCACTCAGTACCAATACACTCTGGAAGATCCTGACTCCAACGAGTTGAACCTGTGGACGGGCAAGCTGGTGGAAAAGATGAAGCAGTTGCCTGAGCTTGCCGATGTGGCTACCGACCAGCAAACAGGAGGCCTGGCGGTATCGCTGGTGATCGATCGAGTGACCGCATCGCGGCTTGGAATCGCGCCTTCGACCATTGACAGCACGCTGTACGACGCTTATGGACAGCGGCAGATCAGCACCATGTACACGCAGTTGAACCAGTACCATGTAATTCTTGAAACGGAGCCGAGCAGCCAGCAGAGTCCCGCCAAGCTTCAGGATTTATATATTCAAGCCAGTACCTCCAGTGGCGGAAGCGGACCCGCGGCCTCTTCTTCCTTCGCGTCGTCGGGGTCCTCTTCCGCCGGTTCGAATGCGACCACAACATCGGTTGCCTACACTCCATCGTCTTCCGTACTGACTGCGCCCGCGAATGCGATCAGCTCCGGCGTCGGCTCAAGCAGCACCGCTTCAACCACAAATGCAACCACCAGTTCCACGCCATCCAACGCTGTGCCGCTGAGTGCGTTCACGCATGTTGAAAGAACGCTTGAGCCGCTCTCGATCAGCCACCAGGGTCAATTCCCGGCGGTGACCGTGTCGTTCAATCTTGCACCCAATGCAGCGCTGGGCGGCGCGATAACGGCCATTGAAAAGGTTCAGAAGGACCTGAACATGCCGGCCAGCATGCAGTACGGATTTCAGGGAACCGCTGCTTCGTTTCAGGGCTCGCTCTCCAATGAAGGGCTGCTCATTATTGCAGCGCTGGCTGCTGTCTATATCGTGCTTGGCGTTTTGTACGAGAGCTTCATCCATCCCATCACCATTCTTTCCACGTTGCCCTCAGCCGGCGTGGGCGCGCTGCTTGCGCTGATTCTTTTCAAGCAGGACATGAGCGTGGTGGCCATCATTGGAATTATTCTGCTGATCGGCATTGTGAAGAAGAACGGAATCATGATGGTCGACTTCGCTTTGGAGGGCGAACGGGAGCACGGGAAGAGCTCGACGGATGCAATCTACGAAGCCTGCCTGCTGCGGTTCCGACCTATCATGATGACCACGATGGCGGCGCTGCTGGCGGGGATTCCGTTGGCGATGGGCACGGGAATGGGCTCGGAGTTGCGGCGTCCGCTGGGCATTGCAATGGTAGGCGGGCTGCTGCTGAGCCAGGTGCTCACGCTATACACAACACCTGTGATCTATATCTTCTTCGATCGCATCGGGCATCGCGTCACCCGGAAACCCGGGGACATGGAAGAAGGCGCTGAACCGCGCACGGCGGAGGGAACATGAACATCTCCGCACCCTTCATCCGACGCCCGGTAGCCACGACTCTGATTACGGTTGGCGTCACGCTTTGCGGCGCCCTGGGGTTCAGCGTTCTGCCTGTTTCTCCTTTGCCACAGGTTGATTTCCCTACCATTTCGGTTTCTGCCAGCCTGCCAGGAGGAAGTCCCGAGATAACCGCCTCCTCGATTGCGACGCCATTGGAGCGGCAGTTCAGTCACATTGCCGGCGTCACGGAGATGACCTCTTCGAGTTCTCTTGGCAGCACGTCGATTACGCTGCAATTCGATTTGAGCCGCGACATTAATGGCGCAGCGCGAGACGTGGAAGCAGCCATCAACTCGGCCCGCACCTACCTGCCCGCGAACCTTCCCGCCAACCCAACTTATCGAAAGGTGAATCCCGCGGATTCGCCGGTTCTCATTCTGGGGCTTACCTCGGATAAGTACGACCGGCCCACGGTTTATGACGAGGCTTCGTCGGTCGTGGCGCAGAAGCTCTCGCAGATTCAGGGCGTCGGGCAGGTGACGGTTGGCGGCGCCGGGCCATCCGTTCGGGTGGAAGTGAACCCGACATTGCTCAGCAGTCTTGGGCTTACCATGGCGAATGTTCAATCGGTGCTGAGTGAACAGAATGCTCATGAGCCGACTGGCCAGATCTTCGATGGGACCACGACCGCGGATATCGTTACCAACGATCAGATGCGCCTGGTGGATCAATACAAGCCGCTGATCATCGGTACCCATCATGGAGCGGCTGTGCGGCTATCCGACGTAGCAGATGTAACAAGCGGGGCGCAGAATATTCGCACTTCGGGTTACCTGAATGGCGTGCCCTCGATCCCGATTATCATCTTCCGCCAGCCGGGCGCAAACATCATCGATACTGTCGACCGCGTGATAAGCGAGCTGCCGTCGATTCAAGCGTCCATTCCGCAAGGCATCAAGACCACCATCGTTCTTGACCGCACCACGACGATACGCGCGTCTGTGAGCGACGTGGAGCGTACTCTGATGCTTTCGGTTGCGCTGGTCATCCTTGTTGTCTTCCTCTTCCTGCGCAACGGGCGGGCCACGCTCATTCCCGCAGTTGCTGTTCCTGTCTCGCTGGTTGGCACCTTCGCAGTGATGTACCTGCTTGGCTTCAGCATCGACAATCTCTCGCTGATGGCGCTGACCATCTCGACAGGGTTCGTCGTTGACGACGCCATCGTAGTGATGGAGAACATCACACGCCACCGCGAGGCGGGAATGAAGCCGTTTCAAGCCGCGCTTCTGGGCTCAAAGGAAATCGGGTTTACCGTTTTCTCCATCAGCATGTCGCTGATTGCGGTCTTTATTCCCATCCTGCTGATGGCCGGCATCGTTGGCAGGCTGTTTCGCGAGTTTGCAATCACGCTGTCGACGGCCATAATAGTGTCGATGCTCATATCCCTGACGACAACGCCCATGATGTGCGCCTATCTGCTGAAAGATGAGAAGGAGATGAAGCACGGCCGCGCGTTTCAAGTCAGCGAGAAGGGATTCGCGTGGGTGCTTGGGGGATACAGCCGTACGCTGGCCTGGGTGCTCAAGCATCCCGGCCCCATGCTGGCGATTCTGCTGCTGACCATTGGATTGAACTTCTATCTGATAGCCATCATCCCCAAGGGATTTTTCCCGCAGCAGGATACGGGAATACTGCAGGGCAGCGTACAGGGTCCGCAGGATGCATCGTTTCCCATCATGGATAACTCCATCCTGCAACTGGAGAAGGTTGTCGATGCCGATCCGGCTGTCGCGAATGTGATCGCGTACACCGGGGGCAACGGGCCTTCGAACGGGGCCAGCATCAATATCGCGCTCAAGCCGCTGGCTGAACGAAAGATTACAGCGCCCGACATTATCAATCGGCTGCGGCCAAAGATGAACCGGCTTCCCGTTGCTCGGGCGGTCCTTCAGGCGGCACAGGATCTGCGCATCGGGGGACGAGGGAGCGCAGCACTCTACCAGTACACGATTCAGTCCGATAACGTGCAGGACCTGTCGCATTGGGGCCCTATACTGCTTGCGGAGATGGGGAAGCTGCCTGGCTTTCAGGATGTGAATACCGACGCACAGAACAGCGGCTTGCAGGAGGTGCTCAACTACGACCGGGTCACCGCCGCGCGTCTCGGCATTACTCCGCAGTCGCTGGACTCATCGCTGTATGGCGCATTCGGCCAGTCGCAAGTCTCCATCATTTATACGCAACTTAACCAGTACTACGTGGTGCTGGAAGTAGCGCCGCCTTACTGGCAGTCCCCGGATGGGCTGAAGAATATCTACCTCAACACAACGGGAAAAGGCGTTATTCCGCTATCCGCTGTGAGCTCGGCGCAGACCAGCACTACGCCGCTGGTTCTCAATCACACCAGCTCGTTTCCGTCTGTCACTGTGTCGTTCAATCTGGCTACCGGCATGTCGTTGAGCGACGCAACGCGCATGGTGGGGCAGATGCAGCAGCGGCTGGGGATGCCGGAAACGGTGCGTGGTTTTTTTGCCGGCACTGCCGCGGCGTATCAAACCTCGCTGGCCAGCGAGCCCATTCTTATTGCAACGGCGATACTCGCGGTGTACATCGTTCTCGGCATTCTGTACGAGAGCCTGGTGCATCCGCTTACGATCATCTCGACGCTTCCCTCGGCCAGTGTGGGAGCCATGCTGGCGCTGATGCTGTTCAAGATCGACTTGAACGTTATTTCCATCATCGGCATCATATTGCTCATCGGCATTGTGAAGAAGAATGCAATCATGATGATCGACTTTGCGCTGGTGGCGGAACGCGAGCACGGGAAGAACACGAAAGACGCCATCTTTGAAGCGTGCCAGCTACGCTTTCGTCCCATTTTGATGACCACGATGGCCGCGTTGTTTGGCGCGCTGCCACTGGCTTTCGGCACCGGCACCGGCTCAGAACTCAGGAAACCGCTGGGCATTACCATCGTGGGCGGACTCATTGTGAGTCAGGTTCTCACTCTCTATACCACGCCTGTTGTCTACCTGTTCTTCGATCGGATGCGCCTGTGGGTTAGCGGCAAGGAACGGGCGACTGCCCCCCATGGAACCGCGGAGGCCACGTAGCGAAGGGCCATTATGGAGTGTTGGTTATGAAGACTTCGATCCTCTCGATCCGGCAACCGCGCGCTGCTTTCAACGCGATTTATGCAGGAATGCTTTGCGCCATGCTGGCCGGCTGCAACGTGGGACCAAAGTACGCTCCGCCCGCGATCACGGCGCCCGCGGTCTACAAGGAGTCTCCAACACAATTCAAGGAATCGCAGGAATGGACAGTGGCGCAGCCACAGGACGCGGCCCTTCGCGGCAAATGGTGGGAGATCTACAACGAGCCCGAGTTGAATGCGCTGGAAGATCAACTCAATATCGACAACCAGAACATACGGCAGGCCTTCGAGAACTTTATGGAGGCGCGCGCCCTGGTGCGCGAGGCGCGGTCGCAATACTTTCCGACAGTGAGCATCGGGGGCTCGTACACACGGTCTCAATCCTCTTCCACTGTTGGCTCTTCGAGCGCCGGCTCTGGCTCGGGCGGCGGCGCATCCGGCAGCAAACCAGGACAGCAGTCGCAGATTTTCGCGCTGCCAGCCGATGTTTCGTGGGAGCCGGACCTGTGGGGCAAGGTGCGCAACACCGTGCGCGCCAGTCAATACTCTGCTCAGTTGTCAGCGGCCGATCTTGAGAGTGAACGGCTGACGGAACAGGCGAGCCTGGCCGAGTACTACTTTGAAATTCACGGTCAGGATGCATTGCAAAAAATTCTGGACGACACCGTGGCGGCCGACAAGAAATCCGTTGAAAGCGAAAAGGCCCGCTATGAGACCGGCGTCGACGACCAGATATCGCTGGTGGAAGCGCAGACAACGCTGGAGAGTGCGCAGTCGGCGGCGATTAGCCTTGGAATTGCAAGGGCGCAGTATGAGCATGCAATCGCCATGCTGATTGGCAAGCAGGCCTCGGATTTCTCCATCCCAGTACGGCCCATTACGGCAGCGCCTCCGCCGATTCCCGTTGGCTTGCCGTCGCAACTGCTTGAGCGGCGTCCGGACGTTGCTGGCGCGGAGAGAAGTATGGCCGCGGCAAATGCGCAGATCGGAGTGGCCTATGCGGCTTATTATCCCGCCCTCACAATTTCGGGCAGCGGTGGAGTGGAGAGCTCGGCAATCAAGAATCTTCTCGACTCGGCCAGCCGCTTCTGGTCTGTCGGTCCATCGCTTTCCGAGACGGTTTACGATGGGGGCCTGCGCCGCGCAACCGTGCAGCAATACATTGCCACATATAACGCAAACCTCGCGGCCTATCGGCAGTCGGTGATTACAGCATTTCAGCAGGTGGAGGATTATCTGGCCGCGGTGCGTATCCTCTCGCAGCAGATTCAGCGGCAGCAGGAAGCTGTGGCATCGGCGCGGACATTCCTGAAGCTGGAGCAGGGGCGATACGATTTGGGCATCGATCCGTACATCGATGTGATGACGGCGGAAACTACGCTGCTCTCGAACCAGGAGTCGCTCCAGAATCTTCAGATGGAGGAGATGACTGCTTCGGTGGAACTGATTCAGGCATTGGGCGGCGGTTGGGACAGATCGCAATTGCCCACGCCGGAGCAGGTGACTGCTAAGCCGTCCATTGCAGAGACGACGATTCAGCATTAGGGCTGGCGATCGCCCACGGTTATTCGCTAACGCCTGCAACTTCGTGTAGCCAGCCGGGAGCTTTCAGTAGCTCGCGTGGACGCGATCCGTCGGCGGGACCAACGAGGCCGTCGCGTTCCATAAGATCGATGAGGTGCGCGGCGCGGCCGTAGCCGATTCTGAGGCGGCGCTGGAGCAGCGAGGTGCTCGCCTTTCCGAATTCGAATACCAGTCTGACGGCGTCGTCGAACATGGGGTCGTTCTCTCCCGGGTCGGAGTTGGAACCGTCGGGTTCGGCACGTTCCTCTTTGGGAGACTCGAGGAAGCCCTGCACGTATTCGGCCTGGCCCTGCGCCTTCCAGAAGCCGACTACGGCCGCAGTCTCTTTCTCGCTGACATAGGGAGCGTGGAGGCGCATGAGGCGGCTGGTGCCGGGGGGGAGAAAGAGCATGTCGCCGCGGCCAAGAAGAGCCTCGGCCCCGTTGGTATCGAGGATGGTTCGCGAGTCGACCTTGGTGGCAAGGCGGAAGCTGATCCTGGTTGGCACGTTGGCCTTGATGAGGCCGGTAATGACGTCGACCGAGGGGCGCTGCGTGGCGAGGATGAGATGAATGCCCACGGCGCGAGCCATTTGCGCGAGGCGGGTGATGGACTCCTCGACGTTGGCGCGGTCGAGCATCATCAGGTCGGCCAACTCGTCGATGATGATGACGACGTAGGGGAGCGGCTCGTTGTCTTGCTCGTCGTCGAAGAGCGAGGGCATGGCGCCCTCAAAGAGCTTGTTGTACTGGTCGATGTTGCGGACGCTGCGGCTGGCCAGCAGCTTGAGGCGGCGCTCCATTTCGCGGACGGCGTTGCGGAGGGCGTTGGCGGCCAGCTTTGGCTCGGTGATGATGGGGGTGAAGAGATGTGGGACGCCCTCGTACATGCCCAGCTCGACACGCTTTGGATCGACGAGGATAAGGCGAACCTGCGCAGGGGTGGTACGGAAAAGCAGGCTCATGATCATGGCGTTGATGGCCACGGATTTGCCGCTGCCCGTAGAGCCGGCTATGAGGACGTGCGGCATGGAGGCCAGGTCGGCGGTAACGATGCGGCCGTTGATGTCTTTGCCCATGGCGATGGTGAGCCGGGCTTTGGATTTGGCGAAGGTTTCCGACTCGATGATGTCGCGCAGGTGTATGGTTTCGCGCTCGTGGTTTGGCACCTGGATGCCGACGGTGTTCTTGCCGGGCATGCGCTCGATGAGAATGCTCTCGGCGCTCATGGCCAGGCACAGATCGTCGGCCAGCGAGGTTACCCGCGAGTATTTCACGCCGGCTTCAGGCTTGAACTCGTATGTGGTGACCATGGGGCCGGGGTTGATTTGAACCACCTGGCCGCGGACATCGAACTCGGCGCACTTCTCCACCAGAACTTTGGCTTCGTCGCGCAGGTCGTCTTCGTGAACGGCTTGTGGGCCACCGCCGGGGTTGAGCAGCGTGCTGGGCGGGAGCTTGAATCCGCTGACGTTTTTGGGCGCGACGGTTGCGGTGCGGACTTCGGCGTCGGCTCGGTGGTGAATGGCGATGCGCTCAGGCTGGCTGGCGGCCGGTGGCTCCCGCGGCGCGGCAACGGGACGCGAGGACGGCGAGGACGCTGGCTGGACTGGCGTTGCCTGCTGGCCGGCGTTGCCGGTAGCCGATGCCTCCCAACCCTCGAAGACGAACCCAGGGTCAGCCGCACGCGCGTTTTGCGTAAGGGGCGAGACCGGGACGGCCGGCGGTAAATCCGGCTCGAGTGCGCGCTCCCAGATGCTGGGCCGGCGGGCCGCAGCGGGCACATGGACTTCCTCCGCGGAATGCAATGGGGCACGCTGAAAGGCTGGGATTTCGTCCAGCGGGTCGGGCTGGGGAACTGGGCGGCGACGGCGAAAAAGGGCCGCGAAGAAGCCTGGTCGGAACTCAGCTTCCGCTGCCGCGGGGGGAGCGTTGGGGGGAGCATCGGGTTCTGAAGCATATTCGGCTTCGCGGCCGGCTTTCTGCTCGGCGCGCTCTTCGCGCCAGTGACGCCAGCGGTCGTTGAGGGCAAGAGCGTGTCTCCAGCGGTTTTCGATGGTCTCCTTCAGAATCCAGAAACTGACGGCGGAAGCGAAGTATAGACCTGCCGCAGCCAGGACGCCGGCGACAATCCACGCGCCCTGCATGTTCAGGTATCCGACCAGAAGGCCGGCCATCAGGCGGCCGAGGACGCCCTCGATGGGGAGCAGATGGAGCCAGCGCCAGTGTATGGGCGACAGGGCAAAGACAGCCGGGATGAAGACGATGGCGAGCAAGGTGCCGAGCCAGCGCAGGAAGGGCGACCCGGCGAAGCGTGGAACCTGCCGGTTGGCAGCCCAGGTCCAGCCGATTCCGGCGAGCCATACGGGCAGGAAAAAGGCGGTGAAGCCGATGGATTGGAGCAGAAGGTCGCTGAGGGTTGCGCCGAAGAGGCCGATCCAGTTTTGGACGGCGTGCGGCCCGGTGAGATCGGCGGCGGTGTTCAGCGACGGGTCGGCTGGATGCCAGGTGACGAGTGCAAGAAGCAGAAGGAGCGAGGCCAGCATGAGGACGAGCCCCAGAAGCACGTTCAGGGGCCGGCTGCGCGTGGGCGATAGGACAATGCGAATCGGTTTCATGGCTGGGCGCTCCCGCCGGTTTGCCGCTCAAGAGGACCTGCCGCGAGCGAGCCAGTGGAGCGGACGAAGAGTCCCAGAGCAGCTTTAATTATCCCTGCCGGGGAGGGGGATTCTGGGGGAAAACCGGCGGGGGGAACCACGGAAGGGAACAGGGAATAAGGATTAGGGAATAGGGGTGAGCGACTGATGGACAAAAGGTGATCCTCAGTTACGTGATGCCTTTTTTGCCATGCGGGCACAGTCTTCGCTTCATGATCGACCAAGACGGTTACTGGTCGATCTCAATTCGATCAAGCTGGCGCATTTTCTTGTAATCGTATTCAGGATCGTAGTCGATGGTTCCGAAGAGGTTCGGTATCTCCAATTGTTTGCGCCTGCGGACGTATTCGTCGAGGGCAGCGGTTACGGCTTCCTACCTGGTCTTGTGGTTGCCGAGGCGGCGAGCTTCGTCGATGAGGGTGTCGTCGAGCTTGAGATTGGTTGCCATGGTCGCACCTCCAATATGTTTAGAAGATCACACATCTGAATGTGTGGGAAATGGTTGGCCGTGGGATTCACGACGGAACTCCCGGGTCTTAAGCGCGAGAATTTGGGGGCGCCCAACCCCGGTTGAATTCGAGGGCCCTTTGACAGGCCCTTCGGGGAGTTCTACTATGACACCACTCCATTCGATCAACAGGCCCTATGTTGCGCTAGAACTCATCTGCTTCTCCGATCAACGCATCAGGCAAGGAAAAGAAAGGTGCTTCGGCTGCATGAAGCGTACAGCGTTTTCTATCTCTCTCTGCGTCGTTACCGTCCTCTTCGGCAGCCAGTTTCTGAGCGCGGCGACAGAGGAAAAGAAGCAGTGGCCCCAATACGTCTCAAAGGACGGCGGCTTTGAATTCGCAGCGGCAGGCGAGGTAAAGGAGTCAAGCCCCGCCCGCGGGATTCGGCAAGTACGCGCCGTGGTCGACATGGGTGGGGATGGAAGTTACCAAGCGATTGCAGGCTTCTTCCCCGTATCTTTGGGGTCGAGAGACGATGCGGAGAAAGAGTTCAGCACCTTAAAGGCCAGTGAGAGGTCTCTGTGTGCGGAAGAGCACTTCGAGAAGACCGAGGTCCAGGGCTTGCCAGCCCGCGTGCTTCACGGTACAAAGTGTGGCAACTCTCACGATACAAACTGGCTTGGTATATGGGTCTTCGCCGGAAATCGAAGTTTCAACTTCGAAATCTTCACGTCGCCTCTTTTCGAAAAGCGCGAAGTCACGAAGCGTATTCTGGCTTCGTTCAAGATTACCGATCCCCGTTTTGTGGGCCCCGGTGAGTGGACCGCATTCGATTGCGTCGAAGGCGGTTTTTCGGTCAGCCTCCCTGGATTTCCGGCGCATCAGACCCAACCAGTCCCGGGAGCGCCAGACAAGACCATTTACACCCTTTCGAACTATACTCTCGTTGCCAGCAGCTTTTCCGCAGCACCGGGCAAGCCAGGCGACTTATTGTCTAACGCAGTCAAAGGGGTCGAGAAGTCGTATCAGATTGCAGTGACCGATAGGACCGACCTCACATATGAGGGCCTTCCGGCGACCATACTAAAGTTCGATTTTCAGAACCCGAACGGGCGCTTCCATCAATCAGCATTCATCCTTGTTGGTAAAGAACACGATTACATTTTGGCAGTCACACGCAGCGTAGACAAACCCATGGAGCGATCTGACCTTGACCGCTTCTTCAGATCCTTCCATGAAATCAAGGCGCAACATTAGAGGTCATCTCATAAATGCCAATCGACCATCGAATACGTCCCTCAGGGGCTAAAGCCCGCCGGTTTTGGCGGCTTTTTGCGGCACGGCTGAAGCCGTGCCCTTTCAAAACAGGTCTATGAGATAGCTTCTAGTCTCAGGGAATTCGCGATCCCCGAATCCGCACCTAATGGACAGGGCGGTTGATCTTTGTGGTCTGCCACCTTTGCGACAGGAAAAAGTCGCAAAGATGGGGCACGGGGCATTTGTGCGGATCGTACATGGTTCAAACGCGTAATTTGGGGCAGCTATTGAATTAGCTGGCGATTAGTTTGGCTCCCCAGATTAGCAGCGCTGTGCCTAGCAGGATTCGGTAGATGGCGAAGATGGCGAAGCCGTGCTTGCGGACCCAGTAGAGGAACCACTCGACTACGCCGAGGGCTACGAAGAATGAGACACCGGTTCCGATGAGGAGAATGATCCATCGATCGCCGGTCATGACTACGTGTGCGGCGGCGGTGCCGGCTGCTTCAGCAGCCTTGCTGGGATGGATTTCCTTGATCAGGTCCCAGACGGTGGCGGCGGCCATGGTGGGGATGGAGAGCAGGAAGCTGAAGGCCAGCGCGGTTGGGCGGTCGAGGCCGGCGATTTGGCCGGCGGCGATGGTGGACATGGAGCGGGAGGTTCCGGGAAATACGGCGGAAAGCGTCTGGCAGAGGCCAATCCAGATGGCCTGAGGCAGAGACATTTGCTCGACATCGGTGGTTTCCGCATCGCGGCGGCCGGCCCAGATGTCGACGATCCACATGACTATGCCGCCGATGAGCAGGGCGAGGGCCATGGCGGTGATGCTTTCAAGGTGCTTCTCGCTCCACTTGTGCAGCAGCAGAGCGGGCACGGAGGTGACGGCAAAGGCGATGAAGGTGAGAGAGATGGGGTGGGTGAGCCAATTGCGGTTGCCCCGCTCGCCCCTTGGAAACGTGCGCATAAACTCGACAATGCGGCCGAGGAAGAGCAGAGTGAGGGCAACGATTGCGCCCAACTGTATAACGATGGTGTACATCTTCCAGTAGGCGTCATCGAGCGGGATATTCATGAGCCCTTCAGTGATGCGCAGGTGCGCGGTGGAACTGACGGGCAGGAACTCGGTCAAGCCTTCGACTATGCCTAACACGACGGACTGAAGATAGGGGTTCAAGAAGCCTCCGTATTGCGGTGAGCGCGGCGCCTCGATTGATTCAGAAGGGCTGCGGCGAAGTTTGCGGTGTCGGTTTCTATTAGATAGGATACCTCAGGGCGGAAGGGGGCGGGCGGCTTACTCGGGGTCGGAGCCGTAAACGGACACGCCTTCATCCAATTTGTAGACAAGGGTGACGGCGCGGGCGGCGAAATCGGACTGCGCGAAGTGTTCCTTGAGCCTGGCGGCTAGTTCGCGCGCGTGTGCGTGGGCCTCGTTTGCCTTTTTGTCGCTGCCTTCGGCGGCATACATATTGGTGAGGACGGCCATGCGATAGACGGCCTGATAAAGAGCCTGCGCGGTGCGAGGGCCGTCGGGAAACTCGGCCGCGTATTTCTCGTAGACTTCGGATTCTTTCTCAGGGCACCTGGGCTGGCCCTGCCAGTCGCCGCAGAGCTTGTTGTCGATCAGCTCAAAGGCCGCCAGACCGGCCTGACGGGTGTGCGGATAAAGCCGGATGACTTTCTTGAGCTCGTCTTCATCCATTTGATAGCGGAGGTCGGGGTCTTTCTCCTTTGCGGAAGGCCGCGAGGCGGAGTCGCCTTTCTCGAGTTGCCAGCGGACGTCGGCGGAGCGCCATGCGGCTTCAGGAACCAGCGGCGAGGTGGGGAACATTTCGACGAGGCGGCGATAAAGCAGGCGGGCGCTTTGAGCGGCAAGAGCAGGGCCGCGCGGATCGGAGGCCAGCGACTCCTGATTGGCAGCCTCGCCGAGCAGGATCTGGTCCCCGTTGGGGGTGGTCTCAATGACGACGCCTTTGGACTGCATCCAGCCGGAGGCGGGCGGAGGGGTTTCGCCGGCGCCGAATTCGGGTGTGTCCTTGTCATTGGCTTGCTCAGTGTCAGTGTTGGCGTAGACGCGGAGCCAGGGGCCGTTTTTTTCGGCGACGACCATTTCGCGGCCGATCTGGATGCGGTCGATTTTCTGGGAGCCAGGTCGGGGCTGACGTAGACCCATGTAACGCGGAGTGGGGTGGCGCGAGGGCCGGCCATGGACTTGATTTGCTGTGTGGGCTTCTTTTGGGGGTGCGCGGGGAGGGTGGCCAGGAGGAGTGCCAGCGCGAAGAACGCGAGATTGCGGGGGTTGGTCACGAAAAAAATCATAATCGAACGACGCTCTGGCTTGTTTGACGTAAGCGGAACGAAGGCGGTTGGGGTTCATGGCTTCCCACCCATCGCTAGGAAGAAGCGATGGATGGGGCACGGAGGATTTTGGTAAGCCAGCAGAAAGGCCAGGTCAGAGGGTTTTTGTGAGGATCTGGGCCAGCTGGGCTGGGTCGACGTTGCCGCCGCTTACTACGGCTGCGGCGATGCGGTAGTCGGGGAGTTGGTCGGGGTGGAAGAGCAGGGCAGCGGCGGCTACGGCTCCGCTGGGCTCGGGGACCAGGCGCGTGGCGGCTACGATGGCGCGCATGGCGGCGCGGATTTCGGCTTCAGTGACGGTTACGATGCCGTCGACAAAGGCCTGGATGTGAGCGAAGTTGCGCTGGCCGACGCTCTGGGTGCGGAGGCCGTCTGCGATGGTCCGGCTGGTTAGCTCAGCAGGCCAGGTTACGATTTCGCCGGTGCGGAAGCTCTCGGCGGTGTCGCCGGCCAGTTCCGGTTCTACGCCGTAGACGAGGGTTCGGGGGCTGAGCTGCTTGATGGCCGCGGCTACGCCCGAGAGCAGGCCGCCGCCGGAGACTGGGGTCAACACGAGGTCTACGTCTGGGAGGGACTCGATGATTTCAATGCCGCAGGTAGCCTGGCCGGCGATGATCTGGTCGTCGTCGTAGGGCGGGATGACGATGTAGCCGTGCTCGCGGACTAGCTCATCGGATTTGGCGAGGCGTTCTGAGGAGGCTACTCCTACGTCGACGATTTCCGCGCCCATGGCGAGAGTGGCGGCGCGCTTGATGGCCGGGGCGTTGGAGGGCATGACGATGACGGCTTTCGCGCCGACTTCGCGGGCGGCATAGGCTACACCCTGGGCGTGGTTGCCGCTGGAGTAGGTGATGACGCCGCGGGCGATTTGCTCGGGGGTGAGCTGAAGGATTTTGTTGGCCGCGCCGCGAATTTTGAAGGCTCCGATGGGCTGGAGGGATTCGGCTTTGAGATAGATTTCCTGGGGCTGGCCGTGGCCGGAAAGGCCGGGAAACTGGGCGCGGATGAGCGGGGTCCGGATGGCGATGCCGGCGATGCGGGCGACTGCGGAGCGGATTTCTTCAATGGTGACCGGTGGCTGCGCGCTCATGGGAGGTATTTCTCCGGGACGGCGTCGGCGGGGGTTTCGGCTTGCCAGGTGATTGAGAGGACGTGCCACTGCTGGCCGTCGTAGATGGCCTGGATGCTGTTGATGCCGCGGTCGGCCGGCTTGCTGTCGGCGCCGATCTTGGTTTCGTAAGTGCTCCAGAGATGGGCGATGTGGGCCCAGGTTTCTGTCTTGACCTTGAGTTGGTGCTCGGTGAGGACGGTGCTGCCGCGCTTGGCTACGGCGTCGATCCAGTCCTGCACGCTCAGGATGTGCGGCGTCGCTGTGCCGTCTGCTGCGATGCGGACGGGGATGAGGCGGGCGTCAGGCGCGAAAAGGGCGCGGAAGCAGGTGCGGTCTTTGTTGGCCGGACCGCTTACCGCGGCGTCGATGGCGGTTATTAGCTGGTCCAGCGTGGCGGTGGAGGGACAGGCTGGGACGACGGGCGCGGGTTGCGCGTGGAGGGCGGGGGCGAGCAGGGCGGCGGCGAGGGCGAGAAGGAGCGAGTAGCGGCGCATAGATGGATTTTACAGGCAGGGAAGATGGATCAGGGAATATGGGGCAGACGTTTGTCGAGCGAAAGGTTTAGCGGCTTCCCGCTCCAGTGCAAGGGGAACGGTGCAGGGCCGGGCCAGCCGTGGGTTTGTGGTTGGTTTAAGGGTTCGGCGCCGGCCGGATATTGAAGCTGTAGACCACGCTGTACGAGAGAAGTGGGTAGACCTCAACCATGTGCAGGTTGTTTCTCAATTTACTGAGCGTCGCCTGGAGAGCATTGTTGAACTGAATCGCGACCGGACTCGCTGCTTCTGCCACGTTGCCGCATTGGGTTTGGGCGGCGTTCAGGCAAGCCCATCCAGACACGTTCTCGTTGGCTGAAGGCGCTCCGGTAAACGCAACACCAATCTCGAATGGAAAAGACAAATGGCGGTCGGACCTGGGAATGAATTTGCCGGGCCCGCCCGCGATGGTGAACGCAGGGCGGCTGGAGTGCAGTCCAAGTACGCCGGTCCCGATGAGCGGTGTTGCACCGGTGGCCGCATTCGTGCTGGCTGAATAGAAGGTCTGGCCGTTCAGGGAGAAGCTCGTTCCCGGGACAATGGCGGTGGTTATGGAAAGCTGGTTGTCATTGAAGAACAACAGCCCTGGACTTATGCGCCAGATGCTGTCGAATGGATACCAATCCAAAGAAGCTGCCGCCGACCGCATGTGCAGGTTTGTTTTCGTGTTGAAACCATAGAGCTCGAATCGGCTGCTGTTGTAGCTAAAGAGGTTTCCCATGATGCGTGCGTCGAATAGGTGGTCGAGGATGATTGCGGACTTGATGCCGAATCCAAGTGGAGAGACGTCCGAACCGATCCCGATGCGAGAAAAGGGTCGCTGGTATCCGGTGCCGGAGGGTTCGACGGTGTATTCCTTGCGGCTCCGGAAGGCCGCCGGTTCCGGGGATGCAGGGATGAGAAGGGCCGGGTCCGCGGAGTCTATAGAACTATCTTTGTCTGAACCTGACCAAACCGAGTTGGGCAAACGGGAGTTGCTGTAACTGAGTGCAATGTTAGCGTTTGGAATGCCGGCGCTGGAGTCGCCCGGAGACTGCGCAGAGGCCGACACGAGGGATGTGAACAGAGCTAGCGGCATCGCCATGAAAACGAACGAAGCCGGTATGAGTATGTTTTTCGGGTTGAGCGTACAGAATGCCATCGAAACCCCTGTGACGGATCTCTCCGAGTTAACGGGAATTCATCCTATGAGAGAAAGGGACACTGCGCGAGAAACATTCCAATGGAACAGCATACTTGCCAGATATACGGAGATTCATCCCATAGGTCTGGCCAAAATGAACCAGCTCAGTGGTGCGGTTGAAGCGCTGGCGCGGGAGCGCAATGGCAAGGAGCGCGTGTACTCCGCGACTGCGATGAGGAAGGATCTGCCGAAATGAGCGCGCGACTTACCAACCTTGCGCCAGGAAAAAGGCGAAAGGGCGTGGCACCCGGCTCATGGTCGAGTATAAGCGTTGACTGGCATTAGGAAAGGTCGGCGGGATGGATGGCTTCAATGCCGGTGAAGCGCGCGAAGTCTCGCGTGTTGAAGGTGAGGACGCGCTCGACGCCGTGGACGTGCATGGCGGCGGCGATTCGGGCGTCATGGACCTGGACGCCGGAGATGCCGTGAGCAACGAGGAGCTTGCGCCACTCGATGTGCACATCGGGTGTGTCGGGGAGCAGGGTGATTCGCGATTCGATTGCGATGGCTCTGCGATTCGCCTCTGCCGGAGACAGACCATATCCATTTCGATTCGCAGGCCGGGTCAACGTGTTCCAGAACTCGCCGAGGTTTTGCGATGTGTAACACGGGCCGGCGTTCGATAGCTGGAGCCGATCCAGTGCCGCGGCAACGACCCTCTGATCGTGGGCCTCGGGCTCCAGCCAGCGAAGCAATATGTTGCTGTCAAGGAGCACCCGCGCTTGCGGCATTTAAGTGCGGTCCTCGTAAAAGCTCTCGCGGGTGAAGGCGGACGTGGGTAGTTTGGGGCGATTCTCCCATCCCTCCCCGACTTCTTTCAGCATGGCGTGCAGTCCTTCGCGGGTGAGTTCTCCCTTTTCCGTATCGTGGGAGGGCAAATTCTCCCGCACGAGTTCACCGGCATATTGCTCGGGAGCCATGCCGCGGCGCTCGGCCTGGGCTGATAAGCGGGCTTCGGTCTCAGGGTCGAGCTCGATCTGAATCGTCATGGGAACGCCTCCTGTGCTTTCATTATCCGCTGGATTCTGTGGGGATGGAAGCGTTTGGGCGGAGATCGGGTTGATTTCTGCCTGACTCCGAGGTCTAAGGGGTGAAGGTGGGCAAACGGTCCCGCGAAGGGATTCAATGAATACATGTATTCAAGCGGGAGGTGACTGTGGCTACTTCGATCAGGCTTGCGCCGAAAATCTCGAACCGGCTTGATGAGTTGGCCCGGAAGACGGGACGAACGAAGGCCTTTTATTTGCGGGAGATTATTGAAGGCGGCATCGCCGAGGTTGAGGAATATTATCTGGCCGCCGAGACGCTGGCGCGAGTGCGGAAGGGGCAGGATTGCCGCACTGGCCCGGGCCGGGCTCCATGATCGTCTTCTGGTAATGGCCGCAACTGTGGCGGCGAGAGTTCTAGGCTGGATCATGGCCGCCGCTCTTCTCGACTTATCCTTTGCCGTCATCTACTATTGGGCTCCAGATTCGAAGAAACGCCGCTGGCACTGGCTCACGCCCGGTGGCGCCCTAGGCCTCCTCGGATGGCTTTTAGCCTCCCTTGGCCTCCGTGTCTACCTTCATTACTTTAATACCTATTCTGTGACCTACGGGTCTCTTGGCGCGGTGATTATTCTGCTGACCTGGTTCTATATCACCGGCCTGATGCTTCTTCTGGGCGCTGAGATCAACAGTGAAATCGAAGCCGCCTCTGCTGAAATGCGCCTGGCCATCCATGCCCCGCCGGTTCTGGACGCGGAAACCCGAATGGAGAATTCCCAGGTCTGAAAATCCGGACTCGGGGCACCAGCCTAGCGCGCGAAGCTGATGCGCAGGCGGGTTCTGGTGGCTTTGACGAAGCGTTCCAATGTGCGGGCCGATGGCAAAACTTTACCGCTTTCAAGGCGTGCGACTACGGCTTGCGTTGCGCCCCATGGCTTCGGCAACCTGTTCCTGCGTCATGTCCGCATCGGCGCGGGCTTTGATCATGGCGGATGCGAGGGCGAACTCCGATTCAAGGGCGCCATAGGCCGCAACGTACCTTGGGTCTCTCTTCCATTGCTTGAACGACTCTTCGACGGGGATGAGTTTCTGTTTCATTGGGCGGACCATCGCATTGGTTGATTATGCCATTTTTGCAATGTTTACAAGAAGTGTAAGACATTCATGACGGGCTTTCCGCCCTTCGTGCGATACTTGTATTGCCAAGTGCGGGAGGTTTGCAAATGGGATCTGCAGTCTCAATTCGGTTGCCGGAGGACCTGAAGACTCGCCTCGAAAAGTTGGCAAAGGCTACGGGACGGAGCAAGACGTATTACATGGTTGAAGCCATCAGTGAAAAGCTGGCC
>Ga0182030_10010752_pt1 | contig 18531 bp, 12 predicted proteins | sample 812S3MmetaG_FD_121299 | JGI IMG/M metagenome (GOLD analysis project Ga0182030, IMG submission 121299) | Permafrost microbial communities from Stordalen Mire, Sweden - 812S3M metaG (Illumina Assembly) | ecosystem: Environmental > Terrestrial > Soil > Wetlands > Permafrost | place: Sweden...
CATCAGGCCGTGAGCCGGCTGCATGAGGCCGGCAAGGACGGCACAGCACTGCTGGCGGTGACGGCGCATGGCGGCTTTCTGCTGCGTGCCCGTAAGGATGTGCAGACGGCGCGGCTGAAAGATCTGTCCGAGCAGCAGCGCGGGCTCGACGTGGTGCAGCTGCACAAGCTGGTGCTGGAGGAAATCCTCGGCATGTCGGAAGAGGACATCCGCGCGCAAAAGCACCTGAGATACATCCGCGATGCCGGAGAAGCCATCGATGAAGTGGCCAAAGGCGCGGCGCAAGTGGCGTTCCTCATGAATCCGGTACACATTGAGCAGATGCGCGATATCGCGTTTGCCGGCGGCGTGATGCCGCAGAAGTCCACCGACTTCTATCCCAAGATGCTGAGCGGGCTTACCATCTATTCTGTGGACACGGCAGGCGAGAGTACGGCGGGAGGGCAGTAGTTGCGGCGTTGCTCGCTGGACGGCTGGCAGTTGGCACCACGGGTCAACGCATATATCGTTGAGGGAACCTTGTACTCCGCTTTTGGATCGATTGCATGACTTTCAGGTTCCCGCTGGCAGATGACCGTTCCCGCCTCTGGCTCGGCCTAGTTCTGCCGGCGCTGGCGCTTGCGGCCATGATCGCGCATCTCGCGACCGTGCAGGCGCAGCCCGCAGACCAGCTTACGGTTTATTCTCCGCAAACCTCGTACTCCGTTCCGCTGCTGGATGTGAAGGGTCAGCCTTACGCCGGACTGGTCGACCTGCTCGAACCCATGGGCGAGATCGACGCCCGTCCCGACGGCAAGAAGTACAAAGTGAAATTCACTCCGCCGGGTGGCCGTGCCGTCGAGGCGCAGTTCAATGAGGGCAAGGACAAGGCGAAGGTCCTGGGACAGAACTACAAGCTGCCCGCAAATTTTGTCTTGCAGAACGGTCGCGGCTACGTTCCGTTGAGTTCGGCGCAGGAGATCCTGAACAAGCTGCTGGCGAAGCCGGTCCAGCTGCACCTCGCGGCGCGGCGCCTGTTCATCGGCGACGTCCCCATTCGCTTCAGCCTGGAGCTGGACAAGAGCAACCCTCCGAAGCTGGTGGTGAGCTTCCCCAGCCCGGTCAATCCCACGATTGCCACGGAGCCGGGCCGAGTGCGCTTCACTTTTCGCCGCGAGCCCGTGGTCTCCGGCGGACAAGATAGCACGACCTTCGACAATCCGGTGATCACCGGCGCAGTCTTCGCCGAGCACGACGGACTGGCTGAACTCGACGTTATGGGATCAGTACCGCTGATGGCCAACTTTGCCGACGGCGGCAAGACGATCATTGTGGCGCCCGTACCTCCGCCGCCTCCCGCGCCGACGGCCCCAACGCCGGAACCCCAAGCGCCCACGCAAACCCAGGTGCAGCAGCCGAAGCCACCGGCCGGCCCGCGGTTTCTGGTGATCATCGATCCGGCCCATGGTGGCGCCGACAGCGGGGCGTCGATCACTGCATCGCTGGTGGAGAAGGACGTCGTGCTGGCACTTGCCCGGCGGGTGCAGCGCGAGCTGGCCAGCCGCGGCATCGCCGCTGGAATGCTGCGCAACTTCGACGTGGCCATCGCGCTCGACCAGCGGGCCGCATCGGTCAATGCCGCGCGTCCGGCGCTGTATGTGACGCTGCACGCCGCCAATACCGGACGCGGCGTGCATGTCTTCACCTCGCTGCTGCCGGCAGCGAATTTGTCGCGCGACGGATTCCTGCCGTGGGACACCGCGCAAGCGGCGTTCCTCGAATTGAGCGGCGTGGCCGCCGGGTCGGTGGCCGCGGAGTTGGATTCGCGCAAGCTGCCCAACACTACGCTGGTTGCGCCGCTGCGTCCGATGAACAACATCGCCGCGCCTGCGATAGCAGTTGAGATCGCTCCGCCCGACGACAACGTGGACAACATCGCGAGCGCGGAGTATCAGGAGCAGGTGGCGCAATCGATTGCCGCCGGTATTGCCGCGGTGCGCTCCAAGCTGCCGGAGGTGCGGCCATGACGCTGCCCCAACCTGATTCTCCCCAAACCAGGACAGCTCGGGTGCCCCGGTACATCCTGGTCATGTTCGCCGTGCTCGCGATCGTTGCCATAGGGCTGGGCTTTTACGCTTTGCACCTGAAGCGCAAGGTCGCGCGCGACGCGCAGGCCGCTGCCGAGCAGCAACTGATCGTCGCGCCTTCGGTGAATGGGCCGCCCGAGCCGGTGATTTTATATATTGCCAACGACAGCGACGGCACTCTGCGCAAGACCCAGACCAACATCGCCTTGCCCGCCGAACGCAGCGAGCGCGCCCGAGCCGTGCTGCGGGCGCTGCTGGCGCAATACTTGAAACCGCCGTCGCCGCATCCCGTCGGGCCGGCCTCCGATGTGCGCTCGGTTTATCTGCTGAACGAGGACACGGCCGTGGTGGATACGAACTCCGCGTTTGCTGACGCGCATCCCTCCGGCGTACTCGCCGAGGAACTCACGGTCGCCTCGCTCGTATTGACGCTGAACGCGAATGACAGCAAGATCGCGCGCGTGAAAATCCTGGTGAACGGGCAGGAACGCGAGACCCTCGCCGGACATGCCGACCTGAGGCGCTTCTACGAGGCCGGCAACCTTGGCCAGGCCGTAAAGGACATGCAGTGACATTACCTCGCATTGGAGTGTTCGACTCAGGCGTCGGCGGCCTCACCGTGCTGAAAGCCATGGCCGAGCAGTTGCCCGCGCACTATCTCTACTTCGGAGACACTGCGCGGCTGCCGTATGGAACCAAGTCGGCGGAAACAGTTGCACGCTACGCCATCGGTGCGACGCGCTTTCTGGAGAAGCAGACTATCGATCTGCTAGTCATCGCGTGCAATACCGCAACCGCGCTGGCGCTGCCGCAAATCAAGGCCGCGGCCCATGTGCCCGTGGTCGGCGTGGTCGAGCCTGGCGCGGCCATGGCAGCCGAGGTCAGCCAGAACCACGCCGCCATTGTGATCGCGACGGAAGCAACCGTGAGCAGCCACGCCTACCGCGATGCGCTGCAACGCCACGGACTGCAATCGCTGGAGAAAGCCTGCCCGCTGTTCGTGCCGTTGGTGGAGGAAGGATGGATTGAGCATCCCGTGACCGAGCAGGTGGCGCGAATTTATCTGGGCGAGGCGACAGCCCAGGCTCCGGACGGCGCTGATGTTCTTGTGCTGGCCTGCACGCACTATCCGCTGATCGCGCCGCTGCTGCGCAGGATCGTACCGGAATCGATGCAGATTGTGGATTCAGCAGAATCGACTGCACGGGTGGTGAAGAAGATGGTCGAGGAGAACTTGATGTGTCATCCTGAGCGGAGTGAGCCGATAGGCGAACGGAGTCGAAGGCCCCCTATAGCCGCAGGATCGTCGCAGCATCGCACCTTCCGCTTCTACGTGACCGATTCGACAGACAAGTTCAAGCGCCTGGCGACGCGCTTTCTCGGCCGGCAAGTAGACAACGTCGAGCACGTGGATTTGGAAGAAGGGATCAGGAATTAGGAACTCGCCTGTGAACCGGTAGGCTCCAGGATTCCTTGAGATAATAGAGGTCCTTCGACTCCGGCGCGCAAACGAGGCGCGCCTGCGCTCAGGATGACAGAGTAATAATGGCTGATAGCTGACGCCTCACAGCGTTTAACTGACCACTGGCCGCTGGCAACTGACTTTATGATCTTCCGCTCCGACAATCGCTCTCCTGACCAGATGCGGCCGGTGAACATCATCCCCGACTTCATCTCCACCGCCGAAGGCTCGTGTCTCATCGAGCTCGGCAATACGCGCGTCATCTGCACCGCGACCATCGAAGACTCGGTGCCGCAGTTCCTGCGCAACAGCGGCAAAGGCTGGGTGACCAGCGAGTACGGCATGTTGCCGCGCTCTACGCTGACGCGCACGCCGCGCGAGGTGACCGAGGGCCGCGCCGGCGGTCGCACCCACGAAATCCAGCGGCTGATTGGCCGGTCTCTGCGCGCCGTAACCGACATGCAAAAGCTGGGCGAGCGCACTATCTTCCTCGATTGCGACGTCATTCAGGCCGATGGCGGAACCCGCACCGCGTCCATCACCGGCGCGTTCGTCGCCATGGGGCTGGCCATGCGCCGCATGGTCGAGACAGGCACGATGACGGTCGCGCCCATCCGCGACTACGTTGCTGCCACCAGCATCGGCATCGTCGATGGCGAGATCATGCTCGACCTGTGCTACGAGGAAGACGCACGCGCCGACGTCGATATGAACGTAGTCGCCACCGGCAGCAAGAAGCTCATCGAGGTGCAGGCCACGGCGGAGCGCCGTCCGTTCGACGACGCCCAGTTTGCCAAGATGCTCGCCCTGGCGCGCCAAGGGATCGAATCCCTGATCGCACGCCAGCAGGCGGTACTGAGCGGCCTGCCGTTGCGGCAGTAGCCTGTCAGCGCTCAGCGGCTACAATTGCCGGGATGTATTTTGAAATTATCGGCGAGATCAAGCAGGTTGAAATCATCGCCGCAGGTGCAGGAGTTCGCGAGCCTAAACGGTTGTGGAAAGCCTATGGCCGCGGACCCTGGCGAAAGCTGAAAGGTCTAGCAAGCATCAAACTCAGCAGTGGCACACAACTGATAGCGGAGTTACATTGGTATGAAGCGCATGGCATCGGCAAGAAAGAGTTCAAAATCAAGCGGCTCCTCGCACAAGAGAATTAGCCGCGAGGCATTCGTGCTTTGTGTGCGCAATGAAGGCTACCCGGCCTCTCTTGAGCTGCGCAAACTGTACTCCGCGGTGCGGGACGCCTCCGCGGCGAACCACAATCTGGTGCGCGTTATAGACGAGTCCGGCGAGGACTATCTTTATCCGGCAGACTACTTCATCGCTCTCCGGCTCCCCGCCAACGTGAAGCTTGCCTTGTCAAAGGCATCCTGATCTTTGCAGTCCCGGAGGGGCACCACTTCAACAAACATGTTACTAACGAGGCGGAGCATCGAGTCGCTGGGGCCAAGGTAACAGGCGCTGCTCAGCGGGTTACCGCAACAACAGTAAACGGACGCGCAAAGCCTTATCCCCTCGCACCCATCTGCGGATTCATTTAGAATTTCCTGTCCTGCACTTCTTGGGCCCAGACGCATTCTGCGGGACTGCACTTTAATCCTTTATCTATCGAACCGGGCGACTCTGCCCGTGGAGGTCTCATCATGAAATTGACTCCTGGAAAACTCGCGGGCATGAAGAATGTTTCCAACGATCGCGGCGTCATTGCCGCGGCCGCCATGGACCAGCGCGGCTCGCTCAAGAAGGCCCTGGGCGCTGATGCCGGCGACAAGCAACTGGAAGAGTTCAAAATTTACGTCACCGAAGTCCTGACCAAACATGCGAGCGCCATCCTGCTCGATCCCGAGTGGGGCCTGCCGGCGGCGAAGCGTCGCGCCCAAGGGTCCGGCCTGCTGCTGGCCTACGAGAAGACCGGCTACGACAAGCAGTTGCCTGGCCGCCTGCCCGACCTGCTCGACCTGTGGTCTGCCAAGCGTCTGAAGGAAGCTGGCGCCGATTGCGTCAAGATCCTGCTTTACTACACGCCCTACGACGATCCGAAGATCAATGACCACAAGCATGCCTGGACCGAGCGCATCGGCGATGAGTGTCGCGCCAACGATATCCCGTTCTTCCTCGAGCTGGTCGGCTACAAGGAAGGCATGGACGAGAAGGGCGCGGACTTCGCCAAGCTGAAGCCCGAGGTCGTCGCCAAGTCGATGGAGGAATTCTCCAAGGACCGCTACAACGTGGACGTGCTGAAGGTGGAAATTCCCATCAACATGCAGTTCGTCGAGGGTTCGCGTTCGTTCAAAGGAACGAAGGCCTATGGCAAGAAAGAAGCTCTTGATCATTACCGTGCCGCTGCGGGTGCCACCAGCAAGCCGTTCATCTATTTGTCGGCGGGCGTCAGCAATTCCGAGTTCATCGAGGACCTGGAGTTCGCCGCCGAATCGGGTGTGAAGTTCAATGGCGTGCTCTGCGGACGCGCCACGTGGAAGGACGGCATTCCGATCTACGCGCAGCAGGGCGGCAAGGCCTTCGAAGCCTGGCTGAAGGACGAAGGCGTGAAGAACATCGAAAACGTGAACAACGCGCTGAAGGCGGCTACGCCGTGGTACAGCATCTATGAGGTGGGCGAAGCGGTAACGCGGTAGTCTTCGGTGGTAGAGCTGGCCTTCAGGCCAGCGTTAAGGCGGTTGTTCAAATCATGAGCCGGCTTTAGCCGGCGGCATACGGCGCGCAGAGTTCTTCTGCGCGCCTTTTGTTCTTGGTTGGACGCGGCGATGGGGTTGTCATGACAAGTGAAGCGAGGCATCTGTTTTCCGGGCGGCGCAATGATGCTTGTCAACGACGAAAAAGCAGATCCCTCGTCCGCCTAAAGGCCTCCTCGTGATGACAAATCATAATTGGGGGATCTGTGATCTTGCGCCTCCGCTCAGGTGACGCTTCAGATGTTTGCTGAGAGCTAACAACTAACGGCTAGGAGCTTCACTCATACACCGAACACCCGCATCCCGGCGACGGCACGTGCACCTTCAGGAAGTCCGACACTCGCTGATAAGCGTCGATCTGGTTTTCCACCCGCGCGAAGCCGTGTCCTTCATCCGTGTAGATCTTCAGCTGAGCGACACCGCCGCGCTTCTTCACGGCATCGGCCACCTGCTGCGCTTCTGACGCCGGACAGCGGGGGTCATTCGCGCCTGCCAACAGCAGCAGCGGCGCCTTGATCTGGTCGACAAAGTTGATCGGCGACCGGTCCTCATACAGCGCCTTGTTCTTCACCGGATCGCCCATCGTCGCCAGATCATACTCGCGCAGGCTGGGATCTTCGTTGGCGATCTCCGTAAACCAGTTCACGAACGGCACAATCGGCACTGCCGCAGCCCACATATCCGGAGCTTTTGTCACTGCCATCATGCTGAGATAGCCACCGTAGCTGCCTCCCATCACGATCAGCTTTTTGGGATCGACGAAGCCGCTCTTCTTGATCCACTCCCCCGCGTCGAGCACGTCGTTCAGCTCCTGGCCGCCAGCGTCGCCCATGTTGGCATCGACAAACTGCTTGCCATATCCGGTCGAGCCGCGATAGTTCGGCGCAATCACCAGGTATCCCTGGTTCACGATGTACTGAATGAAGCGATTGAACGAGTCGACCGACTGCACCGCCGGGCCGCCGTGAACGTAGACAATCGCCGGGAACTTACCGTTGCGTTGAATGTTGTTGGGGACGTAAGCAAACGCGGAGAGTGTCCACTTGCCATCGCGGCTGGGATAGTGCACCAGGTACGGCTGAACCATATCGGCGCTGCGCAGCCCGCCGACCAGCGAGTGCGTGATCTGCTGCGATTGCTTGGACGCGACGTCATACACCCACAGATCGCTGGGGGCGCTGGCTCCGTTGTGGTAATAGAGCAGGCGCGATCCTTCGTGCGTATATGCGGTCGGATCGCCACCCAGCGAATTCACTCCGGGCTGGATGGGCAGCGCCCCGGCACGCTTGCTGGCGATGTCGTAGGAATAAATGTTTGTTGTGCCATCAACGTTCGCAGTCCACGTGAGCGACTTGCCGTCGGGAGAAAAACCGCCTGCGTCGAGTTCCCACTTCTCTTCGGTAAGCCAGTCGATCTTCTTCGTCGCCATATCGACGAGGCCCACATTCTCGTAGCCATTTTGCGCGTCCGAAGTAATGAGCACCGTCCTGCCATCGGGCGAGACATCAGCGGCGAAGTAATTGTGCTGGCCTTCGTGCGGCGTCAAGTTCGTGCTCTGGCCGCTGGCCAGATCGAGCACGAAAACGTTGGCGTCTTTCCCGGTGGCATGCGACTGCGTGTAGACGATGAACTTGCCGTCGCGCGAGAAGATTGGGTGGTGATTGCTCAGTTCCTTGGGCGTGGTCCTGGTCAGATGGCGAATGTGCCGCGTGGTCACATCCATCAAGTCGATCTCGTAGCTCGATCCTGTCTTCGGCTTCGTGGTGTAGGCGAGCTTGCTGCTGTCAGGCGACCACGCGGGGTCAACTTCGGCCGACTCCGGCGAGATAGTCAGGTTCACCACGTCGCCGGTCTTGGGAGAAACGAGGAAGATGTCCCACTGCTCGTCGCCGTCGTGGTCGGAGGTGTAGGCGATCCACGTGCCGTCGGGCGACCACACCGGCTGTGTCTGCCGCTGGTCGCTGATGGTCAACTGAGTGGGCCAGCCGCCGGCCGCCGGCACCACCCACAGGTTGTTGCGTCCGCTGATGTTGGAGATGAAGGCCACCTGCTTGCCGTCGGGCGACCACGTTGAAGCTCCCATCTGGCGCGTCATGTAGAGCTTCTCGATGGAGAAGGTCTGCATGTCAGCAACGGTCTTGCTCTCCAGCTCTGTGGGGTCGGTAAGGGCTTGTGGCACGGCGAGCGGTTGTTGAGCGAGTGCGGTAATCGTCATAGCGAGAAGGATTGCGGGAATAATGAATTTCAAGTTTCGAGTTTCCGGTTTCAGCAAAGCTGGGATCACAGATTTCTATTGTAAAGGTGACGGGCCGCGCGGATCAGGTGTGTGCTGCTGGCTACGTCATTGCCCGCTGCCTGCTCAGGAGTTTATAGTCAAGGGTTTGGTTACTCGTCCGGAGCTCCCTGTGCCGGACATAATTGCGAACTGGCGCGGATTCTCCGCTCCCCGGAGTCCTCATGTTGAAAAGAACTACCCTTCTGCTTTCTCTTCTTGTGCTCTTTCTCGGCAACTCAATCTACGCCGACGAAGGCATGTGGCTGTTCAATGCGTTTCCCAAAGACAAAGTGCAAGCCAAGTATGGATTCACGCCCGACCAGGCGTGGCTCGACCATGTTCGGCTTTCCTCTGCCCGCGCCCCGAATGGCTCGTCGTCGTTTGTCTCTCCGGACGGGCTGATCTTTACCAATCATCACATCGCGCAAGAATGCATTCACGACCTTTCCACCAGCGGCAAGGACTACATGAAGATGGGTTTCTACGCGCCCACCCGCGCCGACGAAGCCAAGTGCCCCGGCATGGAGTTTGTGGTCCTGGAAGACATCTCCGACGTCACCGCGAAGGTCAACGCCTCGGTGAAGCCGGGAATGGCCGCTGCCGACGCCGGCAAGGCGCAGCGCCAGGAAATAGCGTCGCTGGAGAAGCAGTGTTCCAGTGGCGATATCCGCTGTGACGTCGTCACCCTTTATTCCGGCGCGATGTACAACCTGTACAAGTACAAAAAGTACGATGATATCCGGCTGGTGTTTGCGCCGGAGTTCGACGTCGCTTTCTTTGGCGGCGATCCCGACAACTTCGAATATCCCCGCTACGACCTCGACATCTCGTTCTTCCGCGCTTATGAGAATGGCCAGCCCGCGCAGATTCACGATTATCTGAAGTGGTCGCCCAATGGCGCCAGTGACGGCGAACTGGTTTTTGTCTCCGGACATCCTGGCCGCACCAATCGCTTGCTCACCATGGACCAGCTTGCGTTCCTGCGCGACTACCAGTACCCGCTCCAGCTCAGCTCGTACAGTCGCCGGGTTGATGTACTGCAGAAGTTTGGAGCGCAATCGGCGGAGAACGAACGCGAAGCGCAGAGCGACGTATTCGGATTGCAGAATTCCTTCAAGGCCGTCACCGGTTACGAAGACGGATTGAAGGACAAGGATGTGATGGCCACCAAAGCCGCCGACGAGAAGAGCCTGAAGGAGTTCGTCGAATCCAATCCGCAGCGCAAACAGGAGTTCGGCGACCCCTGGGCGCAGATTGCCAAGGCAGTGGATGTACAGAAGCAGATTTACAAGCAAGTGTTGTATCTCGACAGTATGGGCGGTTTCCGCGGCGACCTGGCGCGGTACGCCCGCTATATCGTGCGCGCTGCGTATGAAAAGCAGATGCCCAGCAATCAACGCATGCACGACTATCAGGAATCGCAACTGCCAAATCTGGAGCAGCAACTCTTCTCCACGGCGCCGATCTACAAGGGTCTGGAGCAGGTGTTGCTAAGCGAGAGCCTGGCGGAAATGCGGGACCAACTCGGCGCCGACAACTCCGACGTGAAGAAAGCGCTGGCCGGCAAGACTCCCGACGAGCGTGCCAAAGCAGCGATCGACGGCACCAAGCTTCAGGATGTTGCCGTGCGGAAGCAGCTCTATGAAGGTGGTGTGGCAGCGGTGAATGCCAGCACCGATCCGCTGATCGTGATGATGCGGGAAGTTGAGCCGGATGCAGCCGCCATTCACAATCGTAATGAGAACCAGGTGCAGGCGGTGCTACGGCAAAGTGGCGGGAACATCGGCAAGGCGCTGTTCGCACAGAAAGGCCTGAGCGTGCCGCCGGACGCAACCTTCACGCTGAGACTTAGCTATGGCTCGGTGGAAGGCTACAAGCTCGACGGCAAGGATGTATCGTGGTTCACGACCATGGGCGGAGCCTACGAGCACGCTGCCGAGCACGGCAGCAAGCCGCCGTATCAGCTTCCGGATAGCTGGATCAAGTACAAGTCAGCCATCAACCTGAAGACGGTCTACGATACAGTCTCCACGCCCGACATTATTGGCGGCAACTCCGGCAGTCCCGTGATCAATAAGGCGGGCGAGGTTGTCGGCATTATCTTTGACGGCAACATCGAATCGCTGGTTTGGAACTTTGCATACAGCGACAAAGTAGCGCGCGCGGTGGAAGTGGACAGCCGCGCAATTACCGAGTCGCTGCGCAACATTTATCACGCCGATGGGCTGCTCAATGAGCTCATGCCGGCGCAGACTGGCCAGCTGAAGCCCAACCCCACAACCAAAATGAGGAGGCCGGTCGCCCGGCCGCAACAGCAATAGCTCCTCGCCTCAAACGGCCAAAAGCACACCGGCGCGACCCAGGTCGCGCCGGTGTTATTAGCATGCGATTGTGATTTCCTTACGCCGCTGTCGCTGACTTCTGCTCTTCAGGCTTTTGTTGCCCCGGCGATGGGACGGACACCAGCGGACTCGCCTGATGCATTTCCCGATAGCGTTTCGGGGTCGCGCCCACCAGTCGGCGAAACACGCTGGTGAAGTGGCTTTGGGTTTCGAATCCGACCTGGGTGGCAATCTCGGCCAGCGCCATCCGGCTCTCGCGCAAATGCTCCTGCGCGCGCTCCACTCTTTGCCGCATTACGTATTGATGGGGAGTTATGCCGGTGCTCATCTTGAACAGCTTGGAGAAGTAATACTGGCTCATGCCCACCACTTGCGCCAGTTCGGTCACCGATAAGCCGCGGGCCACGTTCTCCCGGATGTACGCAAAGACGCGCTGCAAGCGCCGGGGAGGCAAGCCCCCGACCACTTCAATGGGGGCAAGCGTGGCATTCAGATAGGCGTCGACCACGTCGCGCGCGCGCTCGTCATCCAAGGAATGCAACGCCAGCACCAAAACGTTCATGCCCTCGATCTTGGCGCCGACGTGGGCGGAATGCGCGTCGCTGCACAGCGCCGCGCGGACTCCGGGGACGCGATTCGCGCCCACCGACGCGCCGACCGCCCGGCTGCTGATGATGATGCCGCGCTCGGTGTCGTGCCGCAACACTGACAGCGCAACCTGCTCGGCGTAATCGGTCCGGCCCTGGCCCTGGACTGGCGGCGCAGCATCCGTGACTTCGTGTCCAGCCGCAATCAGGTTCGCGGCAAGCCGCTGTTTAGCTTCATGCCCTGCTTCATCAGAAGCGATCGCAATTTGCACTTTGTTACCCTCCATTCCTTGTCAGAACGTGCCCCTGCCGCAACAGCTCAAAAGCCGTTGGTTGATCCCAGCGCACTTCGCTCAGCGATCTGAAGTATTGCGCCATTTGCGTCGTCGGCCGCAGATCCCGGAATCAGCGCCGGGTGCGGGCTATGAAATACATCGACATCACTCGTCATGACGACTTGGCGCACAGAAAGAAAGGCCCCACGAGCCGAAGGCGGATCGTGATGGGAACACGATTACTGCCGGCCAATACCCCAAAGGCAAGTTGGGAGCACTTTCTTGCCACATCCTGCTTGTGTTTCATGATACCAGAATCGAAAGTTCCCGAATTTTTCGACCAACCTGCTGACCTCAGTGGCACGGCAGACAAGTGAAATTTTATACGCCCTTGACGCTCGCGGTACACTTCGAACGCCCCCTATCGGCTGCCGCTGCGGCCTGGATAGAGAGTCCGCTTGACGCCTGGCTGACAGCTTTGCGCTGAGCAGGCTTTGCGGATCCGCGGCCTTCACGAGGAGAATGTTCATCTTGAGCAGTAGGAATCCAGCCCCGGGCGCGCCCGGCATTGAACCCCGTTGGACAGGCGGCGCCAAGGATGCAGTTGGCACCGCATACGCTATATCCAGCCGCATCTGGTACACGCTGGCCAATGGTGTGAACACGGAGATCTACTATCCGACCATTGATTCCCCTCAGATCCGGGACTTGCAGTTCATGGTCAGCGACGAAGAAACATTTTTCCACGACGAGCGCCGCAACACTATCAGCACCATTGAACTTATCGATCCCGGAGCGCTGGGCTTCAAGATCACCAACAAGGACCCCGACGGACGATACACCATTGAGAAGCAGATCATCGGCGACCCGCACCTCAACTGTCTGCTGATTCATACCAGGTTCAATGTTGCGCCTGCCTGGCAAGGCCGGCTGCATCTTTACGTCCTTTGCGCTCCTCACCTTGAAATTGGCGGCTGGCATAACAACGCCGAAGTGATTCAGGCGAAGGGACGCTATTTCCTGCATGCCTACCGCAACAACAGGCACATCGCCCTGGCGCCCAATACCCGGTTCTCCAAGCTCTCCTGTGGATATGTCGGCACCAGCGACGGCTGGACGGACCTGGAACAGAACCTAAAGATGGACTGGCAATACGATTCCGCACTGGACGGAAACATCGCGCTTACCGGCGAGATCGATCTGGCGCGCGGCACCGAATTCACCCTGGGCCTCGCTTTTGGCCGCAGTAAACACGCGGCCGGCGCAACCCTCTTCCAATCCCTGTGCGTTCCGTTTCAATCCAACGTAAACAGTTTCGTCGAGCAGTGGCACCGCACCCGCAAGCGGCTCGCTGTCATTGACATGAACCATGACAAGGTCTCCGAGCAAGCCTCCTGTTTATTCGCCCGCAGCATCAACCTGCTGCTGGCGCACGAGGACAAGCTGTACCCAGGAGCCATGATCGCCAGCCTGAGCATTCCCTGGGGAGAAGACAAAAGCGATGACGAACTGGGCGGCTATCACCTGGTGTGGACGCGCGACATGGTGCAATGCGCCAGCGCTCTTCTAGCGGCGGGCGACGCCACTACACCGTTGCGCGCCATGATCTATCTGGCGATTGCCCAGCGCGAAGATGGCGGCTTCTACCAGAACTTCTGGATCGACGGCTCCCCCTACTGGACGGGCGTACAACTGGACGAGGTTTCCTATCCCATCATCCTGGCCTGGCTCCTCTGGAAGGCCAACGCGCTCGCCGATTTCGATCCTGCCATCACGGTTTTCCGGGCTTGCGCCTATCTGATCCGCGAAGGTCCCGCCACTGCTGAAGACCGCTGGGAGGAAGCGTCAGGCTACTCGCCTTCCACGCTCGCTACAAATATCGCCGCCCTGATCTGCGCCGCCGAGATGCTGGAGGACCGCGGTGACAAGCACACGGCGGACTTCGTGCGCACCCACGCCGACTTCCTTGAGTCGCACGTTGAGAAGTGGACGGTCACCAACCAGGGCACGCTGTTGCCGGGGATCAAGCGGCATTACATCCGCATCAATCCCGCCATCAGCCAGGACGGCGCGGTTGGCGACGAGGATCCCGAGCGCGGCGAGCTGGTGCTGGCCAACCAGAAACCGGGCGACCAGTATCGCTATCCCGCAAACCAGATCGTGGACCAAGGCTTCCTGGAGCTGGTCCGCCTGGGCATTCGCAAGCCGGGTGATCCGCTCATCGAGGACTCTTTGAAGGTGATCGACGCGGTCTTGAAAGTGGATACTCCGATGGGCCCCTGCTGGAAACGTTATAACCACGACGGTTATGGTCAGCGCGCCGACGGCACATCATTCAAGACCTGGGGAGTGGGCCACGCCTGGCCGTTATTGATGCTGGAACGTGCCATGTATGAACTGGCCGCCGGTCGCAATATCGATGTCTATATCCGGGCGGCTGAGGGGTTTGCTACCGGCGTCGGGCTGTTTCCCGAGCAGATCTGGGACCTGCCGGACATTCCAGAAGAGCACATGTTTTTCGGCAAGCCTACGGGATCGGCAATTCCCCTGATGTGGGCCCACGCCGAGTACGTAAAGCTGCTGCGCTCGATGGTGGATAACAAGGTCTTCGCCCGGATCGACGCGGTTGCCGCGCGTTATTGCAACGATAATCCGCGCCCCATAATCGAAGTGTGGAAGATGAATCGCCAAGTCCGCAAAGTTCCGGCCGGAGCCTTGCTCCGAGTTCAGGAGTCTTCCCCGTTCATGCTGCACTGGAGTGACGATGAGTGGAAAACGCCACATGACACTAAGTCCACTCCCACTGCTTTAGGGGTCGAGTATGTTGATATCCACATCGCTCCGGGACAGAAAGTGCCAGTGCAATTCACCTTTAATTGGTCCACGAGTCACCAGTGGGAGGGGACCAATTACGTGGTCGAAGTCGAACAACCGGCGCAAATTCAGGTCGAGAGCCGACTATGAAATCTGCGTCCGGGTAGAGCAGCACCTTACGCGACGGGTTAGACTGTAGGCTTCAGAACGTCAGCCCCGATTCTCCCAGAATTCGCACATGAAAGGCGGCCCCGGGTGAGCAGTCAAACAGACATTTCTGTTCAAGGTAAAGAGCAAACCACAGCCCAGCAGCATCTCGAAACCCTCTGTATTAACACGATTCGCACGCTGGCGATGGACGCAGTGCAGAAAGCCAATAGCGGTCATCCCGGCACTCCCATGGCGCTGGCGCCGCTGGCCTTCGTGTTGTGGGACCGTTTCCTCAGACACAATCCCCACGATCCGCACTGGCCGGGCCGCGATCGCTTCATTCTTTCCAACGGGCACGCCTGCATGCTGCTGTACGCCATGCTGCACCTCACCGGCTATGACCTTTCGCTGGATGACATCAAGCAATTCCGGCAGTGGGGATCGAAGACGCCGGGGCACCCTGAGTACCATCACGTGCCCGGGTTGGAAGTTACAACCGGCCCGCTCGGCCAGGGCGTGTCCAATTCGGTGGGAATGGCGATGGCCCAGCGCTGGCTGGCCGCGAAGCTCCACAAAGACGACTACACTCCCTTCGATTACCGCATTTACGCGTTCTGCGGCGATGGCGATTTGATGGAAGGCGTGAGCAACGAAGCAGCTTCGGTTGCCGGGCATCTCGGGCTGTCGAACCTGATCTGGTTCTACGACAACAACCACATCACTATCGAAGGCCACACCTCTCTGGCATTCACCGACGATGTCGCCACGCGATTCGAAGGCTGGCACTGGAATATCCTGCACGTCACCGATGTCAACGATCTCAATCTGGTCGACGTCGCCATCAGGGCCGCACAGAGAGAGCCGGATCGGCCATCGCTCATCATCTGCGATTCGCATATTGGCTGGGGATCTCCCGACCGTCAGGACACCAAGGAAGCCCACGGCGAGGCGCTGGGAGTAGACGAAGTCCGCAAGACGAAGATTGTCTACGGATGGCCGCCCGACGCTCAGTTCCTCGTTCCCGACGAAGTGAAGACCTACATGGGCAAGGCGGTGGAGCGCGGCGCAAAGTGGGAGCAGGAGTGGGACGGCAAGTACCAGACATGGGCGGCCCAGAATCCCGATCAGGCCAAGATGTGGCAGCAGATGTCGAACCAGGAGCTACCCGCCGGCTGGGACAAAGACATCCCTGCGTTCCCCGCCGACGCGAAGGGCATGGCCACGCGCGACTCGAGTGCCAAAGTGGAGAACGCTGTCGCTGCCAAGGTCCCCTGGCTTATCGGCGGCGCTGCCGATCTCTATCCCTCAACCAAAACGCTCATCAAGGATGGCGGCGACTTCGAGAAGGAAGACCACTCAGGCCGCAACTTCCACTTCGGCATCCGCGAGCATGCCATGGGCTCGATCCTAAGCGGCATGGCGCTCTCCTGTGTGCGGCCCTTTGGAGCGACGTTCTTCATCTTCTCCGACTACATGCGGCCGGCGATCCGCCTGGCTGCGATGATGGAGTTGCCGGTCATCTACATCTACACCCACGACTCCATCGGTCTCGGTGAAGACGGCCCTACCCACCAGTCGATTGAGCAGCTCATGTCGTTGCGGGCCATGCCCCGAATGATGACCATCCGCCCCGCCGACGCCAACGAAGTTGCCGAAGCCTGGCGCGTCATCATGCCAATGAAGAACCAACCCGTGGCGCTGGTGCTCACTCGCCAGGGCGTGCCAACCTTCGATCGGACCAAGTATGCCTCGGCCGCCGGTGTAGCCAAAGGCGCCTACATTCTGGCCGACTCTGCCGGCACGCCGGACATCATCCTGATGGGCACTGGCTCCGAGGTGCAGCTTTGCGTGGGAGCATACGAGCAACTCACTGCCGAAGGCGTGAAGGCGCGCGTCGTCTCCATGCCCTGTTGGGAGCTGTTCGCAAAGCAGCCCGCCGAATACCAGGCACAGGTGTTTCCTGCTGCGGTGAAGGCACGGGTGTCGGTGGAAGCCGGCGCCAGCCTTGGCTGGAGCAAGTATGTTGGCGACAGCGGGTATAGTGTCGCCCATGACGACTTCGGAGCATCAGCTCCGTACAAGATCATCATGGAGCACTTTGGCTTCACCGTGGATAACGTCGTTGCCAAGGCGCGCGAAGTGATAAAGAAGACAAAACCGTAACAATTCAGGCTTACAATTGAAGCGTTCCATGGCGCCGGCACTATGTGTCGGCGCTCTGTTATCTGTCGTGAAAAGCACGCGCTGGCGCGGAAGCGCGGGGAGGCAGTCATGGGCAGCATTCCTTTGTCGGAGACCCGGCCGAACGAAGTCACGAACAGCATTCTTGCGCGACATACAGCGTCACTGGGCAACTCCGAGGCAGATTTTCGCAGCGCACTGGAGCGTCTGGGACGGGAACAATCCGTGTCACGGCTGTGGAAGAAGGATTTCACGCTATGGAAGAGCGAGCCTGAGCGCGAAGCAGGTATCGTCAACTCCCTCGGCTGGCTCACTGTTGCCGCAGCCATGCAGCCCCACATCCAGGAACTCGAGACCTTTACCCAGGAAGTCAGGAATGCCGGATTCGAGTTCGCTGTCGTCCTGGGTATGGGCGGCCCCAGTTTGTGTCCTGAGGTGCTGGCCCGCACCTTCGGCAAGCAGGAGGGCTATCCGCAGCTGTACGTGCTCGACTCGACCGTACCGACCGCGATTCGTCACCTGGAGCAGAAGGTCAACGTCGGGAAGACGCTATTTATTGTTTCCTCGAAGTCGAGCACGACCACCGAGCCGCAAATGTTTCACCACTACTTTCGGGACCGCGTGAAACGCATCAAGGGCGACGCCTGCGGAGAAAACCTCATCGCCATCACCGATCCCGGCAGCCGGCTTGCCAAGGAAGCCGCGCACGGCCACTTTCGCCGGATTTTTCTCGACATGCCGGACATCGGCGGCCGCTACTCGGCGCTTTCGTACTTCGGTATCGTGCCTTTTGCCCTGATGGGCGGTGACGTGAAGGCCTTGCTCGATACCGCCAGGCAGGCGGCCCATGCCTGCGCCGATTCAGTCCCGCTGATCGAAAATCCCGGCGTGCGGCTGGGAGCGATGCTGGGCGCGCTCGCGGGCGCTGGACGCAACAAGCTGACATTGATCACGCCTCCGCCACTGGCCGCGCTTGGCCTGTGGATCGAACACCTGGTTGCCGAGAGTACCGGCAAAGAAGGCAATGGCCTCGTCCCGATTGTCGGCGAGCCGCTGGGCGCGCCCGAGGTTTACGGGGACGATCGCATTTTTGTCTACATCCACGTGCCGTCGGCCGCAAACGCGGACGTGGAATCGAAGCTCGCGGCTCTCGAAGCCGCCGGACATCCGGTACTGCGCCACACGCTTCGTAACCCGCTTGATCTCGGGGAGGAATTCTTCCTGTGGGAGTTCGCTACCGCGATCGCCGGATCGCTGCTCGGTGTCGATCCTTTCGATCAGCCTGACGTTCAGGAGTCCAAAGACTACATCGTGCGCGCGCTGGCGGAGTATGCACAGAATGACGCGCTGCCCCAGCAAAAGTTGATCGCCGCCGAGACGTCGCTGCGCGTCTTTGGCGACGCGGAAAATTGCGAAGTCTTGCGCCGCGGCGGTTCATCGCTGCAGGCGATGCTGATGACCCATCTCGCCCGGCTGAACCCCGGTGACTATCTCGCCATCACGCAATTCATCGAGGAGCTGAGAAACTACGAATCTCTCTTGCAGGAAATTCGCCTCGCCATCCGCGATCAGAAGAAGGTCGCTATTGCGACGGGATACAGCCCGCGGTTTTCGCATTCCACAGGACAGTTGCACAAAGGCGGGCCCGACAGTTGCGTCTTCCTGCAACTGACGTCGGAAGATATC
>Ga0182030_10010753_pt1 | contig 18531 bp, 16 predicted proteins | sample 812S3MmetaG_FD_121299 | JGI IMG/M metagenome (GOLD analysis project Ga0182030, IMG submission 121299) | Permafrost microbial communities from Stordalen Mire, Sweden - 812S3M metaG (Illumina Assembly) | ecosystem: Environmental > Terrestrial > Soil > Wetlands > Permafrost | place: Sweden...
CGACGCGACTTTCCGCTGTCGATGAAGCTGCGTCAATCGATGTCCTTTGCTCAGATAAGACAGGTACGCTCACCTGCAACCAACTCGCGGTAACCAGCGTTCGTCCGATGCCCGGCTTTGACGAAGCCCGCGTTCTGGGGATGGCGGCCCTCGCCAGCTCCGAAGGTGGCCAAGATTCTGTCGATGCCGCGATTCGTTCTGCTTCGTCGAAAAAAACGGCGTCGGATCTGCCTAAGCTAACAACATTTGTCCCATTCGATCCGGCCAAGAAGACTTCAGAAGCAACCGCAACAGACGCGAAGGGCGGCTCACAGCGCATCGTCAAGGGAGCCTTTACCGCTGTCGTCGGTTTCGCCGCACCATCGCCGACGGCGGCGGGAATTGCAGACGAACTCGAGAAACAAGGCTTCAGAGTCTTGGCGGTCGCGGCAGGGCCACCCGCGAGCATGCAACTCATCGGCCTTATTGCACTCAGTGATCCTCCCCGGACGGATTCGGCTTCCCTAATTTCCGAACTACATGCCTTGGGCGTGTCTACCGTTATGGTGACAGGCGACGCTCCGGCGACGGCCGTCATCGTCGCAAATGCAGTGGGATTGAAGGGCACTGTCTGCCCACCTGGACCGATTCCGGGCGGCGTCAAACCACAGGATTTTTCGGTGTTTGCGGGCATCCTTCCAGACGGAAAATACAACCTCGTAAAGGCCTTCCAAAAGCATGGGCATACGGTGGGGATGTGCGGTGATGGGGCGAACGATGCGCCCGCGCTTCGTCAGGCCCAGATGGGCATCGCCGTATCGACGGCAACGGACGTAGCGAAGTCAGCGGCAGGCATTGTCCTGACGAAGCCTGGGTTGGAAGGCATTGTCGCTGCGGTCAAGGAGGGCAGAATCACCTTTCAGCGTGTTCTGAACTACACGCTCAATTCCGTGATGAAGAAAATATTGCAGGTGCTTTTGTTGGCAATTGGTCTGGTCATGACGGGACACGCGGTCTTAACGCCCTTGCTGATGGTAATTGTGATGATCACGGGCGATTTTCTTGCCATGTCCATGACCACGGACCGGGTGCGACCGTCGGAAACGCCCAATGCCTGGCAAATAGGCCGGATTACCAGCGCAGGCGTCATCATGGGAATTTGCTTTCTGGCGTTTTGTACCGCGATTTTAGCCGTCGGCAAATTCAAGTTGGGACTGGGGATTGATGAGATTAGAACTCTCTCTGTCGTCTCAATCGTCTACGGCAGCCAAGCCACGATTTACGTAATCCGAGGGCGTCGCCATCTGTGGGGACTGCGTCCGACCATATGGCTCGTGCTTTCCTCTGTCGCCGATGTTCTTATTATTTCGACGTTGGCTATTGGCGGGATCGCCATGGCACCGCTGCCTGTCTTGGTGGTAGCCGGGGAATTTGCAGCGGCTATCGTCTTCGGGTTGATCTTGGACGTGATTAAAATCCCTGTCTTTGCTCGCCTTCATATCTCGTAGGGGACCTGTAAAAAGGGCGTAATATAATGTGGCTTAGCCTGACCGTTATTATGAACAACCCACTTCTCAATACCTCCGAAAGTTCGTCTTCTGAAGTTTTATATGAGGGCCGCTTTCTCACAGTCAGGAAGAAGGGAAACTGGGAATACGTCGAGCGTCGCAAGGCGAGCGGGATCGTTGCGATCCTTGCAATCACCGATAATCGGGGGCTTATTTTGGTGGAGCAGTTTCGCGTTCCGGTAAACAAGCGCGTCATTGAAATTCCTGCCGGATTGGCCGGAGATATCGAAAGCAAAGAAAATGAGGCCCTAGTCGAAGCGGCGAAACGCGAATTGCTCGAAGAAACGGGGTATCAGGCCCAGCGAATGGAATACCTAACGGAGGGACCCACCTCAGCCGGACTTTCGAACGAGGTGATCACCCTTTTCCGCGCGCATGACTTGAAGAAAGTTTCCAAAGGCGGAGGCGACGAATCTGAGAACATTCAGATTCATGTTGTGCCCTTGGCGGAACTGAAGTCATGGATTGAAACCAAGCGACAGGAAGGTTGCCTCGTCGATTATAAGGTCTTTGCCGCCCTTTATCTTGAGATCAGTTGACTGGTCGCCGTGCTCTGGTGCGGAGCCCACGAAAATCGCACATGGGGTGAATACCCCATAACAGCCGCGCGATTTCCCGATATAAAAATGGGGCTATTGCGGGAACCCGCTGAAATGAAAGGAGTCCTCCGTGAAATCAGATAATCCCTATATCCTGACCATCAATGGTGGATCATCCAGCATTAGATTTGCGCTCTACCAGTTCGGGGAACCGCTGAAGAAAACGCTCTCTGGAAAGATTGACCGGATCGGTCTAAGAGGCACCAATCTGACATTCGATGACGCAGCGAGGAACCAACAAGGCAGCCTCAAACTCTCCGCGTCTGATCACAAAACGGCGGCCAATTTCCTGATCGATTGGCTCGAGAAGCTAGATGGCTTCCCGTCCGTTCGGGCGGCGGGACACCGAGTGGTCCACGGCATGCATCATACCGAGCCCGAATTGGTCAGCCAGCAATTGCTGGACGAGTTGCATCGCATCAGCCCCTTTGATCCCGACCATTTGCCCAGCGAGATTGAGCTGATTGAGACGTTTCGTCAGCGGCATCCCAAACTTCCCCAAGTGGCCTGTTTCGACACGGCATTTCACCAAACCATGCCGCGCGTGGCCAAGCTGCTTCCGATTCCAAGACGATTCGAGGCCAAAGGAATTCAGCGCTACGGTTTTCACGGCTTGTCCTATTCCTACCTGATGGAGGAACTCGCGCGCCTCGGTGAAGCATCGGCAACGACCGGCCGAGTCATCCTCGCGCATCTCGGCAACGGAGCCAGTCTGGCCGCCGTGCGCGACGGCAAAAGCATCGATACCAGCATGGGGTTTACTCCGACGGCGGGCCTGGTCATGAGCACACGCACCGGGGATCTGGATCCGGGCGTGGCACCATACCTGGCCCGAACCGAGCAGATCGACACGAAGCAATTCTACGACATGGTCAACCACAAGTCGGGACTGCTCGGGGTTTCGGAGACCAGCTCTGATATGCGAGACTTGCTCGACTGTGAAACGAAGGACGTGCGGGCTGCTGAAGCTGTCGCGCTCTTTTGTTATCAGGCGAAAAAATGGATCGGTTCATTTGCGGTTGCGCTTGGTGGATTGGATACAGTCGTCTTCGCGGGAGGCATCGGCGAGAACGCGCCGGCTGTTCGCAAGCGCATCTGTGAGGGCTTGGAGTTCCTTGGGCTTGAAGTGGACGAGGCGCGCAACGCGAAGACAGCGGATGTGATTTCAACCGAAGCCAGCCGGATCACGGTTCGGGTCATTCGCACCGACGAAGAACTAATGATTGCCCGTTCGGTTTCACGCAACTGCGCAGCGATCCTAAAGCCATAAATAAACGATAGTCCCACACCTTCCCAAAAATTATGAAAGCTACCCAACTGCTGCACAACCTGGGCCAGAGTCTCTGGCTCGACAACATCACGCGCGACCTGCTCAACAGCGGCACGCTCAAACATTACATTGACGAATTTTCGGTGACTGGGTTGACCTCCAACCCAACAATCTTTGATCACGCCATCAAAAACAGCGCCGCTTACGAAGACGCGATCCGCAAGGAACTGGCGAAGGGGAGGACGGGCGAGAGCCTCTTTTTCGATCTGGCGCTGGACGATCTTACCCGGGCCGCCGACCTATTCCGTCCTGTTTACGACCGCACGAACGGTGTGGACGGATGGGTATCGCTGGAAGTGTCGCCGCTCCTGGCACACGACACTACCGGCACCATCAAGGCCGCCAAGGAACTTTCCGAACGAGCGGGAAGGCCTAATCTGTTCATCAAGATTCCGGGCACCAACGAAGGTTTGCCGGCTATTGAAGAGTCGATTTTTGCGGGCATTCCAATTAACGTCACTTTGCTGTTTTCGCGCGAACAGTACATGGCTGCGGCCAGCGCTTACCAGCGGGGAATTGAACGGCGCATTGCCGCCGGACTGAACCCGCAGGTCGGTTCCGTGGCCTCGATGTTCATCAGCCGCTGGGATGTTGCTGTGGCCAGCAAGGTTCCAGAGGCCTTAAAGAATCGACTTGGGATTGCAATATCGGGTCGCATCTACAAAGCCTACCTCGATTTGTTGGGCGGTCACCGCTCTCAGCGCATGCTTAACGCTGGTGCCCGAAATCAACGACTGCTCTGGGCTAGCACCGGCACCAAGGATCCCAAGGCGTCTGACACACTTTACATAAAGGCGCTAGCCACTCCTTTCACCGTGAACACTATGCCCGAGGAGACATTGAAAGCCTTTGCCGAACACGGTGAACTCGGCCCGATCTTGCCTGCGGACGGTAGTGATGCCGAAAACGTATTGGGGCAGTTCGCCGAGGCCGGCGTGGATGTGAAGAGTCTGGCCGATCAGCTCCAGGACGAGGGCGCAAAGTCGTTTGTGAAATCTTGGAACGAGCTGATGGCGGTGATTGCCTCAAAGGGTGAGGCGCTCAGGAAAGCGGCTTAAGTAACCACAGGCTGGAATTCTCGTGTCCGCATTGTCCCGAAGAAAGCAATGCCAAGCCGACCCGACCAAAAACTTGGGAAAGGATGCATATTATGAACGAACCGATCAAACCGCTCACTCAACGGCCAGCTTGGGAGGCCCTCGTTACTCATTATCAAAAGCTGCAAGATTTACATCTACGCAAGCTATTTACCGATGACCCCAAGCGCGGCGAACGCCTAGCGGTCCAGGCGGCGGGGATTTATCTGGATTATTCCAAGAACCGCATCACGGACGAGACTCTAAAGCTCCTCGTTCAACTCGCCAACGAATCGGATTTGGGTGGGAGGATGGAGGCAATGTTTAGTGGTAAAAAAATCAACGTTACGGAAAACCGCGCCGTCCTTCATGTGGCCCTGCGCGCTCCCAAAGGCGTATCCATTGAGGTGGACGGGAAAAATGTCGTGCCCGAAGTGCATGCCGTGCTCAAGAAAATGACCGATTTTGCCAATCACATCCGTAACGGCGAGTGGAAGGGCTATACGGGGAAAAGGATCAAAAACGTCGTCAACGTCGGCATCGGCGGTTCCGACCTAGGGCCCGTCATGGCCTACGAGGCACTCAAACATTACAGCGATCAGGCCCTGAGTTTCCGCTTCATATCGAATGTGGACGGTAGTGATTTCTTGGAGGCGACTCACGGCCTCGATCCCTCGCAAACCTTATTCATCATTTCCTCAAAGACCTTCGGGACACTGGAAACGATGACCAACGCGCGAAGCGCCCGCGACTGGCTGCTCACCGGTCTTGGCGGTGACTCCAAAGCGGTCGCCAGACATTTCGTGGCCGTTTCCACGGCTGAGGAGAAAGTCTCCACGTTTGGGATTGATGCAGAGAACATGTTTGGATTCTGGGACTGGGTGGGTGGACGTTATTCGATGGACTCGGCCATCGGCCTTTCGACCATGCTGGCCATCGGCCCCGACAATTTCGACGCCATGCTCGATGGTTTTCACCAAATGGATGAGCATTTCCGCAAGACACCTTTTGAAAAAAATCTGCCGGTGCTCATGGGACTCTTGTCGATTTGGAATAACAACTTCTTGGGCGCGCAAACGGTGGCGGTTTTGCCGTACGAACAATATCTGAAACGCTTTCCCGCTTATCTTCAGCAGTTAACGATGGAAAGCAACGGCAAGCACGTTACGCTCGATGGTAAGAGGGTGAATTACGAGACGGGGCCGATTTACTGGGGAGAACCCGGCACCAACGGCCAGCATTCGTTCTATCAGTTGATTCATCAGGGCACGAGGCTGATTCCCTGCGATTTCATCGCGTTTGGCCACGCACTGACTCCGCTTGGACGGCATCACGATATACTTTTGGCCAATGTTTTCGCCCAAGCTGAAGCATTGGCTTTTGGTAAAACTGCGGAGGAAGTCAAAGCCGAGGGCACACCGGACGCACTTGTGCCGCATCGTGTCTTTGAAGGAAACCGCCCCTCAAACGTCATCCTCGCCGACCAGCTTACACCGGAGGCCCTCGGCAAGCTGGTCGCGCTTTATGAGCACAGCGTTTTCACCCAAGGCGCGATCTGGAACATTGATTCGTTTGACCAGTGGGGCGTCGAATTGGGCAAGGTACTCGCCCAGCGCATCGTTCCCGAACTTGAGGGCGAAAATTTGCCTAAGCTTGAGCACGACAGCTCGACGAACAGCCTGATCCGGCATTATCGACAATTGAAAGCAGCGAGATGAAACCTCCCGTCCATCAACCGACCGGTGAACATCAGCGGCGACCGCTTTCCGTCATTATCGTTGCCGGCATAGCCGCGCTGGCTGGACTTCTCTTCGGTTACGACACGGGCATTATCTCCGGAGCCATTCTTTTCATTCGAAAGGACTTTGCGCTGTCGGCGGGCACCGAGGGACTTGTGGTTAGTGCCGTACTCTTCGGCGCGACGCTGAGTTCGGTTTTGAGCGGACGCCTCGCCGACCGACTCGGACGAAGGACGGTCCTACTTATCGCGTCAATGTTCTTTATCGTCGGGTCAATAACGGGTGCTTTTGCAACATCGGTCACGGTACTGGTAATTTCGCGATTTGGGCTGGGTCTCGCCATTGGTGTAGCGTCCTTTACCGCGCCCCTTTACATTAGCGAAATCGCCCCGCCAAACATGCGTGGCCGATTGGTGGGACTCAATCAATTGGCCATTACACTTGGCATCCTTCTCTCGTATGTAGTCGACTTCAGTTTTGCGAAATCGGGGCAGTGGAATTGGATGATTGGCTTGGGCGCGGTACCTGGTCTTCTGCTCGCGCTGGGGATGTTCTTTTTACCCGAAAGCCCGAGATGGCTGTTGTTGCGCGGCCAAAAGGAAAAAGCCCGCGAGGTTCTGCAAGAAGTTCGCGGCCGAAGCGACGTTTCCGCAGAATGGAATGAAATCCAGGAAACGCTGAAAGGAGAAAAAGGGACATGGCGAGAACTGTTAAAGCCCTGGCTTCGACCGATGTTGATCGTGGGAGTCGGCTTGGCTTTCTTCCAACAATTCACGGGGATTAATACCGTCATTTACTATGCACCCACGATTTTTCAATTGGCAGGATTCCATTCGAATTCGACTTCTATTCTCGCCACCGTCGGCGTCGGACTGGTCAACGCCGGCATGACGGTCGTTGCGATCAGCCTGATGGATCGAGTAGGTCGTCGCCCCTTGCTCTTAATTGGGCTAACGGGCATGGCCTTGAGTCTCTTCGCACTGACCCTGGGCTTTTCCGGTGTGCTTGGATCGGGAGCGCTTAAATGGATTGGCCTTCTGAGTCTGATGGACTACGTCGCTTCTTTCGCGATCAGTATTGGGCCTGTGTTTTGGCTGATTATTTCCGAAATCTATCCACTACGACTTCGTGGTCTGGCGATGAGCTTGGCCACGGGAGCTAACTGGGTTTGCAACCTCATCGTCACCTTTACCTTTCTGCTTCTGATTCAAGCATGGGGCCCGACAGGGACCTTCGGGCTTTTGGGTGTGATCACCCTGGCGGCGATTCCATTCTCGTACTTCCTGGTCCCGGAAACGAAAGACCGTTCACTGGAGCAGATCGAACACGATGTGCGCTTAAAGAGTTAAATTGCCTGGTATCGGGATCACAACCGCTATGACGAAGATATCAAATAGAGCCGAAAACATTATTGCACCGTCGCTCCTTGCTTCCAACCCAGCCCGCTTCGGATCGGAAGCCGAACGCGCCGGGCGTTCCGGAGCCGACTGGCTGCATCTTGACATTATGGACGGGCATTTCGTCCCGAACATTTCCTTCGGCCCACAGGTCGTCAAAGCCATACGACCGCTCACCACCCTTTTTTTCGATGTCCATCTTATGGTTTCCAAACCGGAAATCCTCCTGGAACCGTTTGCGCAAGCTGGTGCAGACGAAATGATCATCCATGTCGAACTCGGCGAACAAGTCCCGTCCCTCATCGAAAAAATAAAAGAGCTTGGAAAGAAAGTCGGGCTGGCCCTCAATCCGCCTACCCCATTTGCCGTCGTCCAGCCATTCCTCGACCAAATTGATCTGCTCCTGGTCATGACCGTAAATCCCGGATTTGGAGGGCAGGAATTTATCCGCGAAACCATCCCAAAAATCCAGCTAGCCGAGGCGCGGCGGCGGGACAAACAATTGTCTTACCGCATCAGCGTGGATGGCGGCATCAACTGCCAGACCGCCACCGAATGCGTCCTCGCCGGAGCTGACACCTTTGTGGCCGGTACAAGTTTATTTGGCCCCGGCAGCATAAAATCTCGCGTCACAAAAATGCGGCAAATAATCAATCGATGATGCTTAGGATTAGTAACATGAATAACGTCGCTCTGATCCGGATGAAACAATCGAAATAAAGACCATGATAAAAGGCTCGATCAAAACTACTGGAACCGAGCCAGTAGCCGGGCGCGGCCAATCCAGGCAAGTTTGCCAACGCCAATCCACCGACCGAGTAACCCTTGTCGCCATTGCCCGCCAGGCTATGATTGATCGCGGGTTGGAGCCGGATCTCACGTCGGCCGGGCGCAAAGAATTGGCAGCCATCGCAGGGCCCGCTCAGGCGACCGGGAACCTGCGGGACCTACGCGAGCGTCTCTGGTCGTCAATTGATAACGATAACTCCCAAGATCTCGATCAACTCACGGTGGCCGAATCGCTGGCGAACGAGCAGATCAGAATCCTTGTAGCGATAGCGGACGTCGATGCCCTTGTAGGCAAGGGATCGGCTCTCGACGGCCATGCCTCGCGTAACACGACCTCGGTGTACACGGCCGCTGCGATTTTCCCGATGCTTCCTGAGGTGCTCTCGACCGATTTGACGTCGTTGAAGCAGGATGAGGATCGAATTGCCCTAGTGGTTGACATGGTTTTCGATGCCAAAGGCTCGCTAGTATCGTCTGACCTGTACCGGGCATGCGTCCGCAACCGCGCCAAACTTGCTTACCACAGTCTAGCAGCATGGCTTGCTGGCACGGGTCCGGTACCCCAACGCATCGTGGAAACACCTGGCCTCGACGCCAACCTGCGCCTTCAGGACGTGGTTGCGCAGCGGCTGGCCGGGCTGCGACACTGCCGCGGTGCGTTGAGCTTGGAAACCATCGAGGCAACGGCGATTTTTGAAGGAGATACAATTGCTGGTTTTGGTCTGGACGAGAAGAATCGGGCTAAGCAATTAATCGAAGAATTCATGATCGCGGCGAACGGTGTGACCGCTACCTATCTCACGAGTCAGAACTTCCCATCCCTGCGCCGGGTCTTGAGAGTTCCCAAGCGTTGGGATCGCATTGTGGAACTTGCGGCGGGATTTAAGGAGCAACTACCCGATAAACCGGACGCAGTCGCCCTCGAAGCCTTTCTTACCCGGTGCCTCACGAATGCCCCAGAGAAATTCCCCGACCTTTCACTTTCCATCGTAAAGCTCTTGGGCCGAGGCGAGTATGTGCTCGATCTTCCTGGCGGCAAGCCGCCGGGGCACTTTGGGCTGGCCGTGAAAGACTACACCCATTCCACTGCGCCAAACCGGCGTTTCCCCGATCTCATTACCCAGCGGCTTATTAAGGCAGCCTTGGCGGGCTCGCCGCTGCCGTACTCGATTCCGGAACTGACCGAATATGCGCAACGTTGCACGGAGCGGGAGGACGCCGCTGAAAAAGTGGAGCGACAGGTCCTCAAATCAGCAGCAGCTTTACTACTGTCTGGACGGATTGGGGATTCATTCGACGCTGTTGTCACTGGCGCTTCGATCAACGGCACGTGGGTTCGCCTATTTCAGCCGCCGACCGAAGGCAGGCTGACGCTCGGTTTTCAAGGTCTAGACGTAGGTGACCCTGTTCACGTCAAACTTATCCACACTGATGTCGTACGCGGTTTCATCGACTTCGCACGCGACTGACGAACCTACGAGCCGCGTGATCACAGCGGTCAACATTCTTGTTAGACGCAAAAGCGCAGGGGATCGATAACTGTGCCTCTAGTAGACCTAAATCTCGCGTGAGCGATTCGCAATTTTGCAGACCTTATGGGGTGTTTACCCCATTTCTTCCTTGGTTCCTAAGGCTAAAGTTAAGGGATTAATCGCCGCCGAGATTCAAATTAACACCCAAGGATTCACCCATGCACGCGAACGCCAAGACGCTTACCCCTGACCTGCTCCAAAAAATGAACGCCTACTGGCGGGCCGCCAACTATCTGTCGGTCGGGCAGATTTACCTTTATGACAACCCGCTGCTGAAAGAGCCGCTCAAACTATCCCACGTCAAGCCGTTGGTCGTGGGACACTGGGGTACGACCCCGGGGCAGAATTTCATCTACGTCCATCTCAACCGGGTCATCAAGAAGTACGACCTCGACATGTTTTACGTGGCCGGTCCCGGTCACGGTGGCCCCGCCATCGTGGGCAACGTCTACCTCGAAGGAACTTGGAGTGAGATCTATCCCAACGTGACTCAAGACGAAGCCGGGCTGCAAAAGCTCTTCAAGCAATTCTCCTTTCCCGGCGGTATTTCGAGCCACGTCGCACCGACGACGCCCGGTTCAATTCACGAGGGCGGCGAACTCGGCTATTCGCTCAGTCATGCGTTCGGAGCAGCGTTCGATAATCCTGAGTTGATCGTCGCCTGCGTGGTCGGCGATGGTGAATCGGAAACGGGTCCCCTTGCCACCTCCTGGCAGTCCAACAAATTACTCGATCCCATCACGGATGGAGCCGTGCTGCCCATCCTGCACCTCAATGGTTATAAAATCAGCAACCCGACAATCCTTGCCCGTATTGAGCCCGATGAGCTTGAACAATTTTTTCGTGGCTGCGGCTGGAATCCTATTTTTGTCGAAGGCGATGAGCCGGAGAAGATGCATGAACTCATGGCAACGGCGATGGAGAAAGCTATCGATAGCATCAAGCAAATCCAACAAAATGCCCGAGACCACAACGACGCCTCTCGACCGCGCTGGCCGATGATCGTGCTCAAATCACCTAAAGGTTGGACAGGACCAAAGGTTGTCGATGGTCTGCAAATCGAGGGCACGTTCCGGGCGCACCAAGTCCCGCTTTTGGTCGATGGCGATCATCCCGATCACGTCCAACTCCTGGAAAACTGGATGAGGAGCTACAAGGCCGAGGAACTGTTCGACGAAGGTGGTCGTCTTCGGCCTGAATTGGCGGAATTAGCCCCCAAAGGAGATCGCCGGATGGGAGCCAATCCTCACGCCAATGGCGGAATCCTGCTTCGCGATTTGCACATGCCTGACTTTCATCAGCACGCGGTGAGTGTGCCTTCTCCTGGTGCGGTTGATGGACAGGACACTCTCGTGCTGGGCAAATTCCTGCGCGACGTAGCCAAGCTCAATCAGGATCAACGCAACTTTCGTGTTTTCGGTCCCGATGAAACCCTTTCCAATCTGCTGGGCGCGGTTTTTGAAGTAACCAACCGTCAGTGGGAGGCTCGCGAGGTCAAAAATGACGAATTCCTCGCACCCTCGGGAAGGGTTCTTGATTCCATGCTCAGCGAGCACCAATGCGAAGGTTGGCTTGAGGGATATCTGCTGACAGGTCGACACGGCCTGTTCAACAGCTACGAGGCGTTTATTCGCATCGTCGATTCAATGTTCAGCCAGCATGCCAAGTGGCTGAAGGTGACTTCGGAACTGCCTTGGCGGCGCAAAATCGCCTCGCTGAACTATCTCCTCGCCTCGCATGTCTGGCAGCAGGACCACAACGGGTTTACCCACCAGGATCCCGGGTTTCTCGACCACGTCATCAATAAGAAGGCCAGCATTGTTCGGGTTTATTTGCCGCCAGATGCTAACTGTCTGCTCTCAGTCTTCGATCATTGCCTGCGCAGCCGGCATTACGTCAACGTCGTCGTGGCGGGTAAGCACGCCCTCCCGCAATGGCTCAATATGGACGAAGCCGTTGTGCATTGCACCGAAGGCATAGGCATTTGGCAGTGGGCCAGCAATGACCAGAACGCGGAACCGGACGTCGTGATGGCTTGCTGCGGGGATACGCCCACCCTGGAGATTTTGGCAGCCACTTCCATTCTGCGCGAGCACCTGCCTGAACTTAAAATCAGGGTGGTCAATGTCGTCGACTTGATGAAGCTGGAGTCCGCAAGCGAGCACCCGCATGGCTTGAGTGAGACGGACTATGATTCTCTGTTCACGAAGGATAAACATATTATCTTCGGGTTTCATGGCTACCCATGGCTGGTCCACCGGCTGACCTACCGCCGCACAAACCGCAACCTCCACGTCCGCGGTTATATCGAAGAGGGTACGATCACGACGGCCTTTGACATCCGCGTGCAGAACAAGCTCGACCGTTTTCACCTCGTGCAAGATGTGGTTGACCGGGTGCCCAATCTCGGAACCAAAGGGGCCTACCTGAAGCAGTTGATGCAGGACAAGCTCATCGAGCACAAAGTCTACATCGATCAGCACGGTCAGGATTTGCCCGAGATAAGGAATTGGAAGTGGGGCAACTCCAAGTGAGCGCTGTAGCGCTCATCGAAACCGCGAAGGCGCTGGTCGCCGATGACAAGGGGCTGCTGGCCATGGATGAAAGCAATCCCACGTGCAACAAGCGTTTTGCCGCCTTGGGCATCCCACAGACGCACGAGGCCCGTCGGGCCTACCGAGAGTTGATTGTCACCACGCCAAACCTCGGTGAGTGCATTAGTGGCGTGATTCTCTATGACGAAACCATTCACGAGGGAAAGAAGGATGGCACCTCGTTTCTCAAGATCATCACTGATGCGGGAATCATTCCGGGCATCAAGGTCGATACCGGAGCAAAAGATATGGCAGGCCATCCCGGGGAGAAAGTCACAGAAGGGCTCGACGGTCTCCGCGACCGCCTTAACGAATACGCTCAAATGGGAGCGCGTTTCGCCAAATGGCGAGCGGTGATTACCATTGGTCCGAGCATTCCCAGCCGAGGCTGCGTCGAAGCCAACGCCCAGGCACTGGCTCGCTATGCCGCGCTGTGTCAGGAAGCCGGCCTTGTTCCCGTGGTCGAGCCGGAGGTGCTCATGGACGGTAATCATCCGATGAAACAATGCTACGCCTTAACGGACGAAGTCTTGCACATGGTCTTCGACGAGCTTTACGCGCAACAAGTGATGCTGGAGGGCATGATTTTAAAGCCCAATATGGTGCTTCCGGGATTGGCCTGTCTTGACCAAAACACGGTCGACGAGGTGGCTGATAGCACCGTGAATTGTCTCTTGCAGGCTGTTCCCGCCGCCGTGCCTGGGATCGCTTTCTTGTCGGGCGGTCAATCCGGCGAACTGGCCTCGGCGCGGTTGAATGCCATGAATGTTCGATTCCGAAAGCGCCTTCCCTGGGCTCTCGCGTTCTCTTTTGCCCGCGCCATCCAACAACCGGCGATGGAGATTTGGCGCGGTCAGGAAGGTCGCGTCCATTTGGCGCAGGATGCTCTTTTCTATCGGGCCAAGTGCAATCGCATGGCGCGGCGTGGCGAGTATCCTGCCGCGATGGAAGGGAACTCCACCGAAAGCGCTTCACGGTGCGACTCATCTTCCAATTTAGTGAGCACGAACTAGGGGAACAAATATGCGCCAAAAATTTATCATCGGTAACTGGAAAATGTACACCAATGCGGCGGAAGCCGAACAACTAGCCAAGGCGGTTGCGGTTGGTGTGGGCATGGAAAACCGCATATGCGTCGCCGTTTGTCCGCCTTTTCCTTACCTCGCACTAGTCGCGTCGAATCTAAAGGGCAGCAGTGTCGCACTGGGCGCGCAGAATCTTTATCCCGAAAAGGAAGGCGCGTTCACCGGTGAGGTCAGCCCGACGATGCTCCTCGATCTGGGCTGTAAGTTCGTCATCCTTGGGCACAGTGAACGACGTCACAAGCTCGGAGAATCCAATGGGTTTATCAACCAGAAGGTACATGTCGCCTTAGACGCCGGCCTCAACGTGATTTTATGCGTTGGTGAGACTCTGGAACAACGTAATTCCCACAAGACCGCAGAGATTCTTGAACAGCAAATCATCTTGGGGCTTGCGGCAGTTTCAGCGGATTCCCTGCCTCGGCTAAGCATCGCCTACGAACCGGTTTGGGCCATCGGCAATTCCGGACATCATGCCACCCCAAAACAAGCGGAGGCGGAGCATGTCGTGATCCGAAAGCGCCTCGCTCAGACTTTCGGGAAACCGGCAGATTCCATGGTCATTCAGTATGGCGGCAGTGTCAAACCGGACAACGCCGCCGCGCTCCTCAGTCAACCTAACGTGGACGGCGCTCTCATTGGCGGTGCGAGTCTCAAAGCAGACCAATTTCTGGCCATCGTTCAAGTTGGGATCAAACAAACGCAAGCGGACGGAAAATCGATATGAGAGCACTCCGCTACGCCATCGAGGATTCCAAATGCTTGACCGACTACCATGACTGAAATTCCTTTGTATCCCTTGCGCTTTGAACCGATCTACCAGTATCGGCTCTGGGGTGGCAGACGTTTGGCTAACCTGTTGTCGGCCCCGCTGCCGGGCGATGGGCCCACCGGCGAAGCCTGGATCCTAAGCGACCGCGACGACCATCCCAGTCTCGTTGCCGACGGGCCGCTTAAGGGTCGGTCGATCCACCAATTGCTCGAGCGTTCGCCGGAACAAATGCTCGGTAATTTGGCCAGGCATTTTACTCGTTTTCCCCTCCTTCTGAAATTTCTCGACGTGCAAAAAGGGCTCTCGGTTCAGGTGCATCCTTCCGACGACCGCAAGGACCTAATTCCCGCCGGCGATACCGGAAAGACCGAAGCTTGGGTGGTACTGGATGAGGGACCGGAAGCTTGTATCTATGCGGGGCTGAAAGCTCACGCCGCAGGCCATCATGATCGGGATGATCGTCTGGCTCATCCTGATGAGCGTCGTGCCCTGGCTGCTGCCGGAATGGCCCGCGTTCTCGCGCAACCCGGGCCTGCTTCTACTTGGCCAGGCGCAGAAGGTTGACGTCGTCGTCACGGCAACGTCCGATGATGTCGCGGCGGGACTGGCCGTGAAAGCCGGCGACCCTGTCCACGAAAGCGAGACGGTGTCAGCGCCGCCGCTCTTCTTCGATTCCATCGCCCGCGTCAACGCGGTCGATGTGCTGTCCCCCCTCGAAGGCCAGGGGCGTTTCAATGTCGAGTGCTACCTCATGAGCCTACTGGGACTCCCCGAGAAGAATTTCAACGCCGCGCAAATCTACACCTGTCGCTGGCTCTTCGACGGGCTCTTCCCCACGGTGATGCTGGTCGGCCTGAGTTATCTGCCTGTCGGGAGACTGGGCCGCACACAGGAGGAATGGCTCGAAACGCGGTCCCGGCAGCAAGAGCTGGATGATCGGTTTTTCGTGAAAATGAAAACTAAAATCAATTCCGATTGGGATGAGGACAAACGCGAATTGGAGTCACGTTACTCCACTCCTGACTCACTGAATCACCTTAAACTCTTTCCCAACTCAAGTTGGGAATTCACCAAATGGACCACGGACGATTCACTGGGATTTGCCGCCTGCTGGGCGGTCGCCTTCGCGATTCTGGGATTGCTGTGGGCTGTCATCCGTATTGGTGCCTGAACCGCCATGGAAACTTCAACCAAACCTGAGAGAAAAATGATACGCAAAGCATTCGTCCTGTCTGTCAACGCGGGGTGCGAGCAGGAGTACGAACTCCGGCACCATCCGATCTGGCCCGAACTCGAGCAGGTCTTGACCGAGTATGGCGTCCATAACTACTCCATATATCTGCATGAGGAGACCCGGCAGCTCTTCGGCTATGCGGAAATTGAGGACGAGGCGAAATGGACCGCGATCGCGCAGGCTCCCATCTGCCAAAAATGGTGGTCGCACATGAAAGAACTCATGCCATCGAATCCGGATAACAGCCCGATCTCCACCACGCTGCGTGAAGTTTTTCACATCAACTGATTCCCCTTATGAAACTACTTTTTTCCTCACTCGCCCTACTCGCCCTGCTCGCGCTGTCCCCGCTTTATGCTCAGGATGCCACGAGTTCATCGGTGACCATTCCCTCCGCAAATGCCCCGTCCGCTGCTCCTACGATGGAGGACCACCCGGTCGACGACCCCAAAAAGATCAAGCTGCACGTCAAAGCCAATCCCGCGCTCCCCACCCTCTATCTCGTTGGGGATTCTACCATGCGCAACGGCACGAAGGGCCAGGAAGGATGGGGCGACGAACTTGCGCCCTTCTTCGACACCACCAAACTCAACGTCGTCAACGAAGCGATCGGCGGGCGCAGCAGTCGCACCTTTCAGGCCGAGGGTCGCTGGGATGCAGTCCTTGCCATGCTGCAAAAGGGCGATTACGTGATCGTCCAATTCGGGCACAACGATCCCGGTCCGATCAACGATAATTTCCGCGCGCGGGGCAGCATCAAAGGCGTCGGCGAGGAAACTCAGGAGATCGATAATATGCTCACCAAGAAGCACGAGATCGTTCACAGCTTCGGCTGGTATATGCGCAAATATGTGACCGACGTACAAGCCAAGGGCGCCATTCCAATTGTGATGTCGCTGGTCCCCCGCAACAGCTGGAAAGACGGCAAAGTCGTCCGCTCTGACGGAGAAAATTATGGTGGATGGTCACAGCAGACCGCCTCAGCCACGGGTGCCGTATTTGTTGATGACAATGAGATCATCGCCGAGGCCCTCGATGGGATGGGACAGACGGCCGCGCTCCCACTATTCGCCGACGGCAAACTTCACTCCAATCACGACGGCGCCCAGCTCAATGCGCGTTCGGCTGTCGCGGGTCTCAAGGGGATACCCGGTAATCCCCTCGCCCCCTATTTCTCGCCTACCGGGGACGCCGTACCCGCCTTCACTTCAAAAACGGACAAGCTACCGGCGCCGGGCATCTAATAGGTGTACCTTCTTTTCTAAAGCCTGCCCATGAACGTCATCGCCCCTCTCCGCGCAAGGAAGCTTAGAGAAAGAAATCAAACCTCTGTTGGCTAACCAACTCCAACATACAAGTGGCGGGAGCCCACCATCGAATTTTTCAAATATTCGGACCGGAATTTCGTTTTCGCGCAGCCACCTCAACGTCTCATCTTCGAGCCAGTAAATACGGATATTGTAAGTCATGGCAGAATTGTCCTGGTTCGGGTGTAAGGTGTGAGTTCCTTTTTACGTTCTCTTGATAATATAATGAGCCTGCCCGTTCTTAAGTGAGATTATGAGCTGGCTTACCATCTCCCGGGCGCCTGTCGTGTGAATTGGCAGAATTTGGTAAGGCTTAGCGTGCTCGATAAAGTTCGTGAAACCCCCATAATAAAAATGGCCACTTGCATGGATAGTTTTAAATGAACACAAGAGCAAAAAAGCACTGGTAACGCCGCCCTGCTCATTTACCTTAACAGGCCCTAAGTTATGTTGAACGGATCAACATTTGTTTGCTTTCCCAAGCCAAAACTGAAGATTGAACTGCCAACTTAAAAGCTTATACTTGGCATCGAGGCAGTCACCGTGATCACCTATCAGCATCAATCTTGGGAAGAAAATGAGCGCGAGCACGCCGAAGAGCGTCGCTTAACGGCGGAGCTTATTGCGTCTGGCAAAAAGACTGCCCGGGAGATTCAGGACGAGAATTCCCTTTTTCCCATGAATGCGGTGATCGAAATGAAGTGGGCTGAATACTCCGAGCGTTTCGAGCGCGCACATGCCTGAGACTCGTCCTCAAACGTCTTTCCCGGACGTTGCCGATGTCGTTTCGGTGCGAACCAAGGGCGAATTGCCGGTTATCGTGGGCGGTCACGCAGTCAATATTTGGGCACTGACCTATGCAACGCGCCTCGGATCGAGACTGAGTCCCTATGCCCCGTTCACATCGAAAGATTTGGATTTATGGGGTCCCAAGGAAATCCTCGACAGCCTCGCCCAAAAATATGGGGTCAAGATAACCCTGTCGCCGCCACGCAGCCCGGGCATTGGCTACGTCATGATTCCGAAGGGTGATCTTCAACTAAAGGTCGAACTTCTCATCAGCGTCAACGGGCTTAGGCAAGCCGAGTTGGAGAATACTTTTGATTTGGTGATACAGGGAACCGAAGTGCGGGTTCTCGATGCAATTTCATGCCTAAAGGCTAAAATTGCCAATGCCGCCGACATCAATCAAACCGACCGCCAGGACGTTAAGCATGTCCAGATCATGAAGATTTGCGCTCATGAATTCACCAAGGATTTGATTGAGCTCGGCGATCAGAAACAAGTTTCGGAACGGCTGGTTATCAATCGATTGGAAGATTTACGTGAAATAATTGTCGGTCCCAAAGCTGAACTGGTCGCGAGAAAATGGGACATCCGCTTCGATGATGTCATGCCCATCGAAGCCATCCGTCAAAGCATGATGGAGAAGGTGCAAAACTTTGCCCGGTTCCGACTAGAACAACAAGATCCCGATGCCCCCAGGATGTCAGTCTAAGGGCTGCCGAATTCGGCCCGCGCGGCATCGCGCAA
>Ga0182030_10010754_pt1 | contig 18530 bp, 16 predicted proteins | sample 812S3MmetaG_FD_121299 | JGI IMG/M metagenome (GOLD analysis project Ga0182030, IMG submission 121299) | Permafrost microbial communities from Stordalen Mire, Sweden - 812S3M metaG (Illumina Assembly) | ecosystem: Environmental > Terrestrial > Soil > Wetlands > Permafrost | place: Sweden...
CGCTCCGCTACGAAGGCGTGAAGCATCTTCACGTCCTTATAGTTGATATCGTCGATCTTCTCGACGCAGAACCGGCATACCTTCTTGCGCCGGAAATATTGCTTCTTCTGGGTGGCGACAGCCTTGTCGCCGCCGGTGGGCCGTTGTCCGGCGCTGCCTGGTCTTCCTTTGGATTCCGGCATGGGTTAGCTCTCCTTCGTCGGCATGCCGGGCAGGACCGCCGGCGATTCTGTCATCTGTTGCGCCAACGACGGCGCGGGACCGGGAGCGGGGCTGGCGGGCGCCGATGCGGCCCGTTTCGCCGCGCGCTTATCGCGCGCTTTCTTTCGCTTCTCCAGGCGCTTAAAGGTTTCATCCACCCGCACCGTGAGGAACTTGAGCACCGGGTCCGACACGCGCAGGCGGCGTTCGAACTCATGTACGTGCTCCGGAGCGGCGGTGAACTGGAACAGCACGTATGTGCCTTCGCGGTACTTATCCACCCGGTAAGCCAGCCGGCGCTTACCCCACTTATCGATCTTGTCTACCGTAGCGCCCAACGTGGTCAAGTGCGTCCGTAGCGTTTCTACGAGCGCATCCACTTCTTCGTCGAGCACATCCGGCTTTACTATGAACAGCTCTTCGTAAATCCTCATGCTTCCTCATTCATTTAAGCCAGGGGCGCGACGATTGTATTTCGTCATGGCCTTTTCGACGCCCTCAGCAATTATGGAACGAACCGCATCGGCCGCGTAGCCGACGAAGTCGTCCAATTCCGCCCTCTGCGAGCGCTTGATCGGCGCCAGCAGATAATCCGTGCCCCCGTTGAGCGGATGGCCCGGATGAACTCCCAATCGCACCCTTACGATCTCGCTGGTGCCCAGGCTGCCGATCACCGACTTCATGCCGTTGTGACCGGCTGCCGAGCCCTTCATCTTGATCTTGAGGGCTCCCCATCCCAGATCCAGCTCGTCGTATACCACGATGAGCCGATCCACACCGATGGAGTGTTTTTCCATCAGCGGCTTGAGCGCAGTGCCGCTGAGATTCATAAAGGTTTGCGGTTCGGCCAGCATCACCGGCTGCCCATCGATCTCGCCCAGACCAATGTGCGCCCTGGAATCCTTACGGGTGACGCGAATGCCGTGCCGCTCAGCCAGCCGGTCCACCGTAAGGAACCCCATGTTATGCGGCGTAAGAGCGTACTCCTCGCCCGGATTCCCCAGACCGGCCACCAGGAACATGGCAAACTACTTCTTTTTGCCCTTGTCTTTGTCCTTGTCCCTGTCGCCAGCCTCTTCTTCCTTCTTGCCCTTCTTGATGACTTCGGGCTCGGCGCCTGCGGCACCGGCTACGGGAGTGGCAGCGGCAGCTTCGGGTGTGGCGGCCACTTCCTCGGCGCGCAGGGCGACGGAGTGGGCAATCACGGTATCGGCGGAACTCACCAGCTTCATGGAACCGGTCAGCGGCACATCGCTCGCGCGCTTGGCCTGGCCGATCATCAACTCGGTGACGTCCACCACGAACTTCTCGGGAATGTCGTCGGGAAGGCACTCGATTTCGATGGCGCGGGTGATCACTTCGAGCAATCCGCCCTGTACCTTCACGCCCTTAGCTTCGCCGATGGTAGTAACCGGGACGTTGACGCGAATGCGCTTAGTGAGATCGATACGCTTGAAATCGGCGTGCAACAGTGTGCCGCGGATGGGATCCACCTGCCGGTCGACCAGCATGACCGGGGTAGTTTCGCCGCCGGCAATTTCCAGCTTGAAGATGGTGTTGTAGCCGGTGGAGCTGTGGATAATCTTGCTGATTTCCCGCGGATTCACGGAAACGGCGACGGGATCTTTGGGAGATCCGTAAATGATGGCCGGGATTTGCCCCGCACTACGCGTGCGGTGCGCTTCGTTCTTACCGCGCGAGGTACGCACCTCGGCGGCGACTACGATATCTTTTACCACTTCATTCTCCTTCGGGGTCGAAGTCCGTTTCCGTAAAGGCCGGTGTCGCTGCCCTTACATCGTGGGTTCGATTGCCCGTAAAATTCTGACCGCTTCCTTCGGTCGCGGCTCGGTAACTGCTTTCTATTCTACGCGCGTTTGAGAGGCGCGCCCAAATTCGGTGGGTTCGTTTTGCCCGTAAAATCCGAAAAACAAAGCTGACCGCTTCCTTCGGTCGCGGCTCGGTAACTGCTTTCCATTCAACGCGCCCTTGCAAGGCGCGTGTCAGCCGGTGGGTTCGTTTGGTCTAAATGAACAATACGCTCACCGAAGTCTCTTCATGTATCGACCGGATGGCATCGGCCATCAAATTGGCGATCGACAACTGCTTGATCTTGCTCGAATTCCTTCCCGCCTCGGACAGCGGAATGGAATTCGTCACTACCACTTCCTGCAAGCTCGACGCCTCGATCCGCTCCACCGCCGGACCCGACAGCACCGCGTGGGTGGCGCAGGCCGAAACACTGGCCGCGCCCTTTTCGAGCAGCGCCTCAGCACCCTTTACCAACGTGCCTGCCGTATCGATCAGGTCATCCACCAACAAACAGTGGCGCCCTTTCACCTCACCGACCACATTCATCACTTCGGCGATGTTGGCTTCTTCCCGCCGTTTGTCGATGATGGCCAGCGGAGCGCTCAGCCGTTTGGCGAACGCCCGGGCCCGCTCCACGCCTCCAGCATCGGGCGATACTACTGTCCGGCCCTTGATGTTTTGCGCCTTGAAGTACTCGATCATCACCGGCGACGCGAACAGATGATCCACCGGTATATCGAAAAAGCCCTGAATCTGCGCGGCGTGTAAATCCAGCGTCAGAACCCGGTCCGCGCCTGCCGTTTCCAGCACAGCCGCTACCAACCTGGCGGAAATCGGAACCCTGGGTTTATCCTTCCGGTCCTGGCGGGCGTACCCATAATAGGGTAACACTGCTGTGATGCGCTCCGCAGAGGCCCGTTTCAGGGCGTCGATCATGAGCAGCAATTCCATCAGATTGCGTTCCACCGGCGTACAGGTCGGCTGGATCACGAAAACGTCGCCACCGCGCACGTTTTCCTGAATCTGCAAATAGATTTCGCCATCCGCGAATTGCCGGACCATGCAGTCGCCAACCGGCATGCTGAGGTAGCTGGCAATTTCGGTGGCCAATGCGGGGTTAGCGTTCCCGGTAAACAGTAGTAGACGGTCGTGAGTCATCGAGCGTATCGGCTTTGGGGCGGCCATGTGCTTCCCGTAGAATGTTCTTCCAGCGCTCGCCACCACATCCGGCGATAGCCTGACCGCGTTACGAACGAAACTGGAAATGCTTTGTGAGTACCCAACGATTGTAGCGCGACTGAAATCCGGTTACGGTCCGGATACAGACCAAAAAGCGCTGAACCGCTTCCCGTCATCAAAGCCACCGAAGCTCCCGCCCGCAATAAGCGCTTCTTGATGGCGGCCAAACTCGGGTGTTGCGGGAACACGACCTCTTCGAAATCGTTACGCGGCAGCGATTCGACACCCCGGTCCCACACTTGAGACTGGAAACTAAATATTTTATTTTGTTGCGATTCGCTTGTCAAACGAGGGCTCAAGTCGCGATAGGCCTGGGGTGTCGAGACGTGGACGCCCGGCGCCACCACCAAGGCCCGTTGCGCGGGGCCGTCGGGGAGTGGAAAAAGTTCCGTGCCGCGGCCGATACCGACTGCCGTCCCACCGAGGAGGAAGAAACCCACATCGCTGCCGAGTTGCTGCGCGAGTTCACTCAATTTCGGCAGATCGAGCTTCCGCCCGGCGAGCACCGGGAGCGCGAGCAACACGGCCGCGGCGTCCGACGATCCGCCGCCCAGTCCCGCGCCCATGGGAATGCGCTTGGTGAGGCGCATCTCCACGCGACCGGTGGCGCGCATGGCATCGAGCGCGAGGTACGCCGCGCGGGTCACCAGATTATCGGGGATGGCCAGTGCGTCGGCGAGTTCGACGACCGTCTTTCGCCCGGGGGTGAAGGCGATTTCGAGGCTATCGGCAAGCGAGATGGTTTGAAAAATGGTGCGCAGCTCGTGGTAGCCATCGGGCCGCTTGCCCAGGACGCGCAGGTCGAGATTGAGCTTCGCCAAAGCGCGCAGACGGACTTGCCGAGTGGCCCGCAGGCTGACTTGCCCGGTGGCGCGTTCGCGGTCTTCTCCAGTGGCGCACTCGCGGACTTGCCCAGCGCGCGGGCTGACTTGCCCAGTGGCGCGCAGGCGGACTTGCCCAGTGGCGCGCAGGCGCGCCTGGCGAGGAGCGCTCATTTGTCGTATTGCAGCAGGGAAAAGACGTCGTTCCCGGCGAGTTTCTGACGCCCGTTCAGGAACGTCAGTTCGACGACGAAGCCGAGCCCAACCACCGTACCGCCGCTCTCCCGCACCATGCGGGCGGCCGCAGCGGAGGTGCCGCCGGTGGCCAACAGGTCGTCGACAATCAGCGCGCGCGTTCCTGGGCCGATCGCATCCTTGTGCATTTCGAGCACGTCCTTGCCGTATTCCAGATCGTAGCTCACGCTCACGACCTCCGCCGGCAGTTTCCTGGGCTTGCGTACCGGCACAAAGCCCGCGCCCAGCGCACATGCCAGCGCCGGAGCGAAGATGAAGCCGCGCGCTTCGATTCCCAGAACCACGTCGACTTTGAGGTGACTGTAGTGATCTTTGAGGCCGTCGATCACACCCGCGAGTCCGGCAGGATCTTTGAGGAGGGTGGTGATGTCGTAGAAGAGTATGCCCGGTTTGGGAAAGTCCGGCACCTCGCGGATCAGCTTCTTCAGATTTTCCATCAGGTTCTGTTATAGCACCGCGATGCTTCGGCTCGATCCCGCGGCGCCTGTACGAGGTGCTTGACTTCGTTCGGGCCTGCTTGAATAATCCAGTCATGGCACAGAGACTTGGGATCACGATGATCTTGGTGACGCTCGCGGCATTCGGCCAGCAATCGGCGGCGCGATTTGAGGTGGCATCCGTGAAGAAAGCGGAGAGCGGCGGCCCTCCCGGCGACATTCCCCGCAACATGGACAGTTCCCCCGGCCACTTCGCGATGCGCAACGTTCCCATGCGCTACATGATGGAATGGGCCTACAGTTTGCACGATTATGAGCTCGTGGGTCCTGACTGGATCAAGGGCGAGGAGCGTTACGACATTTTTGCGAAAGCTCCCGGACCGGCCACCGATGAGGAAATGCGTCCCATGCTGCAGGCGCTGCTGCTCGAACGTTTCCAGATGAAGGTCCACCGGGAGACGCGCGAGATGGCGGCTTACTTATTGCTTCCCGGCAGAGGTGCGGCCAAGGTGAAAGAGTCGGCAGCGGACAGCCAGCCGGGCCTGGTTGCGAATAAGGAAGGCGGCGTGACGTTTCGCCATTTCGGCCTCTCGCGCCTGACCTTCATGCTCACGCGCAGAATGGACCATCCGGTGCTTGACCAGACCGGCCTCAAAGGCATCTACGATTACACTCTTGATCTTTCGGGGCTATCGGAATTCTCCGGTCCGCCCAATCCCGATCCGAACGGCATGTCGATCTTTGCGGCTATCCAGCAGGACTTGGGCCTCAAGTTGGAATTGCGTAAACAACAGCCAATCGATGTGCTGGCGATCGACGCGGCGAATAAGGCGCCGACGGCGAATTGAGGTACGCATTTCAAGAGGCGAGGGCGCTTGGCGTGAGTAGGCGAGATTGTGAATACGGGTTCACATACCCTCTTGCCGGGGATTGTTTAGTTTCTGGAAACACCGTATTTTGTCCACGACTTGGCAGGGTGCGCTGGGCAAGTCTACCGAAATTCGACGCCACTAACATCTAAATGACCCTGAATGGCATCGTGTCGGCCACAGTGCTGAGTTGCTACGTAATCGAGCGTCGAGGCGGCAGACCAGGCGGCTCGCACCGCCGGAATCGGAACTGCGATCGAACGCTAATGGAGGTGGTCCGCCTGGACCAGTCCCGCCCGGTGCGCGAAGATCTAACCGACGAGGAGCTGGATCGCTGGATTGAGACATTCAAGGTTAATTCAATCGATAGGGCGACGCTAAGGCTGCTGGCTTGACAGCGGCGCACGCAGGCAACGGCTCTACGGCACGCTGATGGAGATGGTCCGACTAGATGTGGATTGGAACATTCCCAATCGGTGGACTCCAGCCCGTTAAAGGCAATTCAACAGAGAGACGACGATGATGAGCAGAAAACTCAGTTGCCCCTGGGGAATCTCGAAGCCCATATCCAGCCTGGGGTTGGCGAACCGACCTTTTTGTAACCGTGGTGGGGTACGTCAATGAAGACGGCAGGGCTGTGGAGGCGAGGACTGCACCGTGGCGCTGCCCGGTTCTTTCCTATTTCGCAGCACATCCCAAGCCGAGGGCGGCGTTGATGATTTGGACGTCAATTACGTTGACCACGCCGTCGCCGTTAAGGTCGTCGACGGCCGGCGCCACTCCGAGAGCTTGGTTGACGATGAGTTGCACGTTGGAGACGCTTACAGCCAAATTCCCGTTGACGTAGCAGGTGGGGACGCCGGTTGAGTCGACTGCGTCAAGAATCAGCACATTCGTGGCGCCGCTGGCCTTCATCGTCCGGTTAGAGGGCCGGCTCACTGCGTTCGGTATGGTAAACGCGCTGTTGCCGGTGGTAACCGCGAGATCGGACTTGCCATCCCCGGCGAAATCGCCGACGGCGAGGGAAGTTACCTCAGAGCCCGAGGCATAGACTGTCGCCGCCCCGAAGGTCCCATCGCCATTGCCCAACAGCACACTGACACCGCCGCCGGAACCGCTGCCGACGGCGATATCGAGTTTTCCGTCGCCATTGAAGTCGCCGACCGCCAGCGCGGAAGGGTTCGCGCCGGCGGCATAACTTACCGCCGCCTGGAAGCTTCCGTTGCCTTTGCCAAGGAGCACACTGATGTTGTTGTTGCCATTGGCGACCACCAGATCGACCTTTCCGTCGCCATTGAAGTCGGCGGCGGCGATCGCCACGGGACTACCGCCCACCGGAACGGTCACGGGTGACTGGAAAATGCCGTTTCCGTTCCCCAGAAGGATGGTGACCGAGCCGGAGGAACTGGTGACTGCCAGATCGGGCTTGGAATCGCCATTGAAGTCGGCAATCGCCACCGAGTAAGCTCCTGCCGGCACCGGATAGCTGACGAATGTCTGGAAGGTTCCGTCGCCCTTCCCTAGCAGGATCGTGACGGAATTGCTCCCTGAGTTGGGCACCGCCAGATCGGCGATCCCGTCGCCGTTCAGGTCGCCGATAGCGATCGAATATGGCGCCATGCCCACCGGATAGCTCACACCCGTCTGGAAGGTGCCATCCCCATTTCCGAGGAACACGGTCACGTCGTTGCTAAACGGATTGGCCGTGACCAGGTCTGGTTTCCCATCTCCATTGAAATCGCCGGTCGCCACGAAGGTGGATGCCTTGTTCGCCGTATAGTTTACCGGCGGCTGGAACGTCGCCTGTCCGGATCCCAAAAGCACGCTAAAGCCGCTGCCGTTGGCGATGGCGAGATCCGCATTCCCATCGCGGTTGAAGTCGCCGGCGACAATCGAGTATGCATTGCCTGTCACTGCGTACCCGCCCAACGGCGAAAAACCCTGCGAAGATCCGGATTGCACGGTCAGAGAAACCGTCGGTGAAGTGCTCGGGCCGAACGGCCCATTACCCATGAAATAAGCATGCAGTAAACGCGTTCCCGACGGCAGGGCGTTGGTAGCGATCGAGGCGAGTCCAGGAAAAGAAGAGATACTGCCTCGCCCCAGAATCGAAGCGCCGTCATAGAACACGACTGTGCCGCCTGTTGGCGCGGTTGACGGGAGTTGGGCGGTCAGGGTAACACTCTGTCCCAGATTGGCGGGGCTCGGCGAGACCGTCAGCATGGTCGTGGTCGGATAAAGGGTTTGGCTGATTGACGTGGGATCGCTGGTGGTTGCCGAATTCACGCCGCCCACCGAAACCGCTGCCGAGTTCACCACTTCTGCAGGGGCATTCGCCGCTACGTCGAACGTCAGAACAATCGACGGATAGCTATCGCCGGGCGCCAGAGAATCCGGTCGCGTGCAGGTCAGCGTTGGCAGATCGCAGTTCCAGCCCGATCCGGAGATCGCGATCGCGGTAAGACCATCGGGCAACGTATCCGTCACCGCGATCGCGCCAACAGTCGTTGTGGCCTGGTTATTGGTCACGGTCAGAACATAGCTGGCGCCGATTACGCCTTGCCAGACATTGGACGCGTGCGTCGAGGAAATTACCAGACCGGGGGCTGGATCGCGCAGCAGCAGTACCGACCGGGTCGCCGTATCGAGGAGCGCAAGATTCGCTTTGCCTTGGCCGGTAAATGCTCCGCAACCCAGCGGCAGGTAGGAAGAAGTGCCGGCGTATGTGACCGGCGTCGCAAACGTCCCGTCACCTTGGCCAAAGAGAAACATCACGCCCTGGCCGCCGCTGCTCCCATAGAGGAGCGCCACATCGAGTTGGCCGTCACCATTAAAGTCCGCAACCACGGGGGAAGATGTCCAGGTGGGGTATTCGTTCCAGGCTAGCTGGCGAAACGTTCCATCGCCATTGCTCAGCAGGACCTGCCAACCCAGGGATCCCACCACGATCAGATCGACCCTGCCGTCACCATTGAAATCTCCTGCCGCGACGCTTCCGATGTTGACTGTCCCGGTAAGTTGCTGCTGGAGGGGCTGTAAGGTCCCATCCGGGTTTCCCAAAAAAATGCTCACTGCGACTGCGTTAATACCACTCACAAGTGCGAAATCGGGCGTTCCATCGCCGTTGAAATCGGCAACCACCAGCGATGTCGGATACGATCCGCCTGCGTCGTACGTCACCGGTTGTTGGAATGTCCCATCCCCATTGCCCAGCAGCACCGCCAACGTTGCGTTCGACCAATCCAACACCGCCAGATCTACCCGGCCATCCCCGTTGAGGTCGGTGACCGCAAGGGCAGCGGGCTTTCCCAGGGCATAAGTCGTCCCTAAGCGCATGCTCCCATCGCCATTGCCGAGCAGGATGACGACCCCGACGCCGTTGACAGCAACCGCCAGGTCGGCCACTCCGTCCCCGTTGAAATCCCCAGAGGCAAGGGCCCAAGCCTCGCCAACGTTCGGGGAATTAATGGGGGACCGGAAGGTGCCGTCACCATTGCCTAGGAGCACAATCACGCTCCCTTGTCCTTTCGCCGTGGCATTGGCGATGGCCAGATCGGCGATTCCATCGCCGTTAAAATCCCCGATGACTCCGGCAAGCGGTCCGTACCCGGGAGCGTATGTCCCCCCAATGAGCGCAGCGGAGCCAAAGTTGAATGAAGAATTCGGTGTCGGGAACACCGTTTGAGCCACCACGTTCGACCGGCTCGCGGGATGGCCCGTGTCGCCGCTGTAGAGTGCCGTCACCTTCCGGGCGCCGGACGGAAGCAGGATCGAAAACCGGGATGCACTTTGGCCCGCGATCGTCGCCGTTCCGAGCACCACCAAGCCATCGTAAAATGTCACCTTGCCGCTGACGCCGGGGGGAACCGCCGCCGTGAGCGTAACCGGCTGGCCGTAGATGGAGGGGTTCGGCGAGGTGGACAGCGACACGGCAACGGGCGCCAATACTGTCAGGGTGAACGGTTCGGACAACGCCCCGCTCGATGCCACCACGCTGTAAGGTCCTGGCGTATTGGCGGCCTTCGCAAAAACCTGGGCCTGCCCCGATGCGTCAGTCGCCACGGTCGCGCTCGAGAGCAGGATGGCCGTCGGCGTCGAAAACGAGATGGTGGCGCCGGTCACCGGCTTGCCGGCGGAGTCCTTCAGAACGACCTTCAAGGGAGCGGGGAACGCCATTCCGGCGGCCGCGCTTTGCGGTGTCCCCGAAAGCGAAGTAAGACTGGCCGGGGCGTCCGCGTTGTTGCTCAGGTCGAACATGGCGGTTAATGTCCCGGCGCTCGCCCACACCATGTAGGCGCCCGCTGTGTTATTGGCGGTCGCAGTGATGCTGGCCACCCCCGCGGCATTAGTAACCGCGGCCGTGCCGGAGAGTACCGCTGCGGCGCCTGGCTGCCCGTTAAAGTAATTCACGGTAACGCCGCTGATGGGGTTCCCGTTTGTATCTTCGATCGTCACTGCCAATGGGCTGGCGAAGGAAGTACCGAGGAACGCGCTCTGCGGCGTCCCGCTCGCCGTCACGACGCCGGAAGCGCCGTACAGAACGCTGAACCCCGGGGACCCTCCAACGACAATGTCGGGCCGGCCGTCGCCGTTGAAGTCGCCAACTACGATGGCCGTGGGATAGGGAGCGGTCGGATACTCGATCTCAGCTCCGAACGTACCATCTCCATTACCCGGCAGTACGACGATCCCGCCGCTTTGCATTCCGGCGACCAGATCGATCTTTCCATCTCCGTTGAAATCCCCTGGCACCAGCAGAGCATTTGCGTAGTCCGGCAGGCCGGTAAACCCATTGGAGCGCATTTGCCCATCGCGCGTGCCCATCAGGATCTCGACGTCGGCGCCAATAACAACCGCGATATCGTCCAGCCCGTCCTGGTCGAAGTCGGCCACCACTAAGCCGTCGGCTTGCACGGCGTTCAATAGGACTGGCGCCTGGAAGGTGCCGTCGCCATATCCCAACAGCACTTTGATCCCGCCCGTGCCATTCACCACCGAGTCCACAACCACCAGATCCGCCTTCCCATCGCCATTGAAATCCCCAACGGCGACTTGCATCACGAAAGTGCCTGTTACGCATACGACTGGCGGAAGAAAATTGCCATCGCCGGTGCCGAGGTAGATGCTGACGTTGTGCTCATCGGCGACCACAAGATCGACATTTCCGTCGCCATTAAGATCTCCCGCGGCCACCGATATCGGGATTGCCGCGACATTCAATGTTGGCCCCGCCTGAAATGTACCGTCGCCATTTCCGAGCAGGATTGCCACGGCAGAAGGACTCTGCTGCGCAAGCGCGACGTCCAGTTTCCCGTCCCCGTTGAAGTCCGCGATGGCAAATGCATGGGCGGCGCCGGGTGATCCCGTTTGCGAGGCGATGGTGCGCAACGCCTGAAAGGTCCCATCTCCGTTGCCGGGGAGAATCCCAGCCCCGGCAACTCCCTCCCAAAGTAAATCGGGTTTGCCGCTGCCGCTGAAATCCGCTACTCCAAAGCCGTAGGGAAACACGTTCTGGCCGGGCGCGTACGCAGTGGCGGCGAGGACATTTCCCCCGACTGCCTGCACGGTGTGGGCAAGGACAGCCGAAATGCTGGCGGCAAAGTTGGAATCGCCTCGATAGTACGCAGTAAGCCTGTGGCCTCCTGCCGGCAGCGAGGGTGTCGATAAGGAAGCTGATCCTCCTGCCACGCTGCCGGTTCCCAGCACGACGACGCCGTCATAAAAAGTGACCGAACCAGTCGCTCCCGCCGTCAATGTCGCCGTGAGAGTGACCACTCGACCGTAGATGGAGGGATTCGGTGAACACGTTAATGTAACAGTGCTGGGTGTCGCGCCCTTCACCCCAAAGAAGGTAGCCAGTGTGAGGAGAGCCAGCGGAAGATGCCGATAAGTGGGATGCATGAACATACTCCAGTAGGATTGGAAGTCTCAACGGCGCCCGGAACCGATTTCATTCGTCGGGGAAATCAGCGCTCCTAGTTATCAGATAAGCAGCTCTTATTCTATCGATAAAATCCACGGGTCACAACCAGTCCAAGGACGATGCTGTGGAGGGCGATGGCCGATGCCAGCGCGCCAAACTCGACCCGCGTCCGTGCTGCCGGGATAGTGCTGAGCCATACGGCGTGGAAGGCGAACGAGATCGAGCAGTTCTCACAGCAACACCTGTCTGTCGACGCATATCCATTCCGATCGTCAACGGCCATTTTCAGTAACTGGCGAACGATCCGTGGGATGTCGTCGGCAGGGACCGCGTCGAGTTATCAAATGGGACCGTGGTATCGGGTGGCCAGTCGCACTCGTTTAGTGGCTAGATGGTCGCGGAATCGTCGCTGATCCGGATAGACTGCACGTAGCTCTAGAGCAGATTGTGAACCAGCAGTGTAACCAAGTCGGGAATTCAAGCGAAACACGCTGAGCGTCTTCGCCTCATCCTGGGCCGATTGAACGCCTCGACCAGCGCGGGCGATATGAACTTGCCCGGCCTGGATCTTCACCAACTCCGTGGCTCCAGAGAAGGCACGTGGGCCGTGACGGTGGGCGGCAACTGGCGCGTGACGTTTACTTTTGCCGGGAAGAACGTAGATCGCGTAGACTACGAGGACTACCATTGAGGTGACTATGAAGATACATAATCCCCCGCATCCAGGTGAGGTACTCAGGCAACTGTGTCTGGAACCAATGAACCTGACTGTCACGGATGCCGCGCGGTCGCTCGGCGTGAGTCGAAAGGCACTGTCGAGCATCCTTAACGGACGTGCAGGCATCAGCCCGGAGATGGCGGTCCGTCTCTCGATGGCCTTTAACACCACCGCTGAAAGCTGGCTTAATCAACAGATTCGGTACGACCTCTGGCACGCGGAAAAGAGCCGGAAGTCGCTCCACGTCGAGAAATTGTTTGCCGCCTGACGTTATATGCGGGCCGCGCGGACGAGCAAAATGAGCCGCCGATAAACGCGGATAAACGCCGATGGAGCAAAAAATAAACTGTGCTTATCGGCGTTCATCCGCGTTCACCTGCGGCCAAATACCAGCCTTCCGAATTCAGCGCAAGGCCTACAAACCGATCATCAACACTTCACGCCCAGTTTCCCGAAGGTGATGTCTCATCTAGTTTGTGAATCACACCTCGGACAATGTTTAAGGCCCCTCAACGAACGAGACGATTCTGGCTTTGCGAAAGTACCGCCTAGCGCTCAGCGAATCGGGCTCATGCGGCGTCCCTTATAAATCCAAGACTCGTTGCACGATCGGGCTGCCGTATTCCGCGGCGCCTGTGTAGACCACCAAGTTGGGCAGGATCCGGGCAACTCCGGGGCTATGAGTGTGCCCGCAGAGTACTGTCAACGATCGCTCGGGGTGTGCGCGGGCGAGGGTCGCGAGACGGTCGCCGACAGCTTTACAAGCGAAGTGTGGAAGCCAGTCGTCATGGGAGATCGCACCTTCATGCCAGCAGGCGTCGCGGAACGGTGGCACGTGTGTTAGAACGACGACGTCACGTCGTTGCGAAAATGCGTCAGACACGCAACGCCCTAGGAACTCAGCGGCCTCGTCTCCCAAAGCGTTCAGCTTTGCGTAAAGGTCCGGCTTCGTTAGGCCGCGCAGTTCCGCGATGAGCACGTAGTCGTTCAGCATCACGCCAGAGCGGGCGAAGTTGCCGAGCCGCCCGTCGGCCCATGCATCGTGGCCGACCAACACGGTGTTGCCGGTTAACGAGACAACACCGCTCAGTGGGAGCCAGCGTAGCCAGCGAGAGGCGGCGACCTGTCGCGCAACGGCCTGGCGGACCTCGGCGATGGACCCACGATAGTAGTCGTGATTGCCGAGCACGAAGTAAATAGGAATGTGGAGGCTGTCCTCCATCTCAGCCAGAAACTGAATGACTGAATCGGCTTCGCCGATGTCACCGCCGAGCAGAAGGGCATCGAGCTTTTGTTCGCGGACCAAATCGTAGAACCGCGATCGCTTGCTAGAGGATACAAAGTTTAGGTGAATGTCGGTAAGCCATCCGGCCAGCACGCCAATAGTATATAGCGGCAAAGACTCGCTACGGTGGCCGCTAGCCCATCCCCGGAGCAGTTACCGAAATCGCCGTCTTTGGCCTACAACTTCCGTCCCACGAGGCTGGCGTTTTCCGTGTGGGATTGCACGCCTGGAGCCGTTGAACGTGCGCGGTGAACGGCACCGGGGGACTGTCACAGGGTGACCGGTTTCTGGACTTGCACTCAATTGTCCGATAGCCGTTGGATGTGATCCACGACGAGAACCGGCGCCGGCCCCCTGCCCGTTTCGAGTTTCAGGCCGAGTTGTTGTTGTAGCGCCACAGAGATCGACGGACCATCGTTGTCACCGGCTGTTGGCTGATCTGCTTGATCGATGGCACGGCCGGCTACGAATTTCGGTTGCAGATCGGCAGGCGTAACTTCCAGGCGGATATCGAAGCGGCCCGCGAGGCCGGTTCGGTCGATCACCTCGCGATCCATGACCATGCCGAGTTGCGAGCACAGATTCGCGATGGTATCGCCGGGAATATCGACGGTAACAATCGGGCCAGAAGGGATGATTTTCGGCTCTCCGCAGACCGGGATGCGGGCGTTGCCCGGTTCTGGCGGGTGATTGATATCGGCAGCGAGGCACGTACCCTCTACGGTGGCGTGCAACTTCGGCCCGTCCTTCGCGAGAGTCAGAAGATAGACCCGGCCCTCCTTGGGTTCGCGACGAACCTTTAGACGGAATCTTTCTTCCAGAAGCGCCCGCAGCATGGGGCCGTACATCTCAGAGCGAGGAGTGCTGCCGGCAGGCTTGGCGTCGATGTCGTAACGCGTCAAATCCATCCATGCCGGACCGCCGACGACCTGCATTCTAAAACTTCCCGGGGCAGGATTTGCGCCGTCTCCAAAAATGCCGTAGGCGGTAAGAATCAGGTCGCGCAGGTCGGCGCATTCGAGGGCGATTCGGCCCGGCGTTGACGTGCCGCCGCTCGGGCCGTTTGGGTCGCAGTGCGTATTGAGTTTGACAGATGCCACCTCGAAGGCGGGGCGGGAGGTCTGCGCGCACGCGGAGGCGGCTGTAAATATGATTCCGGCCAACATCCAGCTACGCTTCGTGCCACCCTATTCTATCGCTGAGCGATGGACTGGAGGTTCGCGGCAGGCCGACCTTGTGAGTGTATCGTCGGCACTCGAAACAGGCATGGTGGACGAAGAGTGGGCCTCGCGTACTTAACCGAGCGGTAAAGGACGAGGACGCCGTTTGCCTGCCCCCTAACGCTTTTGCGCCAGGCCGAAAAGGTCGATAAACACTTGGCCACTTCTCAGGAGGGTCGATTCGCACCGGCGATGAATCGGCCTATTATCTTGAGATTGCGGCGGAAACGACCGCAACAAAATCGGGTACTGTGGCGTTCAGAATGTTCGGGAGTTGACTCAAGCTACGGCGCCGGTCGGTTGCCTGTTGGTCGAGTTTCGTCAATACCACGCCCTGTTCCTGGCGGAAAACCTCGACCAGGAAGGACTGAGGGTGCAGCGCGCGGACACCCCATGTCGCCAGGTGCGCTGGCCTGAAATGGCGAAGGTTGAGGGTTACGATGATCCCAGCCTCACCGTGGACTGCGGCGGCGACTATGTGACGGTCCTTTTCATTGTTCGTCATCTTCGGAATCGACAACTCGTAACCGCTGATCCAGGCCTCGCTGAAGTGCGCGCGCAGCTCCTTTTCAAAATGAGCCGTCAGAGAGTGGGGCCACCCAAGTTTCAATTCCAACGTACGGGTAGTCTCTTGAATAATCTCCTCTGACCATTTCGGCTCAAAGAGCTGGGGTGGTTCGGCAAGGCGCAGGAGCGTATCGCATAACGAGAAGTTGGCGAGGACGCAGGCGTCCAGGACCACGAGCGGTATGCTCGTCATTCCTGACTGGGGATCAGCACTCGCTCATACAAGCCCGCCTGATCAACCGCCTGGCCGATTCTGCGGAGAGCATCGAGCCGCTGCTGGCCGCGCTGGCGCTCGTCGAAGAAGCGTCGAACCGCCTGCTCGATCAGTTCATCGCGGCTCCGATAGTTGCCGCTAGCGAGCTCTTGCTCGACCTGTTTTGTCAAGTCTGCCGGCAGCGATACGTCCATGGCCGTCTCCTCTCTTCATTTTACGCGTTCGCGGCGCCATAACAAGGGTGACGGCCGAAGGAGTCCGCCGATCATGTCGAAAACTCGAAAGAAGAGAACGCCGAAGCGGGTCCTGGCACTGCCGGATCTCGAACAAGCCAAATCCGCCGTCCTCAATACCCTCACATCCGTGAGCGGGCAACGAACGTACGACCATGCCATCAACGACTTCGTCGGGTGGTATTGCTCCGAGCCGCGCCTAGCCTTCAATCGCACCCCAATTCTCTCACCTTCCCCGACGCTGATACGGCGCTTGGTATTCTATAAATTCCGCTCCATGGTGGAAAATGCCGAAGAGCTGAAAGAACAACTGGCCCACCTCAACGCCCGCGATACCGTGGTGTGCAAGATCCCCGACGATCCGCGGCTCACTTCGGTGGGCCGGATTCTCCGCAAGTTTTCGGTCGACGAGTGGCCCCAATTGTGGAACGTTCTGCGCGGCAACATGTCGCTGGTGGGTCCGCGGCCGGCGGCGCCCTGCGAAGTGGACCAGTACAAATGCCGGCAGCGCCGGAGATTGCGCATGCGGCCGGACCTCACTTGCCTGTGGGCCATTTCCGGTCGCGTTAACCTCGATTTCGAAACTTGGATGAAAATGGATATGCAGTACATTGATAATTGGTCCCTGTCGCTCGATGGGAAAATATTGCCGCAGACCATTCCACGTGCGATGACAGGCCACGGAGCCAACTAAATGCACCTGATTCCTACGCAAGATGAGGTCGTCGCCGTATTGCGCGAGACCGGCGCGCTGCGCGAGGGCCATTTCGAATACCCCAATGGCTTGCATTCCAACGAATACCTGCAGGTCCCGTTAGCCCTGCGCTATTCCCAATACCAACGGATGCTCGCCGTGGGATTGAGCCGCCTGCTGCGCGCTCACCCGGAAATTCGGGCAGCCGTAAAGGACCTGTCCATCGTGACGCCCATGACCGGCGGATTGCCGGTAGCCTACGGAGTGTGCGAAGCCCTGCGCGCCAATCAGGTGTATTGGGCCGAAAGCCAACATGACGAACCGCTGCGCTTCCGCCAGTTTCTGGAACCTCACCCAGGCGAGCAAGTGGTGCTGGTGGACGACATCCTGCGGAGCGGGAACAAACTCGCCGAGCTGAAGAGGTTGTTGGAGGCGGCCGGCGCGAAAGTGATCGGCCTGGCGGTGATCATCTATCAGCCGACCCCCAATACCCTGGATTTCGGGTCGCTGCCGTTGTACTATTTGGCCAAACTGGACGCCACATATTACATCGACGCGGCACAATGTGAGATGTGCCAGCGGGGAGTTCCGGTGGAAAAGGTCTGGATTTAGCGGAACGGGCCCAAGAGAGGGCCATTGCTGGCTCAGATCCTACAGATTTTAAAACATTTATCGGCACCTTGGCCGATTCTGCTGAAGTCGAGTGCAGAATATAACAAAGCCGTTACGCGATTGGCGGTTTGGGGGTTCGGACGAGCACATTTCCACAGGTTTTTTCACATTCTCGTGGAAAAACCTCGCCTCACTGGGGAAATGGTAAATTGAATACATTCGGACGCGGGCAAGTCATGCGTAGAGTTGTGTTCCTGACCTTCATTTTTTGCGCTTTATCGCCGGCCCAAACCGGTGACGCTGAGAAACTGGCGCCATATTATCCGACTCCCGAAACCATCGTCGACAAAATGTTGCAATTGGGTGGTCTGAAGGCTGGCGAGAAGGTCTATGATCTAGGTTCGGGCGACGGCCGCATCGTGATTACGGCCGCCGGGAGATTTCACGCCGAAGCCGTCGGAATCGAGCTGGACAAGGACTTGTACAAGCTGAGCCTCGAAAAGATTCGCAAGCTGCACCTGGAGAAAAACGCCCACATCGTCAATGGCGATCTGTTGAAACAGAACTACAGTTCGGCCGACCTTGTGACGGTGTATCTGTTGCCGGGGTTCATCGACAAGGTCCAGCCGTTGCTCGATCAGCAATTGAAAAAGGGCGCGCGCGTGGTGGCCCACGATTTCGAATTCAAGAATTGGACGCCCGATAAAGTGGAGGACATCGCCGACGATGGCGAAGGGCGAAGCCACAAGCTGTACTTATACCGGAAATAGTGTGAGTTCTCCCTCAGACTTCCCTTGGAAGCGGCATCTCCCCTGGGTGCGGGTGGTGTTGACAGCCGTCGCCGCAATCGTGGCTGGCCTGGCTGAACAGCGCCTTTCGCCTGCCGTGGCATTACTGGTGCTGTATCTGATCGCCAGTGCGGTGGGAGCCATCCGCGGCGTGGGGCAGCGCGGTCTGCTGGGACTGTTGGCCCTGTTCGCCGATACGGTCTACTTTCTGATTGTGGTCTACTTCGGCAGCGGCCGCACGGAGTGGCTCGCGGCAGCTTTCTTTCTCTACCTGCTCACCGAAGCGTTGGTTGATTCCGGACCCATGGAGGTGGCGGTGATCGCGGCCGGCTCATCCATCTTTTGCGCCTTCCTCCCCAACCCGCAGATGCACGCCCTGGAATCGATGGTAGTGGTGGCGGGCGCGCTGGCATGTGCCTTCGCAGTCTATGCGCGGCGGCAAAGCGCGCTCACCGGGGATCTCACCATTAAGTTGAGCGCCGCGCTCAAGGCAGTCGAGAAAGCTCGCGAGGAGGAGAGTCAGCGCATCGCTGGGGATTTCCACGACGGTCCATTGCAAAGCTTCATCAGCTTGCAGATGCGGCTCGAGATCCTGCGCAAACTGTTGGAGCGCGACGTCGATGCCGGTATGCAGGACCTCCG